>ENA-OWND01001189-OWND01001189.1-metagenome-genome-assembly--contig:-NODE-1189-length-16415-cov-22.420966_pt1 | contig 16415 bp, 10 predicted proteins | sample MGYA00245342_ERZ651119 | MGnify/ENA primary metagenome ERZ651119 (study PRJEB26857, sample SAMEA4031756) | metagenome | biome: human; feature: oral; material: saliva | place: Philippines | collected 2014...
TTGTTTTGTTCCATTAAGTAATAATGTGTTTAATTACACAGAAGAAGAGAAATATGAAATTCAACCAACGATAAGAGAACAATTCTATAATCCATATTGTTTTGTTCCATTAAGTAATAATGTGTTTAATTACACAGAAGAAGAGAAATATAAGTTTATGATAGCAAATGATGTTCCTTTTAAAAATGGGATATCAGGAAAAATACACGCTACATTTACTGCAAAGTCTCCTTTCTGTGTAAAATCAAATGAAAAGGAAAATTGTAACATAAATGGGAAATATATAATCCCATCTACTTCTATCAAAGGTATGATTCGTTCAGTTTTTGATATTATTACTTTATCGAATATAAGTCATTCAGCTGATAATTCGCGTTTTAGTATGAGAAATGTAAGGAGTGATGACTATGACCTAAAAAAAGAAGCCCCAAAGAGCGGCTTTTTAATTCTTTTAAGAGGAGATTACTTTATTATTCCTTGTAAAAGCGAAGCTGTTTTGTATGAAACTATAAAAGAGGAAGAAGGTGTCGATGTTAAACATGGTAAGACAGTTGAAGAAAAATATAAACTAATTAGAAAGAAGTATAAATTTCAAACAGTAGATAATTTTTATCATTATTGGTTCTTTTCTGGTTTTATGAATAACAAGAAGCATGAGTATGATTTTAAAGTACCGAAGTCTATTACTCAAAAAGACCTTATACCACTTAATGAAAAGGAATTTAAAGAATTCCGTTTTATTAATGAAATAGAAAATAAGAATAAAAGCTGGGCTTTTTGGAAGAAAGAGATGCTTAGTTTCTCTTGTTTAGAAGAGTTGCAACAAAAATCTTATAAAGGGCTTGCTCCTTGTTTTTACAGAGAACAAATTGATGAATATGGAAATAGAAGTGTGAAAGATTTAGGTTTCTCTTATTTATATAGAATCCCTTATCAGAAGACAATACATGATTGTTTGCCCAATGCATATAAACAAAATACTTTTGATATGTCGCAAGCTCTTTTTGGATTTGTATTACCTAAATCTAAAAATAGAAAAGAAGAAAGTTTACGTGGAAGAGTGCGATTCTCGAATGCCTTTATTAAAAATGCAGAACGCGAAGGAGAGCATACTTTTATTTTAGGTTCTCCTAAACCGACTTATTTCCCATTCTATTTACAAAAAAATGGAAATTCTTTACAAACATATAAATCTGAAAATCCAATTATATCTGGTTGGAAGCGTTATTTGCTTCATTCCAAAGTGCAAAAAGGAGAAAAGCAAAATAAAGGCAGTGAGTCTTCATTTATTGCGTTAAAAGCAGGGGCAACTTTTACTACAGAGATCTATGTTCATAATGTTCTACCTTACGAATTGGGAGCTTTGATAGCAGCCTTAACATTCTGTAATCACAAAGAGTGTTTCCATTCTTTAGGTTATGCTAAGCCTTTTGGATACGGAAAGATGAAATTAGAAGATGTAAAGTTAGAACTTACACCAAATAGTTCGGAAATTGAAGAACTTAGTTTTGATTTTTTGATGAAAGAATTCGAAAACAAAATACTTAGCAATACCCAAATGACACCTAATCAGTATCATAATTACTTATGGTCTCTATTTAAAATTGCTTCTGGTGATTATAAAGACAAGCCTATTCGCTATCCACGTTTAGATAATTACGATAAAATTGCCAAAAGAAAAAAAAGTGAATTTGATATTATTAGCAATGAAAAAAAATCACTCGATAATTTCTCACCAATAACAAAATAGATATGAAGAAAGTATTAGTTTCAATATTAAGTGATCACCTTGTGCCGAATTATCTTTTTATTAAAGAAATGCGTGGACAGTATAATGAGTTGCTATTTATAGGAACACCTTATACAGAAAGTAAGGAGATTGCAACCCATTTGGAAAATGTTTTAGAGGATAAAGCGGAGAATATAAAAAAGATAATTGTTGAGAGCGACCAATATCAAAAGGGTTTACAATCTCTTGCAAATACAAGTATGCCTACCGATGTGCATTATATTGTAAATCTCACAGGTGGAACAAAAATTATGTCGTTGATAGTTTACGATTTCTTTCGAAAGCTCAATAGTTCGTTCTTTTATATTCCTATAGGTAAAAACACTTATTGCAATATAGAAGAAGAAAATATGCATGCTTTGCAATATCGTATATCGCTTAGAGAATATTTCACACTCTATGGACTCCATTATGAATGCGATAATGCATTATTAAAGGAGGCGAAGACTACTTTTCAATTTTTCGAGAAGCAAAAGAAACGAAAGTTTTATCTTTCAGATGAAATAAAAAAATCACATCAAGCCGAAACTGCAACAGATAAGAAATATTATGCAGGAGAATGGTTTGAGGAGTATACTTATTTGCGAATTAAAAAAGAACTGAATTTACGCGAACAAGATATAGCTATGTCGTTGAAAATATATAGAGAAGATGCTCAAAATAACGACAACGAAATAGATGTTGCCTTTATGTACGAGAATACTCTTTATATTATAGAATGCAAAGTCAGTATGAATGGATTTAGTATGTTGGGTTATGGTAAAAAACCACAGCAAACAATAGAAGAGTTTCTTTATAAGTTAGCTGCTATAAGTAAAGATTTTGGACTTATAGTGCGTCCTTATATATTTACACTCCATAAAATGGAAAAACTACCTGATGGCTCACTTAAAAGTCTTCAAAAGCGTATGCAAATTTTGGGTATTCGCAATATTATAGATGGCAAACAATTATCAAAACAAAAAATAGAGTTTTAATTATGGCACGAAAAATATTTATATCTGTACTGGGTACTGGGCTTTATGAAAGTGGAATATATACTAAAGGAGAGTTTAAATCTACTGAAACGAGATTTATACAACAGGCAACTATAGAATTGCTTGGGTGTAAAGAAACGTGGACTGAAGATGATAAAATATGTATTCTGCTTACTGAGCAAGCAAGAAAATTAAATTGGGACGTAACTGTACGTGAAAATCGTAACACTAAAGAGAAAATACCTTACGAGGGGTTAAAAAACATATTGGAAAAAATGGATTTGAAACCTACTATTCTTGATGTTCCTATATCTGATGGAAAGGACGAAAAGGAAATGTGGGATATTTTTCAGACAGTATTCAATCTGTTGCAAGAAGACGATGAACTATATTTCGATTTAACTCATAGTTTTAGATATTTACCTATGCTCATTCTTGTTCTTGGCAATTATGCTAAATTTCTAAAAAATGTGCAGATTGCTCATATTTCGTATGGAAATTATGAAGCACGAAACGAAAATGGTTCACCTATAGTAAATCTTCTTCCATTAACAGCTCTTCAAGATTGGACATTTGCTGCTGCAAATTTCATTCATAATGGACAAAGTGAAGAGTTGGTACAACTCACTAAAAATGCAATAAAACCAATTCTAAAGGCAACACTTGGAAAAGATGAAGGCGCAAATAGTTTAAAGAAATTGTTTACTACGTTAGAAACAATAATCAGTAATATGCAAACTTGTAGAGGTTTGTCCATTACACAGGAAGCAGATGTTTTTAAATTGAAACAATCTATTGAAAGTAGTTCAGCAGATATTATTCCTCCACTTGTTCCTGTGATAAAAGAAATAGAAAAATCTTTTTCTAATTTTTCGGCTGATGCCAATACAATTAACGGTTTACATGCTGCACAGTGGTGTTACAAAAACAGAATGTATCAACAGGCAATTACAATATTGCAAGAAACTATAGTAACAATGGTTTGCGAAAAAACTAATCTACCTATAGAGAACAAAAATGCAAGAGGACTTGTAAATTCTGCTTTTAATATTGTTTTTTTTAAGAAACAACACGATGAAGATAGCTGGAGTCTTAAATATGAAAGTAGAGATGAGGCTGTAAAAATAGTAAGAGAGTTAATTCAATTGCAAATTATCAACGATTTGTCTAGTAGTTTCTTTGTTGCTACTGAATTACGTAACGATTTTAATCATGCAGGTTTTAGAGATAACCCCCAAGATGTAGATAAAATTATTAAAAGTATTGGCGAACGTATTCAGAAAGTGTATAATATTTTAATACCCCAAAGCAATGTTCATTAACTTTTCTAACCATTCATTATCTACGTGGACTGAAAAGCAGATAAAGGCTGCAAAAGAATATGGAGAATTGGAAGAAATTGTTTTTCCAAATATAAATCCACAGTTTACAACTGAGCAAGTTCAGATGTTAGCAACTGATTATATGGCTAAAATTCTGACTCATTATCCAATTGAAAATCTCACAATACACGTTATGGGCGAACTTACTTTTTGTTTTTCTGTTGTTCAACAACTTAAAGAAAAAGGTGTACGTTGTGTTGCTTCTACTACCGAACGTATTGTGGAAGAAACTGCAGATAACAAGAAAGTAACTCAGTTCTCTTTCGTTCAATTTCGAGAATATTAAATTATTTTATCTCACAGGTAATGAGCCATATCAATGCAAATTATCTTTAACACTATGTTTAGTTCCATTCAGTGTTGATAAAAGTGGAATATACAATTACACAATAAACTATGACAGATAAAAAAGAAAGAAAAATAGTTCTAACACCCTCTCAGCAACAAGCTTTTGATAAACTGAAAAGGTTTGTCAATAGTGGTATTACTAATACTTTTATCCTCACAGGGTATGCAGGAACAGGAAAAACTACACTAATGAAGACACTCATAGAGTGGATGGATACAGAAGAAAAGCCTTTTCAAATACTTGCATCTACTGGTAGAGCAGCAAAGATTCTCAGCAATAAAACGGAATGCCCAGCCTTAACTGTACATAGTTGTATTTATACATTTGATGATTTCAACCAAGACATAGAAAAGGTAGTCAGAAAAATTGATGAGGCAAAAGGTATAGACAAAACAGGACAATTATTATTACAGTTTAAGCCAGTATCCGCAAATAATCTTGATTACAATCGGAAATTTTATATTGTTGATGAGTCTTCAATGATTTCAGATTCCATCGAACCTAATCCTACACAGGCTATTTTTGGAACCGGGAAATTACTCTCTGATCTTATCAAGTTTGACGAGAAAGGCTATTTTATCTTTTTAGGCGATGCTTGTCAGTTGCCACCTATTTCACAAAATTTTTCACCTGCACTCGACAAAGAATACCTTGAAGAAGTTCATCATCTTTGTGTTGAACAGGCTACACTAAACGAAATTGTACGTCAAAAAGATGGTAATGATATTATTTTAGCAGCTGCTCGTATGCGTTCACTTTATCAAAATCCACCTAAGGTGAAATGGGGAAAGTTTCCTTTACGAGGCTATAAAGACATTGAAATACACCCCAATCAGCTATCTATTGTCAATGCTTATATTAATAATGTAAAGCAAAATGGTTTCAATGCTGCCACCTTATTATGTGGAAGTAATCTTGCTTGCAATATATTAACAAATATAGTACGTCCATCGCTCGGTTTCAATAGTCCTACACTTTCAGAAAATGAGCTTCTGCTTATTACACAAAATAATGGACCTACAGGACTCATGAATGGAGATCTTGTAAAGGTTATTTCTACAGGACACCGTAAACGACGTGCTGGACTTACGTTTCTTTATGTCGAAGTAGAAGAAATGGTAAATAAACAAACCTTCTCTTTGTTGCTTATCGAAGATATATTGTATGGTAACAAAATAAATCTAACGCAAGAAAACCAAAAGGGCCTTTTTATAGATTTTTATCGACGTATGAAGGAACAAAATATCAAACCTAAGACAGATACTTTTAAAAAAGCCATGCAAGATGATCCATTTCTAAATGCTCTCCGTGCTGTATATGGTTATGCACTTACTTGTCACAAAGCACAAGGTGGAGAATGGAATGATGTATATCTCGATATACCCAGATATCTTAGTCATTCTCCAAAACGTTCAACTTATCAGTGGCTTTATACTGCTATGACCCGTGCAAGTAATCGATTACATGTTGCTGACGATTTTTTTATTACATGAAAAAGGATGAAAGAAGGTGGTTATATCAGTGATATCAATAATAAATATCAATACTTATGGAATTAATTCTAAACACTTTTGGAGTTTCCCTCAATCGAGATAACGAGGGATTTGTTATTAATACTTCAGATGGCAAGCAACGTATACCAGCTGTTGGAATAGATAGTATTCAAATAAGTCGAGGTGCACAAATAACGAGCGATGCTGTAATGTTGGCTATAGAACGCGAAATAGAAGTGTTGTTTATGGATCGTTCTGGAAATCCAATCGGACGTATTTGGAGTTCAAAATATGGTAGTATTTCTACTATTAGGAAAGGACAACTTAGTTTTGTTTACTCGCACAATGCCGTAGACTGGATAAAAAATGTGCTGCTTAAAAAAATAGAAAACCAACAAGCGCTAATGCTTCTTTTCAACAATAATGATAATCCGAACGTGTCTACCGAAAAGAACATTGCTCGGTTGGAAGATTATAGAAATAAGATACGTGCATTAGATGGAGATATTGTAAACGATATTGCGCCTATGCTTAGAGGTTGGGAAGGACAAGCCTCACGAATTTATTTTAGTACCATAAATTCGTTTCTTCCAGAACAATTCCGTTTTGAAAATAGAACACAACACCCAGCTCTTGATGTTGCAAATGCTTTTTTAAATTATGGATATGGCATACTTTATGGGCGTATTGAAGGAGCACTTATAAAGGCAGGAATAGATCCATATATTGGTATTTTGCATCGCGACGATTATAATCGTCCTGTCTTGGTTTACGACATTATAGAAATGTATCGAATTTGGGTAGATTATGTCGTTTACACGCTTCTTGCCCAGAATGTCATTACAGAAGAGTTTTATTCTGTTCGCGAAGATGGTTCTTATTGGCTCGAAGCTTTAGGAAGACGCGTACTAATCCAGTCGCTTAACGATTATATGGACGAAATAATAACAATGAAAGGAGTTACACGTTCTCGGCTTACGCATCTCTCTTTTTATGTACAATCTTTGGCTCAACAATTTAAAAACACAAAGTAAGTTATGCTATTATTTGGAACTAACATACAATCGGCAGCCGACGAACTGAGAAAAGTTCAAGAAGAATATCTTTATCATAGTTTGCGAAATCCTAAACCTGCCATTGCTGCTACTATAAAACAGTTGCGTATTATATATGGTATGGATAAAAATGGCTATAGCCAGCTAAAACGCAAACTTCCTTATTTTGTTTGCGGGCAATTTAATCCGCCATTTCGGCGTAAAGAGAACTTTGCTTATACAGAAAACTTTATTCTCGATTTCGATCATCTTTCTTCAAAACAATTGTCGCTGAAGGAGGTTCGCGAAAAAATTATTCAAGACCAACAGGTATTAATGTGTTTCGCATCGCCAAGCGAAGATGGAATTAAGGTGATGTTTCGGTTAAAAGAGCGGTGTTACGATGCTGGCATCTATTCTATATTCTATAAAGCATTTGCTGCAACCTTTGCAATGCGCCATAATCTTATGCAGGTTTCCGATAGTAAAACGTCAGATGTATCCAGAGCTTGCTTTGTTAGTATTGATACTGAAGCTTATTTCAATCCAAATTGTACACTTGTAGACATAAATGCTTATATAGACGAAGCTGATTCTGATGCTATTTTCAAAATGAAATACGAACAAGAACAGCACGAAAAGGTTGCAAAGAAAAGCGAAAACGAACAAACTCCAGAAGCAAAAGACCCTGATAAAGAAATATTAGAATGTATTCGACTGAAACTTAACCCCAAAAGTTCTCCAAAAACAGAGACAAAGCAGGCTTTTGTTCCCGAACGTCTGAACGAGATTATAGACAACCTAAAACAATTTATAGAAGCAACAGGAGTACAAGTTACAGAAATTATAAACATACAATATGCAAAAAAAATAAGAGCACGACTTGGACAGAGAGAAGCCGAAATAAATCTTTTCTACGGAAAAAGCGGATTTAGTGTTGTTATTTCTCCACGAAGAGGCACTAACGAAGAGTTAAACGATTTACTTGCAGAGATAGTTAATAACTTTTTGCTGCAATAAAATGGCGAGCCATTGCTATAAAAATGCTATAAAACTATAGAAATATGCGTAAACAACTTCCATATATAGAAATTTTGCGTAAACTTAATAGGGCTGGTGTAGAAAAATCGCCAACTATTAATAGAGAAGTAGGCAATATCGATAATATTCCAACGCTGCACGAACGCATAAATTTTCTTCTTGGAATAGTAAACAAAACATCACGTCCCGCTACAAATATGTTATTCTTTGTTATGTATGATATTGCGAGCAATAAAGTTCGCTACCACATTGCGAAATATTTAGAACGAAAAGGGTGCACTCGTATTCAGCGTTCTATATTTCTTGCCGATCTCGAAAAGGCAGTTTACGATGAAATAAAAAGTAATTTGGCAGAAGTGCAGGCTCTTTACGATAATAACGATAGCATTATTGTTTGTCCTGTATCTACCGACCAGCTAAAGGCAATGAAAGTTATTGGCGAAGATATTAATATTGATGTTATACTTCGTTCTAACAATACACTTTTCTTTTAGGCGTATTCAGTAAAATATACATTGAGATTAAGTAGGTGTAACTATATTTTCTCTTTGTGTAGTGTTACTTTTTGAGAGTTCTGTTTTGTTTTTCTGTAGTATAACTTGCAATATACTTTCAGGAAAACGAGCTTTTCTCATCTGAAGCGCAAAAAAGTATAATAAAAGTGCTTTTCTAAGCATATCTTAACAAAGATTTAACAGCGTTCTTTGACATTCTGAACAAAAATATATACCTTTGCACCCGCTTTTAAGGTACTTAATTTCTGTTAAATTCTAACAATTATTATCAGAATTATACCTTTAAACGCTTTATACAAAGGAAAAGGAAGTCTTTACTATTATTAAGTATATTCCATTACAACAAGGATTAAGACATAGATATTATAAAATTTCGTATTTTTTAATTCTATTATTAAGTATATTCCATTACAACAAGGATTAAGACCTCAATAGCTTGCTCAAAGCCTTTAGTAACGTTACATTATTAAGTATATTCCATTACAACAAGGATTAAGACATTGTTAAAATCGTTAGCTAGCTGCATAACTTTAAGCAATTATTAAGTATATTCCATTACAACAAGGATTAAGACAGTTCTTCCGAACTCATCTGCCATTGTTTGACCATTATTAAGTATATTCCATTACAACAAGGATTAAGACAGAAGAATATTCTCTTTCTCCGTTATTTACAACTATTATTAAGTATATTCCATTACAACAAGGATTAAGACAACGTGCTCTAACAACGTTATTTTCGTTGTTATACATTATTAAGTATATTCCATTACAACAAGGATTAAGACACCCTACCCAATAGTTGGGCGGTGATGTCGTCCGATTATTAAGTATATTCCATTACAACAAGGATTAAGACTATATTCCTGCAAAGCATTTGGTATCTCCAACGCTTATTATTAAGTATATTCCATTACAACAAGGATTAAGACTTTTAACTAAAGATTCAAAACTTGCTTTTTCGTCTATTATTAAGTATATTCCATTACAACAAGGATTAAGACCTCTAAGTTGAGCAACAATACTGAATAAAGATACAATTATTAAGTATATTCCATTACAACAAGGATTAAGACTTAGCTACGAATGCTTTAAGTTCATCAATAAGATCATTATTAAGTATATTCCATTACAACAAGGATTAAGACATTGTGGAATTATTATATGTATTTAAAAACAGATTATTAAGTATATTCCATTACAACAAGGATTAAGACTTCTTAAAACTTTTGAAACACTCGTTAATATCAAAAATTATTAAGTATATTCCATTACAACAAGGATTAAGACTTGCAATTATTATCATACACTTTGTGTGATGTAATTATTAAGTATATTCCATTACAACAAGGATTAAGACAATAGAGAAACGGCTTTTTGCAACCCAATATCACTATTATTAAGTATATTCCATTACAACAAGGATTAAGACCTACTTAGTAGGGCGTTTGTTAGGTCGTCCGTGATTATTAAGTATATTCCATTACAACAAGGATTAAGACTTAAATTGTTAAACGTAACGAAAGAAACCAACACACCATTATTAAGTATATTCCATTACAACAAGGATTAAGACATTGCAAAGCATCGGTTATTTCTAATGCTGTAAATTATTAAGTATATTCCATTACAACAAGGATTAAGACGGTCTTTCCATTGCCCATTGCACCCTGTAAAAGTATTATTAAGTATATTCCATTACAACAAGGATTAAGACTTCCATAATTTATAACATTTTGTTTGTTGTTATTATTAAGTATATTCCATTACAACAAGGATTAAGACTCTCAACAAAGTTTCTAAAAGTTCCATAGTATTATTAAGTATATTCCATTACAACAAGGATTAAGACTCAAGGATTTCCTTGCCCTTGAATACCACAGTTGCTATTATTAAGTATATTCCATTACAACAAGGATTAAGACAAACTATTTCGGAGAACTGTTATCTTCAGATTTTTATTATTAAGTATATTCCATTACAACAAGGATTAAGACCATTTTGTGGTGGTGGCGTGTTACCTTGTTGCGGATTATTAAGTATATTCCATTACAACAAGGATTAAGACATTACTCAAAGGCTTGTACCGCTTTTTGGTATTATTAAGTATATTCCATTACAACAAGGATTAAGACCATTTTCCATATCCTTAACGAGTCTATTACGTAGCGATTATTAAGTATATTCCATTACAACAAGGATTAAGACTTGAAAGTCGCTATATAGGTATTGTTATACCATTATTAAGTATATTCCATTACAACAAGGATTAAGACCGTTTAAGAACTTTTCAAATGCTGTTATTTTGTTTGATTATTAAGTATATTCCATTACAACAAGGATTAAGACGATATGAACACAATAATTAAACTCAAAGTCAGAATTATTAAGTATATTCCATTACAACAAGGATTAAGACTTAATTTTTTCCATAATCTATTATTTGTTTATTATTATTAAGTATATTCCATTACAACAAGGATTAAGACTTTCCGTTTTATCCTCTCCAGTTATCGTTACGCCATTATTAAGTATATTCCATTACAACAAGGATTAAGACATGTCTAGCCTTTTCAATTCTGCCATTTTTCTATTATTAAGTATATTCCATTACAACAAGGATTAAGACTATATTCTTCTCCAGTACGGCAATCTACTACATATTATTAAGTATATTCCATTACAACAAGGATTAAGACCATTACAAGTTGTTAACTCATCTAGGAATAATAAATTATTAAGTATATTCCATTACAACAAGGATTAAGACTTTAACTCTTTTGACAATTTCCGATCTAATATAATTATTAAGTATATTCCATTACAACAAGGATTAAGACACTTCAGGCGTTATATACCAACTGTAAATATTATCACATTATTAAGTATATTCCATTACAACAAGGATTAAGACATCAGGTGTCTTTCTTATTTTGGAGTACCTTCATATTATTAAGTATATTCCATTACAACAAGGATTAAGACTTTTAGGTCATTTATAATATAACCCTTTACAACAGAATTATTAAGTATATTCCATTACAACAAGGATTAAGACTAGTACCTATTACAGTTCTACCTATTTTACTAATGATTATTAAGTATATTCCATTACAACAAGGATTAAGACTATTAATATCTTTTTCATATTTTTTTATTTTAAATTATTAAGTATATTCCATTACAACAAGGATTAAGACTTTAAAGTAGACGAAATAGGCTTTTTCTTTTCATTATTAAGTATATTCCATTACAACAAGGATTAAGACAATAAAACTGTGTTCTTCAGTTTTCTTATTGAATTATTAAGTATATTCCATTACAACAAGGATTAAGACTACCACCATTAGCTACTACCATTTCCAACTCACGATATTATTAAGTATATTCCATTACAACAAGGATTAAGACTTTATGATTAATAATATTGTTATGCGTACAATATTATTAAGTATATTCCATTACAACAAGGATTAAGACTTCTCGTTTACCTCAACAACTGCCTTGTTGAAGAAATTATTAAGTATATTCCATTACAACAAGGATTAAGACCGTACAATGCGATGTATAGGATTTCTTTTGGCATTATTAAGTATATTCCATTACAACAAGGATTAAGACCTTATAGACAAAAGTATGGAAGAATATCAAAAAATTATTAAGTATATTCCATTACAACAAGGATTAAGACAACATGTATAAGCTGCTCCAGAGTCTGCTTTTAATTATTAAGTATATTCCATTACAACAAGGATTAAGACTTCTATGGCTTTTACTTTTGTTCCAAAATCTACGTGATTATTAAGTATATTCCATTACAACAAGGATTAAGACCTTAAGGTGTATTGTACTAAATCTCCAATTTTATTATTAAGTATATTCCATTACAACAAGGATTAAGACACAAGTTGGTTTTTTATATGAACTTCCTTATTCTCCAATTATTAAGTATATTCCATTACAACAAGGATTAAGACGTAGCAGGAGCTACTACATCTTTTCTGTCAGTGGATTATTAAGTATATTCCATTACAACAAGGATTAAGACCGTTTCTCTTATTGCTAAGATTTTGGATGTATCTAATTATTAAGTATATTCCATTACAACAAGGATTAAGACCGGGTATTCCTGAGCTTAAACTTTTCAGTTTTTGTATTATTAAGTATATTCCATTACAACAAGGATTAAGACATCCAGACTTTTCATTGAATAAGTGGGATGAAAACCGATTATTAAGTATATTCCATTACAACAAGGATTAAGACTCGTTACGGATAACAGTTTGGTCCTTAGCAGTTGATTATTAAGTATATTCCATTACAACAAGGATTAAGACCATATAAAGACTGCTCCAGAGTCTGCTTTTGACATTATTAAGTATATTCCATTACAACAAGGATTAAGACTATATATCTAGTGCTTTTAGAATCGTAAATTTATTATTAAGTATATTCCATTACAACAAGGATTAAGACACGATTTGAAAGACTTTTTAATTATTAACTAACATTATTAAGTATATTCCATTACAACAAGGATTAAGACGTAGTATTTTCAAAAATTTCTATTTTGTAAATACATTATTAAGTATATTCCATTACAACAAGGATTAAGACAAATAATTAACTTGGTCGAAAGTTTCTATTCTATTAAATTATTAAGTATATTCCATTACAACAAGGATTAAGACTACAGTACTTTCTGTATTATCATTATAGAGTTTATAATTATTAAGTATATTCCATTACAACAAGGATTAAGACCCGTCTTTTGGGTTCCAGTAAAATAATTTACAAGATTATTAAGTATATTCCATTACAACAAGGATTAAGACTGTGTATTAGAATGGCAACATAATGAGCAGCCTTCAGATTATTAAGTATATTCCATTACAACAAGGATTAAGACTGCATACTTAATAACTCTCTTAGTTGAGCTTTTTATTATTAAGTATATTCCATTACAACAAGGATTAAGACTGAAAGCATCTTGTGTTTTACCACCATTAGCGATTATTATTAAGTATATTCCATTACAACAAGGATTAAGACATACCAATGTCGCTAATATCAATAATAACACTATTATTAAGTATATTCCATTACAACAAGGATTAAGACAGTATCATGATTAAAGTAATTTCCACTAAATGGAATTATTAAGTATATTCCATTACAACAAGGATTAAGACGTTACTTTTCAGCCTGCTCTTCTTCCTTTGCCTATTATTAAGTATATTCCATTACAACAAGGATTAAGACATTTAAGGCATGCGTACTTAGCTTGGACTAAACAAATTATTAAGTATATTCCATTACAACAAGGATTAAGACATTGCGTATACACTCAGGATGTCCAGTAGCAGGAATTATTAAGTATATTCCATTACAACAAGGATTAAGACTTGACCTCCTGCATATTCCGTTTGACACTGTTCTATTATTAAGTATATTCCATTACAACAAGGATTAAGACTTCAGAACCCAAATGGGAAGAGGCTGTCGGTGTAATTATTAAGTATATTCCATTACAACAAGGATTAAGACGATCCGTTTTGCGTCCTCGACTTTAAGAACGCTTATTATTAAGTATATTCCATTACAACAAGGATTAAGACATCTTTTGCACTTTTTTTGTTTTCTACTACTGCATATTATTAAGTATATTCCATTACAACAAGGATTAAGACTCTTATCTTTTAATATATCAATACCATTTTTCCATTATTAAGTATATTCCATTACAACAAGGATTAAGACGTAAATACAACCACTATTTTTACATGGTCTATTATTATTAAGTATATTCCATTACAACAAGGATTAAGACAAGAAGCTCTTGAACACAAGGCATAATTGATTCTGCAGAATTATTAAGTATATTCCATTACAACAAGGATTAAGACCCTTTGTACTTCTCTTTACCGTGAGAGTTAATTATTATTAAGTATATTCCATTACAACAAGGATTAAGACACCATTTTAGTTCCTCTTCTCGTGGAGAATCGGATTATTAAGTATATTCCATTACAACAAGGATTAAGACTTAAACTTTTTATAGTATCGTATGTCATTTTACATTATTAAGTATATTCCATTACAACAAGGATTAAGACTAAAAGAGATTACAGTAAAATGAGCGTTCTTACCATTATTAAGTATATTCCATTACAACAAGGATTAAGACTCCTGAGCTTAAACTTTTTGTGTTTTTGTTTAAATTATTAAGTATATTCCATTACAACAAGGATTAAGACTTAACTATGACGGAGTTCTTAAAGTAATTATGGGATATCATTATTAAGTATATTCCATTACAACAAGGATTAAGACAATAAGGCTTGCGCCTTATTTAACCCCAAATCTGTATTATTAAGTATATTCCATTACAACAAGGATTAAGACACAGAATATTTACCGCCTGTTAATTCAGCTATCGTATTATTAAGTATATTCCATTACAACAAGGATTAAGACATATTATATGAATATGTTTCAAAGCTTTTCTATTATTATTAAGTATATTCCATTACAACAAGGATTAAGACTGTTAGGGATAAAACGCGACGAGTTGCCATTGTTTATTATTAAGTATATTCCATTACAACAAGGATTAAGACAAGGAGAATACTGTAAAATGGGCGTTCTTGATTATTAAGTATATTCCATTACAACAAGGATTAAGACAGCCTTTTACTTTCTCTACAATTACATTTACATTCATATTATTAAGTATATTCCATTACAACAAGGATTAAGACGTTTTGCCATAACCATCATTAGATGGATAGCCATATTATTAAGTATATTCCATTACAACAAGGATTAAGACCTCCTGGGTCTTACCACCATTAGCTACCACCATTTCCAATTATTAAGTATATTCCATTACAACAAGGATTAAGACTTTTCTAAGATTTTATTTATTAAAATCTTTTATCATTATTAAGTATATTCCATTACAACAAGGATTAAGACTTTAACATCTTTAGAAGCTTTCTTTACTTTTGAATTATTAAGTATATTCCATTACAACAAGGATTAAGACTTGATAATACCTTTTCCTGATTTCTTTTGCAATTATTAAGTATATTCCATTACAACAAGGATTAAGACTGGAGATATTCATACTGACCGTGCATTATTTTATGATTATTAAGTATATTCCATTACAACAAGGATTAAGACTTTTGATGATTTTCTTCTCTAATTTCTTTAATCCATTATTAAGTATATTCCATTACAACAAGGATTAAGACGGAATTGCAAAGATTTTCAGTTAATTCACTTATAATTATTAAGTATATTCCATTACAACAAGGATTAAGACTACTCTAGGTTTCTGTATTCCATATTTTCCTAGTAATTATTAAGTATATTCCATTACAACAAGGATTAAGACATCATTCTTGATGACTCTTTTTGTTATCTTTTTATTATTAAGTATATTCCATTACAACAAGGATTAAGACTATAAAAAGATGCAACTTTTTTATAAGACTCATAATTATTAAGTATATTCCATTACAACAAGGATTAAGACGTATTACCTTGTGGTAGTTCACCCAAGAACAATATTATTAAGTATATTCCATTACAACAAGGATTAAGACCAACGTGAGGAGAAGAAAGTGAGCTGTATTCACGTTCGATTATTAAGTATATTCCATTACAATAAGGATTAAGACAGACAAAACCATCTTTTATTTCAGCAATGGTAAATCTATTATTAAGTATATTCCATTACAATAAGGATTAAGACAGACAAAACCATCTTTTATTTCAGCAATGGTAAATCTATTATTAAGTATATTCCATTACAATAAGGATTAAGAC
>ENA-OWND01001191-OWND01001191.1-metagenome-genome-assembly--contig:-NODE-1191-length-16392-cov-8.105405_pt1 | contig 16392 bp, 12 predicted proteins | sample MGYA00245342_ERZ651119 | MGnify/ENA primary metagenome ERZ651119 (study PRJEB26857, sample SAMEA4031756) | metagenome | biome: human; feature: oral; material: saliva | place: Philippines | collected 2014...
ACACCTTGATGTTGTTAAATAATGCAAATATATAAAATAAAAGTAATATACAATGTGAAAAACGGCTGGCATTGCCAGTGATTACAATAGTGACACTCCTGAGCTCTTAAGTTCAGGAGTGTCATTCATTATATATTATTGGTGTCAGGTAAAAACTGATTGAAAGTTCTGCAATCCTTTATTGATTGGCACTACAGGCATGTATAGTCAATAGAGGCTTACTTTTTGCCAAAAATAATAAGCGTTACTACAAACATTCCTTTTGGTTTGGTGTCTTCCACGAGCCAGCGTAGGGTCGGCATTTGCCGGCAAGCGAAGGGGCGTGATTTATCACGTTCTGCCTCAGAGTTGAACCCTTTGCATGAACTATTTGTTTCTCGGAGATTTCGGAACGTGATAAATCACGCTCCTGCCTGCCGGATTACATGTTTCCCAGAGGATTGCTGAACGTGATAAATCGACGATCAGTTTATGCTCGCTTTACAGAATCATGGTTCAGGAAGGTGTATTTCACGGGCAACGCACAGTTTGACAAGAACATGAAAACAAATGTCGAGGAACTACAAATCTTTCCTAAAATAACCAACAAATTCGCTTTTTAACCAATTTGTATTTCCTTTTTTGGAGAATAATTTGTATTTTTGTTGCCGAAAATAATGTGAGTTCTACGAATCTCTTCACCTCATTTAATGAAAGTAATCAACACACCGCACAGTTGAATCCGTGCTGTGTGAAAGCGGGAAAAACAGATGCTCTTAACTCGCCCTTTACCAATGGACTGCTAAAATCGCTGTTTATTGAAATGATAATTCACAGAACTAAAATAAAAGACACATTTTATCATTATGAATAACGAAATGGGATGTATTTCAGTTGCTCAGGCGAGATCGTTGGATTGTGGTGGAGTGTTCCTTTCCGACGACATGGCTCTGTTTACCAAATTTGAGAATGTGCCGTTACCTTTGCGTAGTATAAAGATGGACTGCCTGCTTCTTGCACTGTGTACATCGGGGCAGGCAACATATACCGTCGATACAAAGGCACAGGTGGTATGCCCCAACGACCTTATCATCATTACTGAAGGTCAGGTAGTGGGCGATTATATGCTAAGCCGCGACTGTAAGGGAATATGCATCATGATATCCAATGAGTTCTATAAAGACGTCATTAAGGATATTCACGACCTGTCGTCGTTGTTTCTCTTCGCACGCTCGCGTCCTGTTGTTCACTTCTCGGACGAAGAGGCATACGTCTTCACAAACTATTTCAATATGATAAACCGGCGCGTGCAGAAAGGCAATAATCCTTTCCTGCGCCAACTGACATGTGCGTTGCTCAATGCTCTGCTTTATGAGCTCGGCAAGAAAATATGGGAAATGCGCAGTGAGAACATGGTGAGACCACAGTCGCGTGCAGAGGCTGTCTTTGTGGAGTTTATACAACTTGTAGAGCAGCACTTCCGTTCTGAACGAAAGGTAAGCTGGTATGCGAGCCGGCTTAACATCACTCCAAAATATCTGTCCGAGATCGTAAAGACAGCGAGCCGACGCACTCCTAATGAATGGATCGATCAGTATGTGACGCTTGAGATTCGCGTTCTTCTGAAGAACTCAAACATGAATATAAAGGAAATGACTGAGTATATGCACTTCCCTAACCAGAGCTTCTTTGGTAAATTCTTCAAGGAAAGGGTAGGGATGTCGCCTTCCGAGTATCGTCGCACTAATTTATGATGCCCTGTCCGCGCAGCTCTTCTGCCACGGTCTCAAGCTCCTTATACCACTCCTCGCCAAATCGTCGCGTCAGTGGTTCCTTCAGAAACTGATATACGGGTAAGTTCAGTGCTTTGCCTTTCTTCACTGCATCCTTGCAAATTGACCACTGATGGTAGTTCAGTCCTACTGTGCCATTGCTGAATTTCCTCTCGCGGATAGGGTATAGACTGCAGCTAATCGGCTTGCAGAATGTCGACTTTCCTTCGCGGAACGCCGATTCTAAGGCACACAGACAGCAGTTGCTGATGCTCTTTCCATTTATGTCGATGTCCTTATAGCATGTGAAGACACAGTCTTTTCTGCCTACGATGCTTGTCACCAAGTCGCCGTCGCGGTCGCTGTAGACCACTCCCTGCTTGTCGATGACCGCCTGTGCTGATGCTGACAATCGGCTCCATACTATCTCCGTCGACTCTTCAATGTCGGCTATCTCGTCGAATAATACGGGTGCGCCGGCGTCGCCTTCTATGCAACAACGTCCTTTGCATGACTCAAGGTCGCAGCTGAACTTCTCCGTGAAGATGTCCATTGCTACAAGTACGTTTCCTATTTCTATAATCATTTTTCCGTTACCACGCTATAGGTTTTATCCCATAGCTTTCAAGATATTTGTTGCAGAGGGTGAAATGGTGATTTCCGAACCACCCGCCTCTGTTGGCAGACAGCGGTGATGGGTGCACACTCTCAAGCACGAGATGCCTGCCGGTGTCGATAAGTGGTTTCTTCGAGCGTGCATATCCACCCCATAGAATGAAGACTACATGCTCTCTGTTGTCGCTTATAGCCTTTATCACGGCGTCAGTGAACGTCTCCCAGCCATGCTTCTGATGCGAGCCAGCTATGTGCTCACGCACTGTCAGCGTAGCGTTGAGCAGGAACACGCCTTGCTCTGCCCAGCGACGCAGACTGCCGTTATACATCCGTTTGCCGTGTTGCATGCCTACCGTCGACAGTTCAGGCACTGTGCCGACATCGGCTTTCACCTCTTTGAGAATGTTTATCAGCGACGGCGGCAGTTCTACTCCGTCCTTGACCGAGAAGCACAGACCCTCTGCCTGCCCTGCTCCATGGTAAGGGTCCTGTCCGAGTATGACTACCTTTACCTTGTCTATAGGGCATAGGTTGAAGACGTTAAACACCTCCCTTGCCGGCGGATAACAGACGTGCCGACTGTATTCCTCTTTTACAAATTGAGTGAGTTTGACAAAGTATTCCTTGTCAAACTCACTCTTAAGTATTTCTGCCCAGCTTGATTCTATATCTACTTTCATCTCTGTAAGGTCATCCTCGCAGATGTGGAGGCATGAATTGGGGCGTTGTTAGTCAATAATCAGGTTCTCACCTGTCATATCTTCAGGCTGCTCAAGCCCCATGATATGGAGGATGGACGGTGCTACGTCAGCCAAGCGACCATTCTTTACTTTTGCAGAGTTGTTGTCTGTCACGTAGATGAATGGCACCGGGTTGAGTGAGTGAGCTGTGTTTGGTGTGCCGTCGGCATTGATAGCATTGTCAGCATTGCCATGGTCTGCGATGATGATTGCCTCGTAGTCGTTTGCCTTTACTGCCTCGATAACATCTCTCACGCAGTTGTCTATAGCATGAACAGCCTTTGCTATAGCATTGTAAACGCCGGTATGTCCCACCATATCGCCGTTAGCGAAGTTCACAACTATGAAGTCATATTTCTGTGTGGCAATGGCTTTGACGAGGTTATCCTTCACTTCATAAGCCGACATCTCCGGCTTTAGGTCGTATGTTGCGACCTTTGGTGAAGCCACAAGTATGCGGTCTTCGCCCTCGAAAGGCTCCTCACGTCCGCCGTTGAAGAAGAATGTCACGTGAGCATACTTCTCTGTCTCTGCGGTGTGGAGTTGTTTCTTTCCCTTCTGTGAGAGGTATTCGCCGAGAGTATTCATCACGTTCTCTTTTGGGAAGAGAATATCTACGCTGGTGAAAGAGGCGTCGTATGGCGTCATACAGTAATATTTCAGACCTGGAATGGTCTTCATTCCCTGTTCCTCCATGTCCTTCTGTGTGAGGACAAAGGTGAGTTCCTTGGCACGGTCATTACGGAAGTTGAAGAAGATAACGGCGTCGCCCTCTTCGATTTTGCCGTTTACTGTCGCATTGACGATAGGCTTGATGAACTCGTCAGTCACGCCCTCGTCGTATGATTCCTGCATAGCCTGTACCATGTCTGTGGCAGCCTTTCCGGTGCCGGCGGTGAGAAGATCGTAGGCTTCCTTCACGCGCTCCCATCGTTTGTCGCGGTCCATGGCATAGAAACGACCGATAATATCGGCAATGTTCGCGTCGTTAGCCTTACATACCGCATCAATCTGTTCGATGAAGCCCTTTCCTGACTTCGGGTCGGTGTCGCGACCATCCATAAAGCAGTGTACGAAGGTCTGCTGTGAGAGACCGAACCCATTGCTCAACTCGATGAGTTTGAAGAGATGATCAAGTGAAGAATGTACGCCACCGTTTGATGCCAGACCCATCAGATGAAGCTTCTTGCCATTCTTCTTTGCGTATTCATAGGCAGCCACAATCTGTGGGTTCTTTGCTATAGAGCCGTCCTTGCAGGCACGGTTGATTTTTACCAGATCTTGATATACAATGCGTCCGGCACCAATGTTAAGGTGTCCAACCTCAGAGTTACCCATCTGTCCATCAGGAAGACCTACGTCCTCGCCTGATGCCTCGAGATGTGAGTGGGATGAAACGGCTGTGAGATAATCAAGATAAGGAGTCGGAGTGTTGTATATAACATCGCCGGCACCATGCTTGCCGATTCCCCAACCATCGAGAATCATCAAAAGTGCTTTCTTTGCCATAATGTTTTCTTATTTATTTTTATTGTTCTGTTTTTTATTGCCCGTCCATGAGAAGATGCAATATGAGAAAAACATCTGTTTTTCTATATAGTACTTATGGACTTTATTCTTTGGTTTTATTTCTATTGCAAAGTTAGTTAAAAAAAAGCAGATTATCAAAGGAAACGCTCCTTTTTAATAATTTATTATTACTTTTGTATACTAAATCAATTAATTTGCATTATGAAGAAACTATTCCTGTTATTTTCCTATTGCTTAGTTTCTGTTTCGTCGTTTGCAGAAGACGCCCCTCTGTGGTTGCGTCACAGTGCAATATCGCCCGACGGACAGACAGTGACTTTCTCTTATCAGGGTGATATCTTCACCTGTCCCGTGCAGGGCGGTAACGCCACGCAGCTCACTTCGAACATAGCTTATGATGCTTATCCGGTGTGGAGTCCTGACAGTAAGAAGATTGCTTTCGCCTCTCGTCGTGAAGGAAGTCTCGACGTGTGGCTCGTTGATGCGCATGGAGGAGCGCCGACGCGCTTGACAACCGACAGCGGAGGAGAGATTCCCCTGGCGTTCAAAGATGAGAATACAGTTCTCTTTCAGGCATCAATGATGCCATCAGTAGAGAGCGTTATCTTCCCGGGACGGTTCCCCCAGGTGTATGAGGTTAGCGTCGGTGGAGGCAGACCTCGCTTGTTCTCTGAGATTACAATGGAAGACCTCGACATCAACAGTCGCGGTCAGATACTCTATCATAACAATAAGGGCTATGAAGATCCTTTCCGCAAGCATCATACTTCGCCAATTGCGCGTGATATATGGCTGCAGGATGAAGGCAAGTATCGGCAGCTCAGCGACTTTGCAGGCGAAAACCGTACACCGCGCTGGGCATCAAACGGCACTGCATATTACTATCTCAGTGAGGAGGACGGCACCTTTAATGTATACAAGCGCAACCTCGACGGCACGGCAAAGACACGCCTCACGTCATTCAAGGGCAACCCCGTGCGCTTTCTCTCGGTAAGCGACGACAACACACTATGCTTCGGATACGACGGAGAGATTTACACCATGCGCGAGGGCTCTGAACCTCAGAAACTGAATGTAAGTATTGTCAGCGACACGAACGACAAGGACCTCATACGCAGGATTCAGTCGTATGGAGCTTCGGAGATATCGCTCTCGCCAAAGAATAAGGAGGTGGCTTTTGTCGTTCACGGCGATGTTTACGTCACATCCCTTGACTATAAAACCACCAAGCGCATCACCAACACGCCGGAGCAGGAGCGCAACATCGATTTCTCGCCTGACGGACGTAAGATAGTGTATGCCTCTGAACGTGGTGGCATCTGGCAGATATATGAGGCGTCGATAGTGAACAAAGACGAGAAATCCTTTACGTATTCGACAGAAATAAAGGAGGAGCAACTCGTCAATTCGGGTGTCACATCACAATGTCCCGACTATTCGCCTGACGGAAAGAAGGTGGCGTTTCTCGAGAACAGAGGCACACTGAAGGTCATGGACATAGCCTCAAAGAAGACGCTGACCTGCATGGACGGCAAATATCAATATTCATACAGCGATGGAGACATATGGTTTGAGTGGAGTCCCGATTCCCGCTGGCTGCTGTCAAACTATATAGGTACGGGTGGTTGGAATACTCCTGACATCGCATTAGTCAAGGCTGATGGGTCGGGCGAGCTGCACAACCTCACGCAGAGCGGCTACAGCAATGGTAGCGGCAGATGGGTGCTCGACGGCAAGGCAATGCTCTTCACGAGCGATCGCCAGGGTTATCGCTCGCACGGAAGCTGGGGCGCGGAGTATGATGTGTACATCATGTTCTTCGATCTCGACGCCTACGAGAAGTTCAACCGCACGAAGGAAGAGGGCGAGGTGGACGAACTGAAGACAAAAGACGAGCTGAAGGAAGAGAAAGCCGAGAAGAAAGCCGAGGAGAAAGATGCCAAGAAGGCTGAGAAGGCAGAAGAGAAAGGTAAAACAGTAGAGCCGAAAGAGGTTGAACCGCTGAAGTTCGACCTTGATAACTGCCGTGACCGTGTGGTCAGACTGACCATAAATTCTTCGCGCCTCGGTGGCTTTGCACTTGACAAGAAAGGCGAGGTGCTGTATTACAAGGCGGCTTTTGAAGGCGGCTACGACCTGTGGCGACATGACCTTAAGGAAAATAAGACCGAGTTGATCAATAAGGGCATTGGCAGTGGCGGACTTATCTGGGATGCCGACATGAACAACCTTTACCTCTGCGACGGTTCTATCCGCCGATATGACGTGGCGGCAAAAAGCCTGAAGAATATTGATTTCGAGGCAGATTTCAACTATCGTCCGTATCAGGAACGCAAGTATCTCTTCGATCATGTCTGGCAACAGGTGAAGGACAAGTTCTACGACCCTGCACTGCACGGTGTCGACTGGGAAGGCTATCGCAAGACTTACGAGCGCTTCTTACCTTATATCAATAACAACGACGACTTCAGCGTAATGCTTTCGGAGATGCTTGGCGAGCTCAACGCCTCACACACCGGAGCACTCTATTTTGCTCCGGGCGCCGATCTGCAGACGGCGGAGCTGGGCTTATTCTTCGACGGGTCGTACACCGGAGACGGGCTTAAAGTAAAGGAAATAATAAAGAAAGGACCTTTCGCCGTTCGTGAAACTGGCGTGAAACCGGGCTGCGTAATACAGAAAATCGACGGTGTGGAGATAAAGGCAGGGCAGAGCTACACGGCACTGCTTGACGGTAAGGCAGGCAAGCGTGTCAGGATAACTTTCTCCGACGGACACGGAAAGTCGAAGGAAGTGACAGTAAAGGCAATCAGCCGCGGTCAGCAGAATAACTTGTTGTATAAGCGCTGGGTGGAACGCAATCGCCAAATGGTTGATTCTCTCTCTGGCGGTCGACTGGCTTACGTACACGTCAGAGCTATGAATTCGGAGAGCTTCCGCGAGGTGTTCTCAGAACTTCTGAACGACAAGAACCGCAACCGCGAGGCGGTAATCGTCGACGAACGTCATAACGGCGGCGGATGGCTGCACGACGACCTCTGCACATTGCTTTCAGGCAAGGAATATCAGAAATTCGTGCCTAACGGCAAGTTTGTCGGCAAAGACCCATGGAACAAATGGACCAAACCGTCATGCGTACTTATTTGCGAGAACGACTACTCCAATGGACACGGTTTCCCATTGATATATAAGACTCTCGGTATCGGAAAACTCATAGGAACGCCAGTGGCAGGCACGATGACTGCCGTATGGTGGGAGATGCTTATGGACAGTTCGCTCGTCTTCGGCATTCCGCAGGTTGGGTGTCAGGACATGAACGGCACATTCGGCGAAAACACTACGCTCCACCCCGACATTGTCGTATATAACAGTCCAGAGGATTTCCTTACGGGCAACGACCGACAGCTGAAGCGTGCCGTCGAGGAAATGCTCAAGAAGTAACATCGGCAGAATATGATGCAAACCTCAGGGAGCAATTGGCTTTTAGAGGTTGAGCAGAATATTTTTCACAACAGCATTATATCGGAAGCAGAAACCTTTTGCTTCCGATATTATTTTATGTCCGTACGGTTCCTGCAATACGTCAGCCCGATATATATACGTGAGTTGGGTGTAATTTTCTATCACGTTCCGCAATCTGCGAGAAACAAATAGTTCGCGCAATGGACTCAGCGCTGAGGCGGAACGTGATAAATCACGCCCCTACGCCTGCCGGATTGTCTGTTTCCCAAAGGATGTCGGAACGTTATAAATCATGTTCATCGCGTTTTCATTATACTCAATTCATCGCTATAATTTATTACCGGACACCAATAAAATGGCATGAACTGTAGGGGTGTGATTTATCACGTTACGCCTCTTGTATGTATTCCTTTCGTAATCGTGGGTGTGATTCGTCATTTTCCACTCGTGCAACCAAACGTTAAAAACACTACTTGTTTTAGAATAATTTATCCCGAGCTGACATATAAATCGACCATTATATTTGTATTAAAAACAAAGAGCTACGGAACTTGAAAGCAAAACACCCTATATTGGTCATGCAAAACAGGGTATTTTGGTATTGCAATATAGGGTGTTTTGGTCTACCAAAATAGGGTGTTTTCCAAACAACTGACAATGAGACTATTACAGGGGTGCTTTAGATTGATTTTCTTCGTGTTAAGAATACCTCCAAATTATTCATGTAAAATGCAAACAACATGAAATGATTTTCCTTCATGTCATGATATCGGCTGAACTGAATTTTAACTCAAAACGGTCAATAGATTCTTGTGATATCTCTAAAACAAAATACGCTGGTGAAATATCATTACTTTTATACATCTGAATTTGAACGCTGTTTGGAGAAAACAGTATGATATATACGCTTTTTTAGTTAATTTTATATGATATATGCATTATTATATAAATGTACGCGCGTAAGGTTTTTCCATTCAAAATATTACGTCTTTCACAATCTTTATGCGCAATATGATAAGGTGCTGGCTTGGTTCTACGCAAAAATTCAGTTCTTTCATCCTAATTGCTATCAAAATGAATATAAACTCAATATCTTTACTATTTTTAAAGGTTATACTGTTAAAAAATGCAAAATGAACGTATAAATTTTACATTTCGTTTGTTTATTTTGAATAATTACTATAAATTTGTCGCTAACAGGGAAGTATGGGTTATGATTTATTTTTAAATGGATGGGAAGAATGAGTGAAATGTAAATGATGGTTTAATACCGTAATATAGTTGATAGGAAAGAAGTTTACACTATGATTATTAATTAACTTGAGAGATATTATGAACAAAAGACACTTAATGATTATTGTCAGCCTTTTCGTATATGTCGGAATGTCGCTGGCGCAGATCACCGCTTCTGGTGTTGTTGTCTCTTCAGAAAATGGAGAGCCGGTAATTGGTGCTACCATCAAAATTCTGGGCACTAATGATGGTACGATTACCGATATTGATGGGCACTTTTCAGTTAAAGTGCCAACTGCAAATTCCCAACTTGAGGTTTCCTACATAGGACTTGTGACTCAGACCGTGAAGGCAGGCACGAACCTTCGCATTGTGCTCGAAACCGAGAACAATGCACTCGAGGAGGTTATGGTTGTCGCTTACGGTACGCAGAAGAAGTCGTCATTCACCGGTTCTGCCGCAGAGATGAAGTCAGACAAGATAGAAGGACACATTGCTTCCAATGCCACTGCTGCCCTTGCCGGTGCTACAGCCGGTGTACAACTGACGCAGAGCAATGGCGACCCGACCTCTAATGGTACTACAATCCGTATTCGTGGTATAGGATCTCTGTCTGCAAGTAGTGCACCTCTTTATATTATTGACGGTATGCCTTACGAGGGTAGTATCTCGAACATCAACCCGCAGGATATCGAGTCAATGACAGTACTGAAAGATGCTGCTGCAAGTGCCATCTACGGTGCCCGTGGTGCTAATGGTGTAATCATCATCACTACAAAGAAAGGCAAGACGAGCGACGCGAATATCAGGTTCGATGCAAAGTTCGGCTCAAACTCTCGTGCAATACCTAACTACGACGTGGTGAAAGATCCCGGGCAGTACTACGAGTTGCAATTCCGTCGTATGTATAATGCCCAGATACTTGCAGGCAGGGATGCAGATGCTGCTTATAAGTTTGCCAACGACAATCTCTTCGACCAGAAGAATGGCGGTCTGGGATATAAAGTGTTCACAGTTCCTACAGGTCAGTATCTCATTGGCAGGAACTTCCGCATTAACCCTGCCGCAACGCTCGGCTATTCCGACGGCAAATACTACTATAAACCTGATGATTGGTATAATGAGACATTCCATAACTCATTCCGTCAGGAGTATATGGCGAGCGCAAGTGGCAAGACCGACCGCGTGAACTACTACGCTTCTGTAGGTTTCCTCGATGACAAAGGTATCGTAAACAGATCAGGTTACAAGCGTTACACCGCTCGTACAAACTTTGATTTCCAGGCAAAAAAGTGGGCAAAGGTGACTGCAAACCTCGGTTTCACCCACACAGACTCTGACAGACCGTCTTATACAACGACGACCTGGGCATCATCAGGCAACCTTTTCTATGTAGTAAACAATATCGGACCTATCTACCCTCTGTACGTACGTAATGCCGACGGTACAATAAAGAAAGAACAGGGACGTACGATATATGACTCAAACCAGACCAATCAGGTTCGTCCTTCAGTGGTCGGCAATGCTGTCCGCGACAACGAGTACAACAGAACAAAGACTTACCGCGATATGTTTAACGGTAATTGGGGCATTATAATCACCCCGTTGGAAGGTCTTGATCTGTCGGCAAAGATTGGCGTGACATCCGACAACAGTCGTACAAACCGCCTCTACAGCACATACGGTTCTGCATCGGCACAAGATGGTCAGGCTGAGCTGACAAGCATTCGCCAACTCAGTGTGAACAACCAATACCTTGCTACATACCGTACCGACTTCAACGGTATGGACACACACCATTTCGATGCACTCCTCGGTTACGAGCAGTACCGTTACAAGTATCAGTATTTCAACGGTTACAACGACCACCTGTTTGACCCTACAATAGGCGAGCTCGGAAATGCCAACGGTAACGGTGACTCAAAGCAGCTCAGCTCTTATACCGACAACTACATGACAGAAGGTTTCTTTACCCGTTTCCAGTACGACTACAAGGAGCGCTACTTCGGTTCTGTTTCTTATCGTCGTGATGCTTCTTCACGCTTCGCGCCGGGACACCGCTGGGGTAACTTCTTCTCCGTTGGTGGTGCATGGCAGATTTCTAAGGAAGAATGGTTCAACGCAGATGCCATAGACTACCTGAAGCTGAAGGCGTCGTACGGTGAACAAGGCAACGACGACCTGTCGAACGCTAATACAAACAACTACTTCGCTTATGCCGATCAGTACAGAACATCATACAATGCCGAGAAAGACGAGTATAGTATTGTGCTCTATCAGAAAGGTAATCCAAAGCTTACATGGGAAACATCGAAGAACTTCAACGTCGGTTTTGACTTCGGATTATTTAAGGGACGAATTAACGGTAGCCTTGAGTTCTACAACCGTAAGGCTTACAACCTGCTCTACAACAAGCCGACACCACTATCATCGGGCATCGTGACAGGTTACTATCCGGTGAACATCGGTTCGCTCGTGAACCGTGGTGTTGAGTTCACAATCGAAGGTCAGATCGTGAAGACAAAGAACATCAAGTGGGATGCAAACATCAACCTCACAAGTAACCATAATGAGATTACCGACCTCGACCCTGATGTTCGTGAGAAAGGAATAAAGGCTTCATACTTTATCCGCAGAGTCGGCGGCTCTGTATATCAGGCTTACCTCTACAAGAGTGCAGGTATCTGTCAGCAGGCTGACGTCGATGCATCTCAAGGCAAGCTCACCGCATCAGACCTCGGACGCCAGATGTTCTACTATGACATCGTCGACGAGAATGGCAAGGTGACCGGGCAAGGCAAGACAACAACATTCTCCGATGCTACAAAATATGACTGCGGCACCACACTGCCGAAGGTTTATGGTGGTTTCGGAACAAACCTGAAAGTCTATGACTTCGACCTTACGGCACAGTTCCAGTTCCAGCTTGGAGGTAAATTTTATGATTCTGCATACCAGGCTTTGATGTGGACACAGGACAACCGAGGCAGCGCAATACACAAGGATGCGCTGAAAGCATGGACAGCTGAGAATCCAAACACAACAATCCCACGTCTTGACACAGATTATTCAGTAGGTCAGTCAGCAGTAGATACATATCTGACAAGTTCCGACTACCTCTCTCTGAACAACCTTACCATTGGTTATAATGTGCCAAAGCGCTTCATGGTGAAGCACGGTTTCCAAGGTCTGCGAGTATATGTTGCAGGCGAGAACCTCTTCATACTCACCGCACGTAAGGGTCTTGACCCTCGCTTCTCATTCGGTATTGGTGGTTACTCAAGTGGTACCGGTATGGCTACAGGTAACTACTCTGCCCTCCGTACTCTCACAGCAGGTGTGACACTCACCTTCTAATTCTACGTTGTTGAACAAAATAAAGACGAAAAAGATTATGAAATTAAATAGATTCCTTATATTGGCTATTGCAGGTTCAGCTCTTACAGCCTGCAATGAAATCAACGAATTGGAGCCACAGGGTTTTGCACTCTCGCAGGAACAGGTGAACAATACCTATTACGCAATACCTAAGAGAATAGAGGCTACATTCTCAGGAATGTTCACTATGATGGGTGAGCCGAACGCTGTGTTTGGAGCTAGTCGTGCTGATGACTTCGGATTTATCATGTCTGCAATCTCTCAGGACATTGAGGCTGCCGATATCGTGTATCCAAACTCAGACTACAACTGGTTCAATGTATGCGGTGAATACACCTCACGTAATGCGGACTATGCTAATCCGTATGTCCGTTATGCTACGCCTTACAACCAGATTAAGAATGCTAATGATATTCTAAAGGCTTATGCCGGACGTGAGGATGCGCCGGCTGTTAATATCATAGCCCAAACTCGTACCATACGTGCCTTCGACTATCTCGCCCTCGCACCATACTTCCAGTTCAAGTATGTGGGCAATGAAGATAAGCCCTGCGTACCAAAGGTGACCGAGGAGACTACCGATTTTGCCAACAATCCACGTGCTACGGTGAAAGAAATCTACGATCTTATACTGTCAGATCTTAATTATGCCGTGGAAAACCTGACCGTTGCCCGCGTCAGTAAGGCACGAATCAACAAGACCGTTGCACTCGGTCTGCGTGCCCGTGTATATATGAATATGGAGAAATGGGCAGAGGCTGCAGCTGACGCTCAGGCAGCCCTCGACCTCTGCAAAGAGGAAGGACTGTCACCTGCTACTGCAAATGACCTCACTGCACCGGCATTCTATGATATCAACGACAAGAACTGGGTGTGGGGCTTTGATATGACAGAGAGCTTGGCTAACAAGGGATATGCTACGGCAGCTTCATGGATTTCATCTTTCTCTTCCAACGGTTATGCCCCGGCAACTCAGGTTTATGCTTGTATAAACGAGCTTCTCTATAACAAGATCTCTGACAGCGACGTTCGTAAGGGCTGGTGGGTTGACAGAAATCTACACTCCCCACTTCTGGAAAATGCCGGATGGCCAGATCCGAACCAACCGGGCAAGATTATAAAAGGAGATGCTATAGCTACTCTTGTTATCCCTAATGTCAAGTTAGCATACCTTCCTTATACAAACGTAAAGTTCGGTCTTCCGGTGATTGGCTCCGACAAGAACGACTCAGACTTCCCGTTCATGCGTGTTGAGGAGCTTATACTCATCAAGGCAGAGGCGCTTGCAAAGAGTGGTAACGAAAACGGAGCAACTGCAACTCTTAATGATTTCGTCAAGACATACCGTGACCCGGAATATAATGCTTCTGCATCAGGTCGCAGCCTTGCCGATGAGATTTGGTTCCAGCGCCGTGTGGAGCTATGGGGCGAAGGCTTCGCTTTTAGTGATGCCATGCGTCTTGGTAAGCCTATAGTTCGTTTCCATGACCAGGGTAAAGGCAACGTTCCTGATGCGTACCGCTTCAATATCGACCCTTCAGACCCATGGTTGCTGATGCGATTCCCGATAAAAGAGACGAACTCAAACTCCTCAATAGTAAACAACACCGGTGGTAAAGTACCTGAAATGTATCAGAACGCTACCCTCCGTGACGGTGTAACAGATTAAAAGTAACCTCCAGACCTGCCCCTACCATCCTCTGGTAGGGATGCAGGAACAAGGGAATATTATAAATAATAAAACAATATCTATTATGAAGTATATGTATAAAGCACTTTCTGTACTTACCCTTCTTGCAGTAGTGGCTGGTTTTACTGCTTGTAGCGAAGATGAGGTTACTACAGAAGTTTTGAACAGTGAACAAGTGTATTTCCCAAATACGCTGCAGAACATTCAGGAGGTCAAGGCTGAGGCTTCGACGGTTGAGATACCTGTAATGCGCATGGGCACTGATGCCGTGACTATTCCTCTCGTTGTCGAACAGGCAGAAGGCAATATCTTAGAGCTCAATATTCCGGATAATGTCGTATTTGCTGCCGACCAGAAAGAGACAAAGCTTGTCATCACCTACAACCCGGAGAAGATTCAATCCGGCAAGTACGACAGTGTGAAACTCTCGTTTGGCGACAAATATAATACACCTTATGGCAATTCTGCGGTTAGTCTGAAGATAGGACAGGCAGAGCCTTGGGTATCGCTTGGCAAAGGAAAATTGACCGACAACTGGATATATGAGAACGTCAAAGAGGCAAAGGTTGAGATTCTTCAGAACAAACTCTTCCCTAACCGCTTCCGCATTGTAAAGCCATTCAATGCGCTTGCGAAGGCAAACGGTTCAGAACCAAAGGACGGATTTACGGAGTTTATGGACATTACCGTATTGAAGAAGGGTGACGTTTATAAGGATGTCACAATATCTACCGACGGTCTTGTGGTATATAATAATGTCAATTCCGGCTTCTTTAATAGCAAGTATAATGCAGATATCTATGTCTGTCATCCTTCAGGATTCAATAAATATAAGGCAAGCGACGAAGGCTGGAAGAACAATAAGGTTCTCTCTTATCAGGCTAACGAACTTCCTGCACAGATCTCTATTGCGCCATTCTTCTATATGAAGGGCGTCGGTGGCTGGGATCAGACAACTTCTGATAGCCAGCTTGTCATCACCTTCCCTGGTGTTGTCATTGCCGACTACTCTGCAGAGGTGTCCTATGCCGGTAAGTATGAGGCTTCTGATGGCGCGGTATCTATAGTCGCTAATGTGAAACTTGGAAAAGACGTAGCATCTGCCAAGGCTGTCGTTATTACTGGTGGCGTAGTTTCCGAAACCTCTTTTGATGCTTCGCTAAGCAATGTCGTTGATGTTGCAGAGGCAGGTGATGTCCGTATTCCTATGCCAGAGGGCGCAAGTGCAGGAGTATACAGCATAATCGTGCAGACTTACAATGCTGATAAGGTTGCACAGAAGACCGTCTCTACACAATTTGTTTACTCAGACGTGAACTCTCTGAAGGAGAGATGGAAGAAAGCATTCGTTGGTGACTACACATATAAATACGTGTTTATCGGTGAAGACGGTAAGCCTTCTGTTGATGAGAACTTAGTTCTTTATGTATCAGAATCAAACAATAACCGTTACAAGATAGAGAACTGTTTCTCAGGAGTCGACTTTGTCTTCACGGTGAATCCAGATGATGGCACCATTACATTCGCCGATCAATTCACCGGTTACGTCGATAAAGAAACTGGTAACCTGTATTTATGCGATATGAACGCGTTGATGCCTAAGCAATTCCCCACTAAGAGTAATAAGAAGGGCAATCAGTTCTTCTTCAACATCGGTTTCTATACAAGTGCCGGATATTGGGGATATGATCAGAGCAACAACAATAGCAACCTCGAGACTTTCGTGATTAAAGGTCCGGCTCCTTCCGGTGCACCGGCAAAGAAAGACTTCAAGAGAAATGTTCTTCGTATTAAGAACGTAAAGAAAAACGTTAAGGTAAGACCTGTTGCAGCACTGCGTTAAGAACGAGTTCAATAAGTCAAACAAAAAGCAAAAGAAGATGGTTTCCCATTGTGGAGACCATCTTCTTTTCGTTTATCAGCGTTGTCAGGAGGAAGATAAACCCGAATCGGTCATTAGAGTCCTTGACTGATTTTGTTCGATTGTTGAGCA
>ENA-OWND01001199-OWND01001199.1-metagenome-genome-assembly--contig:-NODE-1199-length-16313-cov-5.444643_pt1 | contig 16313 bp, 22 predicted proteins | sample MGYA00245342_ERZ651119 | MGnify/ENA primary metagenome ERZ651119 (study PRJEB26857, sample SAMEA4031756) | metagenome | biome: human; feature: oral; material: saliva | place: Philippines | collected 2014...
TGTCAAAATTTAGCATACCCCCCGGGGGTACCCCATAATGTCTTCCGTCACACTTCACTCTCACTTCTTGACATGTACTCCTCCGTCTGCTATCGCCCGTTCCGTCTATGACCGGGATCACATGGTGTGGGCTTGATTCGTGTATTCGTTCATGTAGTATTGAGTCATCGCCAATTGAGGAGGTTCGATGAATCCTGTACTGACTGACATGATGCAGTTGCTTATTTCGCACGCTGGCGGTATTGTCTATTACGAGGACTCGATCACGTGCATGGTGAAAATGAACGGGATGATGATTCATATTAAGCGCATTGGTATTGACACTTGGGCCGTGAACTCTTTTAGTAAGGAGTTCTTCAAGATCATTGATAGCCAGAAGCCTCGTTGCACGTTTGCGTGTGATCGTGTTGAGTTGGTCTCTATCCTGAGGAGGGTGTCTAATGCGTCGGTTTGATTTGATGGGTGTTGCGATTCTGTTTTCAGCATCGTTGCTTTTTCTGCTGGTGGTCGGTTTTGTGGCGTTCGCTATCGGTGTTGCGTCCACGCTGATTCCCGTGACATACTGAGAGGTGCGATAGGTCCTCCTCTCCTATAGCAAGGCCCCGGCCACCATGACGGTGACCGGGGCCTTACCTATACCGCTCAGACCTGCTCAGAAGCGTCGCTGAGGGCCTGCCAGGCGGCCTGTGTATCAGGCCCCCACACTCCATCGTCCTCGACGCCTAGGGCGCGCTGGATGGCTTCTACGGTGCGGTCGTGGGCCGCGGCGCTGGCCTCGCCCCATACGCCGTCCTGCTCGGTGCCGATGACGCCCTGCACGTACTGGACGCCGAACGGGAACGAGGCGCCGCCCCACGTCGAGGCGCTCACGACGGCGAGGAGTCGTTTGCGCGTGTCCGGGCCGATGACGTGGTCGGGGTAGGCGCCTACGGCGCGCTGTACGTCTTCCAGGCGCCTCTCTGCGGGCACGATGCTACCCACGCCGCTGTCGGTCCACGGGTAGCGGATGCAGTGGCTGAGGATGGCCCAGGAACGGTGCCTGCGGAGCACCATGCCGCCGTTGCCGTTGGACTCGTCGGAGGTGTTGAACTCGATGGTGTTGACGCCGGTGGTGTCGGTGGACTCCACGACGCCGATGTGATCATCCTCGCCGTCGTCGTCCCAGTCGAAGGTGACCATGTCGCCGGGACGGGCTGACCCGTAGGGGACGAGCCAGCCGCGGGAGCTGGCCGTGTTGACGCGTGCGGGGACGTAGGCGGAATCGAAGTCGGTGACGCCTACCTTACGGAGGCAGTAGGTCATTCCCATGTCGCAGAACGGGACTCCGTTCTGTCCGAATACGGCGCCGTGACGGGTGGCGTAGTCGCGCCCGTACCTGGTGCCTATGTTGTCTGCGTCTTCGTCGTTCCAGCGTGTGTGGCCGACTTCGGCGGCGCATGCTCCGATGAATTCTGCTGCTGTTGCCATTACTCTGCCTCGTGCTTTCCGGGGGTGTGGTCGGTGTTGACGGATGCGACGGCGAACAGGGCGGCGCCGATTGCGGTGAGTGCGGCGCTCTCGTCGCCGTTGAGGTAGCCCTTGACGGTGAGGTATGCCATGACGGCGATCATGAGGTTGTAGGCCCACATACGTGTCTTGGGTGCGGTGAGGAGGTTAATTGCCTTTTCCATTGTCAATCCTTTCTAGAATCTGGTTCAGTAGGCGGGTGTGCTCATCAAAAGCACTTGTGCCATGGTTAGGCCGACTATTAAAAGCGGCAGAATTAACTTTCTTCTCAATACTGTCCAGCCTTTCCATTACCCCTAGCCTACCGGGCACGCCGGGTCTAGGGGCCTCTCCGTGCCAGTCCTCTAGTAGGTTCTCTAGGGACCGGAACTGCTTGTAGAGCCAGCGGCCGACGGCGAGGAACGTACCGATGATGGTGATGAGGGCTACGACTATCCCGACATCAATATGCGCTGTCATTTGAATATCTCCGTGAAAGTGTTTCGGGACTTTGGGGAGTCGAATAGGATAAGTCCTCTCCTCCATCTATTGCGTAACATCTGCATGATGCGGTCGTTTGGTTTCACATAGATATCACCCTCCTTCATAACCTTGTGGTCAATACAGTACATCATCTCCTTTTTGGGTCGGTACTCCTGGATGGCGAACATAGGAAGGTCTGTCCACACCGAGAAGCAACCGTTTTTAGTCCGAATGGTGCAATAATAGTCAGCCCTACCCGATTTCTTACCAATGAAATCTGAGTTGTTGTCCTTGAAGTCATTGTTAATGGCGTAGTTCGCATACTCCTCATCGGTGCTCATAATAAACTTTCCGAAGCGAGTGCACGCCACGTCATTGCGGAACTGTGTGTCATCCGCGAAGTGGCAGACGATGAATCCGTTTCCAGCCTTGACGAACTCGGAGTTAGGTCTCAGGTTCCATTTGAGCATGTACGGATTCATAATGCTCGCTGAGTTCGAGAGCATGAACACCGTCGTTTTGTCCTTGTACCGGTCAACGGTCAGGTAGAAGTTGTTGAACACTCGCACCTCGTCATTCAGGTAACGAATCTGCGGATTCTCGATGATGAACTCATCGAAGATCACCGTGGTCACCAGCGGGTACGCCGTTGATTTCTGGGCCTGAGACGTGCTGAGCACGGAGAAGTAGCCGATAACGGTCCACTTCTTGTCTCCCTCCATTCGCATGACAGCATCGTTCCCGTGCACTGCGAACTCGTAGCCGGGGAACTCGTGCGCAATGTCGTCGAAGAACGTGAAACGACCCTTTTGCTCCACTCGGTGACGGCGTAGGTAGATGAACTGCTCGCCTTTCTTGATCGCGTTGCTGATAGCGATTTTCTTAGCACCGTAAGTCTTCCCGGTACCACGACTACCTACGATCATGAGATAGCGAGCGCCATACGATCGCACGCGACTGAAATCGTAATAGTGAGTGATCTTCCCGTTCATTTCCTCTCCTACAGAATATGACGCCTGACAGTCCACCAAGCAGCGTCGTCAAGCATAAAGATTGAGTTAATGTGGGGACCGGGGCGCGGCCCACCGTGACCAATAGTGTGCGAACCGTCACCCGTATACATCTCCACGTGGTCAGTATGCGGATATCCCCCGCCCCAACTAATGACAATCATATCCGCTGTAGTCATCTGAGCAATCTGCGCAGCAGTAGGGTGACCATAACCCCTAACGACCTCGGTCCCACGGTTGTACTGGTCACCGGTCCATGTCCCGACATTGATACCCACCGTATCCATGTAGGCCCGGTAGATAGTGCTCGAACAGTCACCGAAACCCGACTGGTCAGGGTTAAGCCGCCCCGGCGCCTGCAAATAGGCGAACTTCATCTGCCGGTCATACATCCACTTGTACACGGCCCAACGTTTCGATGCCGCGTCACCGCCGCCACCTCCCCCACCGGGCGGAGGTGCGGCACCACCCGCATTACCCGGAGTTGGGGCACTACCCCCGTTGCTGACAGTGTTTCCACTCATCAACCATCTCCGACTGTTCCCCGTCGGGTAGGCGGTCACCGTCCCCGACGTCGTAGCGATATGCAGCATGCCGCTACCGTCGGACCACGCGTTCTTGACACTCCCGGCGTTCGTGCCGCCGTTGGTGGCGCCGCCGCTACCACCGTTGCCGGGCCGCGACGGGGACGCGGCGCCGGGAGTGGAGACACCTGACGTGTCCTTGTTCTTAATGATCTGGTACGCCTGGTTATACCGGTTCGGGTACTTGCCAAGAACTCCGTCATTAAGGAAACCGTGGTGAAATGCTTCTAGTGACGCGTTACCACCAACATTGTTCGCAACCCTAATAGCGTACCTCGGTCCCTGGTGGTAGCCAACGCACCAGAGAATGAACGAGTCCGTATTCGTGTTAGGGTCGATCCCGACGTTTCGGGCCGCCTGGAAGTACCCCTCAAGGTCAGCCACCAACTGCGCGTCCTGCTCCTTGGCCCCCGCGCGCAGAAGAGGAATGAGGGAGTCCCCCTCTGCGCGCGAGAGCCATCGGTTGGTCCACCAGTCGTCGTTACCGTGGGATGAGAGGTCGCTCCGAAGAGAGGCTGCAACACCGGCGAACTCGGTGGCATGGGCGGCACCCATCTTCTTGATGATGTCGGCCGCCCGCGGCCCGTACCACTGCGCAATTCCTACAGTGATCGGGTCGTTGTAGTTGATCGAGTCATATTTCATACTCGATTCAACCGTGCCGATAGCCTTGATCGCCACTTTCTTCGCTGTCTCATCCCACGCCATGATTTACCTCCTAGAAAATGCGGTAGGTCATATTCACCTGATAGGTCTGATTGGCCTTGAGAATATCGCCCGCGTGCATCCCGCCAGTCTTGGCAACATAAACGTACTTGTAGGTACGGTCGTTACCAATAATCGGTGACATCATTCCGTCATAAGGGCGCGCCCAACCCGGCAGGTCCATGAGTTTAGCGTCATATCCCACATCGGTGCCCGCAACCCTGAACGTTCCCTGAATGTTCACGAAATCACCGTGACGCTCACAGTTCAGGTAGTTATAGTCCCGTGCCACCGTGCTCGCAGAAAGCGGGTGCAGGTCATAGGACGGAGGATTCAGGAACGACGGTCCACCGTGAATCCAGTTCACGAACAACTGTCGCACGTGCCGGTAGCCCGCGTCCGTCATGTGAACGTTGTCCACACCCTGGTCCCACGACTTAGCCTGTTCCTTACCGAAGTGCAGCCATGACCTTGAGCCCTCACAGACAATGGCACCGTAAGCCTTGCCCGCGTTAATCACTTCATAGGTACGGGACACGCAGGACCTGGCCATCTGAACGTACTCGTTCAACGACGCCTCGTTATAGGTGACGGGCAGGACGTAGATGGTTGCATTCGGGAAGTACTGGCGAACCAGCGAGAAGAACGTGCCCGCCTGTTCGGTGACAGAGTTCTGAGCACGAATGTCGTTCAACATGTCAATAAGGAACACATACTTGGTGGCACGCTTCTTCTCATCACTCATCCGGGACCGGGCATTATTCACCTGAGTAATGAAGTTGTTGTCAGGTGTGGAAGTAAAACCGCCACCGCCAATTGCGAACACATTCGGGTTGACGCCCATATCCCGGCACAGTTGCTCGGTCCATCGGGACGCCTCAATCGTCGCGTTAGATGAACCGAAGACAACACCCTCCGTGAGTTTCGGGTCCTCAAGGAACTTATCGTCGGCTTCTGTTTTCGTGTAATAGGTAGTAAGAATTGTTCTAACATCTGACTTGACCCTCTCCACGGCGGCGTCGATCTTCTCGGCACGCTGCTTGGTGACAACCTGGATGCGAGAGGAGTCCTTCATGGGGGCGTCAACGTAGTCCCCGTTCTCGATACGGTCGAAGCGCGCGTCGACAAGGCGGCCCTTGAACGACTCGATGAGAGTGTTCATCGCCGCGATCTTCTCATCGGTGCTTCGACGAGAGTCGTTGAGGAAGGACTCGAAGTCGTCCAACTTCTTCTTAGAGTCCTTGGACCACTGCTCGGCAATCTTATTGATCTCCTTGACCATCCCCTCCACTTCCTTGCCAAAACCCTCAGCATAGGTAATGGTGTCAATGACGGCCTGACGGATACGCTCAAGAATTTCCAGCACCGTCAGACCGTTGTTGTAGGTGAACGGCGTGGAATAGGGCGTCGTGGGTGGTGAAAGGCGGTACAGGGCCGCGTCAATAGCGGATACGCGGGGGTCAGTAGCCATAGTAGGTATCTCCAATCATGTCAGTAGGCGGCGTCCAAACAAGCATAAACAGGGGCTCAAGTTGGGCAATCACCATCATATCAATGTTGATAATGGCATCACGGTGCGCCTGAATAAGCGACGCCATAGACCCCGAGAAGCCCTCCTGAGTCCCCGTGCCACTACCGTCACTCGACGACGTAGAGCGCTGAGAGCCCGTCCCGTCTGACGACGACTTGACGCCCGTTAGAGACGTGGAGTCCGCAGCGCCCGTGGCGTAGTCCCCGTTGCCCGACAACATCACCTGAGGAGTCTCGGACTGAACGGCACGAGACTTGGCGTCCGTGGAGGACGTGCTGGATCCGTGCTCGCTGGACTCCGTTGTGGCGCTGGTGGTGCCGGTGCTGATGTTCTTCGACGTCATCCGCAGGGTAAGGAACGGGTCCCGTTTGACGAGTTCGGCCTCGTACATCTGGTTGTAGTAGGGCATGATCTCATTCATTTTCACCTTCAACTGGAATAGGAAGATGTCAATGGTCTCGTGCCCGATCTCGTTGAACCAGAAGTGCGTTTTGATCTTCGAGTTCAGCGTTTTGCGGTAATCCTCCGAGAAAATGGGGTAGTGTGACAGCGCGTCGTCAATAAGTGCTTCACTGATTCGCCTGAGTTCTGTCGTGTAGTTACTCATTAGGGCCTCCCAGATCGGTTGAGTTCGTCGACTCATTCGACGCCAATGGATTCATCTCGGTCATCGGATTCAACGCCTGCATGTCTGTGGTTCCTGCCGAGTCATCCAGGTTCCACGTAACGTCAACGTCAAGACCATACTTGGCGTTGATCCACTCGCATGCATACTTACGCGCCTGCAAGTTCACGGCGCGCATAGCCAGAACCTGACCAGAGGAACCTGACGCCTCCTCAACAACCATCCGCTCCTTCTTCGAGGAGTTGACGTTCATGATTCCCAGCAGGGTCAGCGCCTCGTTCCAGGTCTTAACCTTTGCTTCCATGACGTGAGGTAGGTAGTCCTTGTCGATCCCCGTGGAGATCGACCCGATCTTGTCCTGCAACGTCCCCAGCCCGGTAGCCGATGACACCTCAGCGATCATCGGGTTTCCTTCGGCTAGTTGCTTGTACGCATCCATGACGGACTTGCGCTCGTTCGTGTCAGCCGTCAGCAGGACCGGCACGCGCATATGGATGAGGTCAACCTCTGTCGTGGTGTCAATCTCGGACAGGCGGCGCGCATACACGCTCACGATATCCGTGTCACCAGTTCGCAGATAGTTGTTCCAGATCGGGACACACGCGTCACCCTTCATGGTCTTATTGACCATCGTGTTCCCGTACACGATGAACTCAGTCGGGTTGTTATACATGTTCGGCGTACCGAAACCGGCGCCACGTAACGCAAAATACCGATTGAACTCCTCATCCCAGAAGAACACGCTAAGCCCCTGCGAGAACAACGTCATCTCAAGGAACCGCGGATCAATCTCCTCAGGAAGACCGGTCCAGTGATACCGGTTCATACACATCTCGGACAAAACGCGCGCGTACATCCGGGTCAGCACCTCACGACGCATCTTCCCCGGCTCCACCGTCATCTCACGCAGGAACGGCGCGTAGATCGACTCTCCAACAAAATCAGGTTTACTCACAGGAATCCTCCTTCTGGTTCCCAGTTGATAGGGGCGTTGTCAAGGGAGACGTCCCCGAACTTTTCTTCTCTGTACATCGGCGAGTGCCACACCGTCACACCCTTTTCCAGTATGCCACGAAGCGTGTCCACATAGGTCTGAGGACAGGCAGAGGAGTAGATGCGGACGTCCTTACACTTCCAGTAGGAGAAACGGTCCATAACTCGGAGCTTATCGGGAAGGTTGGACAGGAAGAAATCGCACGCATACCCGTACCGCTCCCAGAACTGGCCCTGACGGCGAATGACGTCAGTACTAACCATCTTGAGTTTGCAGAAGATAACAGCGCCATTCATAATCCAGTTGAAAGCGTCACCGCCCTGAGCACCAGACACGGACGGGGGAGTGATCTGCGAATCCTTAACAGCGGCGTTAATGGACGCAATCTGCTGCTGATAATCACCCTGAGCGGCCCAGTTGGCAAGATCACGGTTAGCGGCCGCGTTAGTACCGGTTAGCGCGTTCTGCTCACTCTGGTTAGCACGAGTAAGGTTCTGGGAAATCACGTTCCCCATATTGCGAGCATTAATGTCAATCGACGTGGAGATGTCAGACGTGACCTGCCCCTGAACATACCCGCCCAACTGGCCGATAGCACCAAGCGGATTGCTGAACGCAGTACCAACGGCCCCACCAATACCACTGATAGCACGGTTAGCACTGTTCACCTGCTGGTGAGCCATCTGAGCCGTGTTCGCTAGAGCAGTATTCAAGTTCTGGGCACCAAGGTTGTTGTTCATGATCGCGTTACCGGTACGGATACCCCGCATCGTGGCGTCAAACGAGGTCTCTGCCGCCCTCATGGACTTGTCCATACCCCACGACGCGGAACTACGGTTCTGAGCAATCGAGTGAGCGTGAGACGCGTACCAGATCATTGACTGGTCGTTAACCACGGGAAGATGCGGGAAGTTGTCAATGACCGCAGCCTCGTTCACGTACTCAGTATCGGTCTTCCACGTTGAGTCGTGCTTGTCGGTATTGTAGCCAGCCACATAGCCGACAATTCTCGGAGACGGAGGGAGGACGTGACACTCCATACTCACCTTAACTGAGTCCCAGTCATTTAGCAGTTCAGGTGCCAGAGTTAGTGTCTGACCATTGTTGAACGAGACCTCAAGGTACATATAGGGGGACGTGTAGAACTTAAGGAACCGCTTGAGCCTTTTAAGATTCCTCCCCGTAACAGTATTACCGTTCGCCTTAAGGAACTCGGGAAGTTTATCCGGCATGAAGTTATAGGCAACTTCAACCTTCTTTCTTGCATATGTTCCAGTAACCAACTTCAACCCATGGTCACTTAACTTTCCAGACATCTGATTCCCGATAACAAGCCGCTTAGGGATGTAGTAGATATCAAGAATTCCCTGAGACGCCCACGGCGCGTCGCTCAGTTCCTTCATGATTGCGGGCAGGTCCTTAATGTCACACATGTAGTACGTAGCACCGGACACATTGTTAACAGACAGAACCTGATTCCGCGTTTCCAGGTGGGGAACAGAAGTGGTGACATTGGACCCTGTAGCGGTCTGCATGTACGGATCGTTCTTATTTCCAAAGTTTGTGTTAAGGTTCACCGTGGAAATAATTACTGCAACAAAGTCGAACTGCTCGCTGAAACTATTGACCTTCTCGTTGTTGATATTGCCGAACCAACTCCGGTAAATAGTGTGTCGCTCACCAAGGGAGAATGACTCAGGCTGTTTCAGCCACATCCGGGAGAAGATTGACCCCGCATCACCGTTTCCAGCCTTGATAATCTCCTTCTCCCTGTACTCAAGGCAGTGTGACCGCTCGATGAACGCCGAACCGAACTTGACCAGCGAGTGATACGTCTGCCAGACATCGAGCGAGATAGTGAGTTGCGTGGTCTCCGGTGCAATGTAGTCGACCGACTGGATGAAGTAGAAGAACGTGGTGGCCCGGTTCTTCTGGGAGATCGGAAAAGCGCTGTTCTGAACAATGAGGTAGTTGAACGTGTTCGCCTCACTGAACGGGAGATTAATGCGCACCGGCACGCCCTGAGCACAATAAGTCAGGTTCTTAATAGTGACCGTAGGGAGATTGCGCGTCTCATCGAACGAACGGATGTACTTAATAGTCCTCTCCGGACTATCGAACCAGTACACATCACGGTACATAGAATCCCACGGCACATTGCACAGCGTAACCTCAGTACCCGGCCCCCACACCGAGTAATCGAACTGAGTGCCAAACGAAGCGCCGTTCGGCAGTGAATTAATCGTAGGCATATCTCCTCCAAAACTAATGGGCACCACCCGTGCAGGTGGTGCCCATCAGTATAGGGGAGGCGTCAGCCATTTAGGCCAGCCACATTGTCCTTCGGGACAACAGACAACTGTGCCGTCTTAACGACATACTTGCCAGTGGCCGGGTCGATCCACGACACCTTAACACGGACCACAACCAACTGAGAAGACTCGTTCGGGGCCATGTAGATAAGACCATCGTTATCAATGGTCGTGCCAGTGTCCTTGTTCCCCTCAATCGACCACTGCTCAGTGAACTCAATATCCTCCTGACCAGCCTTGAGCCCGGTCAGGACCGCCTCGAGTTGAGCCGTACCACCCTTGACCATACGTGCCGAGGACTTGTCGACGTTACGCACGTCAGCCTCGTTACCGTCAATCACGAACTGGATACGATCAATAGCCACGTTAGCGGCAATCTCAATCGTCTCGCGCGCCGTATCGGGAGCGGTAGAGAACTTGACAATCGGGGCGAACGGGGAGGCCGAGATAATCTCCCAGTGGTGCAGGAAGAAGTTCGTCTGACGACTAATTGGGTTGAACTCTGACGTGGTCTCAAGGGACGTATCCGCGATGACGAAGAAATCCTTAGTGGTCAGGAAAGCCTGAACACCATTCATCGCCACATCCTCCTGACGAATCTCCACAATACGGGAGGGAACATCAGCATAGGAGACGTTGAACAGAACCGCCAGAGCGTTCACGTCAAGACCAGACTTGACCTCAGGAGTAGCGAACAGAACAAGGTCCTCAGGACGCACCGAAACGGGCATCTTAGCCCCGTTGAACCGAGTGGAGAGGAACTGCATGTTACCCGCAGTAGCACGAATCTTACGCAGCAGGGAACGGGCCTGGTCCTCGGTGGAGTCCATCTTGGCCACGTCGGGAACATTCACGTTGAACATCGGATACTTGTTATCCATAACCCGGAAAAGGGCCGTGGTCATCAGGTACTCGTCCCAGTTGTCCGACGTGGTAGGCGCGGACATGATCTGCTGAGTCAACTGGTCAAGACCAGAAGGATCAAGAAAAGCACGACGCAGAGTGTTGTCGTCAATCGTGATCTTGTAGAAATCCTCACGGTCCACGGTGTGGAAAGCGGTAGCCACATCAATGTCCGCACGCCCGAAGATATCCCGCTCAAGATAATCCCGATCATGGTTGTAATGGTTCGCCTTGACAATACCGGTCTGAATCTCCTCAATCGTGTCACCGAACTCAAGGGCGCCACGCTTGAACTCAGCAAGCGGGTTATACCAGATAGCGTTACGCGCGTACACGAGCCCGATACGGTTAATCAGGGACTCAATGAACTCGTTCTTGTGCGGACGGAAACTGAAAATAGCGTCCGCAACATCAGCCACATTACCCTTAGACGCGGCCGGAATACGCTTGTGATAATCCAGAGAAGCATCATTACGGATAGCGTTCAGGATATTCACGTTATCCGCGTTACGAATCTTCCCATAAAAACGGCGTGCCATTACTTCTTCTCCTCATCAGAGTCGTCGGTGGAAATCAGGTCATCAAACGTCACACCCTCGTAATCGGCCGCACCGTCCTCACCCGGCAACTTATCCGCCGCATCACTCGGGTCACTACCCGGCTGAGCCATCAGCAGGTCATAATTCTTCCCCTTAAGGTCGGAGATCATCTTCTCCTTCTCCTCAAGCATGGAATTCAGGTCCGTCATCTTACTGTCAAAACCGCCCGCGAAATCCGTCATCTCGTTCCAGATATTCGAGAGGTTATCCAGCGTATCCGAGTGATCCGCACCCAGCAGTTCACCGAGACCGCCCATAGCGTCCGAGAACTTGGAGCCGATCTCATCAAGAAATCCCATCTTTCTTCCTTTCTGTGCACAAAAAGATATGGTGGGTACTTGCGTACCCACCATATCACTGCGGAGAGAGACCAGACAGAACCAGAGGTTGCCAGCCCATCAAGGTCCGAGGGGTTTCAGCCCATGGCGTCCCGGATCACTTGCCGGTGCTCGCCTTGATCTCCTCCACGCCCTTAACCACAATCTCCGTCAGAATCTCGGGGACCTCACGACGCAGGGTCCAGTGAGCCTCATCGAGAGCGGCGGCGATCTCCTCGGGGATAACGACGGAAACGGACTTGTAGCCAGCCTTAACGCGTGCCATGTTTTCTTCTCCTCTATCTGAGCGTGAATGTTGTGTTAGAGAGTACCACGCCTCCGGGAACTCTCATGGGTACTAGTTTACCGTCCCAAGTTCGCGGTGTCAACATGTCCTCAAGCCGAACTTTCGCTGCAATCTCGTTGGGCAACCCAGCAATGTGAACATCATCATGATCGCCAAACCTCTCGCAGTACTGCTTCGCTCGAAGGAACACCGCGTCATCGAACGGGCGACCGTCGTGCTCCACCTTCCACGCGCCCAGTTCCGTCGGATGCAGGTACAGGTCAGGCTCCTCCGGCCCTCTGAGGTGTAACGAGTCCGTGTCACAGTACAGGAAACGGTCATAGTTGGCTTGAGCGGAGCGGATGAGGTCCTGACGTGCGTAGGCGGTGATGAACGCGCCCATAGCGGTATACACGGGGTTGCTCTCCTCGTGCTCGCACATTTGTAGTTGCATGGCCCCGTGCTCGTCCAGATAGGGTCGCTTGCCGGTGACGTCTGTGTTCTTGGCAAACTTCCCGTACAAGGAGTTAAGATGAAGTTTTGCAATAGTCCTTGCTCCTCCCGTGCTGTTCGCCTTGACCGCCATCCACTTATCAATGTAGTCGTTGAACAGTCCCTCTGTAGCCTTGAAGTTCCAGTAGCCACTAATCGCGTAAATCTGTAAATCGTACTGCTCCATCCACAGTTCCAGGTCAACGCTCGTGATAGTTACCGTTGTCGGCTCAGGGATCGACTCAAGGAACTCGTTGGCGTTGAACTGGATCGACCGCTTCAACTGGATGCAGGGCAGGTGCCCTGGCTTGAGGCGCGCGGTGAACGTGATCGAGAGCGTGTACAGGTCTGCGGTAGGGTCCTCCGTCTCAGTCCACCACGGCTTACCGAACGGGAGCGGTTTGGTCCTCATCACCCATGGGTACATCGAGTTCTTGTCGATCACGATTCCAGGCCCCGTACGCTTGCGCACCCATTGCTTCGCTGGCATTGCAATTCCTCCTCTATATGCTGCCCTGATATCGTCATCAACGGTCTTTGACAGGACCGGGAACGTCCTCGTGAATCCTTTGCCGTGGAGCCCCTTGAACTCTGCCAAGGAGTCGGCTCCAACGGTAAGTTTCGTCATTCCACTGGCGAGAATGACGCGCATGGCCTGAGCCATGATGTAGATATCGTTGTACAGGTACTCCCATTCCTCCTTGGTGGGGAGGTAACCGATGGGACGCTCCGCCTCATAGTCGATATCACCCTTGACCGATTCGAGATTGAATGCCTTAGGCACGTCTCGAACGGGCAAGGGAATCTTTTTGAGTGAGTCCCTGAGTTCTACCTTGACACCTTTCTTGGAGACGATGGTGATTGAGTAGAACTTGTTCATATTACTAATGACGGTAGAGAACTCACCTTTGCCTGGCCTGTCCGGTACCCATTTGTACCCATCTTTAAGAATGTAATCGAGTATAAAGGACCCATCGAATGCCAGGTTATGGAAGAACGTCACATTAGGTGCGGACAGGAGATAAGCGACATAGGCGCCAACTCCTATACCAACCTGATAATCCGCATAGTCATTGACTGCCATACTTCCCCAGGACCACACACGACAGTCCAGGGGATTAGTCGTCGTCTCGAAATCCGCACACCTAGCGTCAGATATCGAGCGTCTTCGCATACTCGTAGTACTCCATAGCGCGGCCCAAGGACTGTTCGCCGCGCTCCATCGCGGCATCCACCATCCCAGGACTCATTTCCTTCTCACCGACACGCACCTGCTGCGCCAACTGCATCGCCAGATACTTGAGCGACAACTCCTCAGGAAAATCAGTATAGGCCCAGATGAACCAGAACTGTTCGTCCGACAGAGAGTTGAACTTGTCGCGCACTGTCTCGTCGCCAACTAAATCCATCATCTGGTTCATGTAGCCGCGGGACTTAGACACCAGTTCACGTGACGTGTACTGACGTCTAATATCATCGTTCCTGAGGGCGATCATCTTCGCACCCTCGGTGCCCATGAGTTGCTGAGGGGAGTAGATCTTGAGTTTCTTCATCCCATCATATGCCTCGGTACCGTGAACGGGGTGAGCAGGTGTGGTCATTGCACGCCTCTCCTTAACCGTCATTCCCAACGGCTTAATGTATACATCCTCGTACTTCTTCTGCTCAGCATCAACAGTACGGTTGATCTTCTTAACAGAGTTGACGTAGTTTCGGTATGACTGACGGGTGACGATGGTTCCGCGAGCGCCCTTGTAGTAGCCGACGTGTGCTTTACGGAAATAGGCTTGCTTCTCAAGGAGTTTCTTGAGTCGGTCACCACTCATTCTTGAAATAGCGTCCTTGCCTACGCGGGGATCGTACTCCATCCCCGTAATGTCGATTCCGTTGTCGCCCTTAGCCATGCGCTTGATCTTACGAGTCACCAGTGACTCAGACTTCATGGCCGCCTTACGAAGCGAGATCAATTCTTCTTTGTTATACCTCATGATGAAGTCCTCCCCGCCCTCCCTATGGAGGACGGGGAGGACTGTATCATCCGGGACCTAGGTCCTACGCCTGTCAGACCAGCGTCAACTTGTAGAAGCGGTTCTTACCCGCCCCCTCCTCAGTCACCCGAACCTTGAGCGGAGCGGGCCACTGGGCGGGCTCCCCCAGCAGGGTGAGGATACGCTTGGCCGCGTTGAAGATCGGGCCGGAGAACGCCTGGTAGGCGTCTCCTGAGGGGGTGATGAAGATGGTCCGCACGGCGGGCTCGATCTCACCGGTCTTCTCATTCACAAACTCCGTCGACTCAATCACCAGATCAGCGATCTCGAACGGCTTGCCACTAAGGTCGGACACCGGCTTAGCGTCATTGACCGCATTGAAAATCTTCGCCTTAGTCTCGAAATCGTCGCCCTTGACGGTGGTGAAAATACCGTTAGTAACAGACATGCCAGCGAGCGGGTTAGCGGCGGTAGCGGTAGTAATCTCGGTGCTCATTTGGTCTTCCTCCTAGAAGAGTGTCTCTTGATTGCTCTGTTCCTTGTTTTCTGTTGGTGCTGGTACCGCTAGGAACAGAGGTTTAGCGGCCCAGAAAACTAGCAGAGAAAGCATTTCCTGCTCAGTAGGTGCTTGATCGTGTCCGTATACAACTGTGATCGTATCACGTCCCTTAGGCTTAACATTGACCAAAACACTGTTAAAGTCAACGCGGCGGGAAACGGTACCATACTCACATGTATAGAACGTTTCAGATATGGTTGAGTACCTGATAACCCTGAACTTGTGTGAGTCCAGTTGCTCATCAATCGCCAACCAGTACGAGATATTCGGTACCAGAGTGTCGATCAACTGTTGAGCCATGACCGTTTCCTCGGATGATCCTCCACGTGGATGAAAGTCTCCTTGAGCCGCCGCGCCGTCATCCCGTACACACTAGCGAACTTCTGACGGTCCGTCACCCGCGTAGGACACCCGCCAGGCACCCACAACCCCTCCACCTTCTCAATGATGAGGTTACCCGACCAAAGCGGTCCCTCATGCTCTCTAATCTCCTTCTCAGAGAGTCCAGACTTCATACTCAATTCCTCCTGGCTGACAGATTCGATCAATTGCTTGCGTAACCGATTCCCCGGCATACACCATTTTGTTTCCGATATAAACGGTAATCACAGTTCCCGAATATCTATAATCATTTCCAGTTTTTCCAGTGGTGACCGGAATTGACTGTACGACTGGTCCACTGCCCTCCCCAGCCTCTCCAACCTGTGATCGCAATTCACTAGTTTCAGAAACTCCGCCGCCGCAACGAACGACCATGTGCGAAACAACTCCTCTCCATCATCAAGGATAATAAATTCTTCATTCCGTGATCTGAACATCTGCCGCCGCCATAACCGTTGCCGCCAAAATATCGCCGCGCAACTCCTCTTCATACATTGTGAGAAAGGAAGGAACAAAAGTGACTCCCTTTTCATTGACGATAAAGTAACTAGCGCGCGGATGATTACCAACCCTAATTGCAGTGTCCGTATCAGACGGGTGTGTACAATTCACGAAATGATATTTAATTGACAGTCGCTCAAGCGTATTAATGAGAATCAGTAATGTCCTATAACGCTTAGTCATTTAAACTAACCAACCTCTCAATCACGTCTTCCGGCTGACTATGAAGGTCGCATATCATTCTGAACAAGTCGATATAACACGTCATTACATTAATGCATTCAATTGAGCCGTTAACACAGCCGTCATAAACGATAATCCCATCAGGATCAAATGAATTAATGTAAATTGTTGCTAGGCACCCTCCTGCTGAATTATAGATATTAACACGATTCTTGTAAACGGTCGCGTCATAGAAAAGGTAATCAGCAATCAAGTAAATGAGTCGCGTTAACCTATCAATGTCAGTCATCATCACCCCTAAGAACCGACACAAGCTCATCCGCAATCATCTCAGCCAAATACGACTCGCCCTCACCCTGAACCGCCTGAATAGAA
>ENA-OWND01001203-OWND01001203.1-metagenome-genome-assembly--contig:-NODE-1203-length-16245-cov-7.833292_pt1 | contig 16245 bp, 15 predicted proteins | sample MGYA00245342_ERZ651119 | MGnify/ENA primary metagenome ERZ651119 (study PRJEB26857, sample SAMEA4031756) | metagenome | biome: human; feature: oral; material: saliva | place: Philippines | collected 2014...
TTCTTGGTCTTGGTTGGCATGACCAAGACTTGGTTCATCAAGGAAATCATCCCCATAACCGCGAGCAAGTAGGGAATATAGCGCGATTGTTGCAGGAGAATAATGATCAATAACACAAGACCGATCACCTTAATCCCCACATTAAAAATAAAACGCATTTAAAACTCTTATTTTACTTGTAAATACGTTTCTTTAGACATCGGTCACACCTAATTCATTAAAACATCGGTGATACTTAGACTCATCTTCGTTTCATCAGCTATTGTTTCTACGATCGAGCTCTGTTCACTCGTCAAGGGAAGCAATAAAAGGGTCGCTGATTGTGTCGGTAACTTAGGGTTATTAGATAGACTATACTGGACCACTTGATCTTGATAAATAGAGTGGCCATCATAACTCCAACTAATTTTAAAGGTGGCATCACGATCAAGATTCGTTGTAGTTTTGTTGACCAACATAAAAACTGCATATTCCTGTTGTTTAAAAGTATAGGTACCACCTGTAAAATACACAGTGATCTCACCTTGAGCGCCGACTTCTGGATGTTCCCTCACTAACTTCTTCCCCAGTTCAATCAAGTCCGATGTCTTTCCTTCATTCCGAGGTGCGACTACAAATTTCAAGTCCTTCTCCTCTTTAGCAGATGAAGAAGCTTTTGTGGTTTGCTCCGTTTTGTTTTCTGTTGACTCCTTGGCTTCTTTTTTAGGCTGAGCACAAGCTGTTAAAACAAGCAAACTCGCCAGCAATACCATCATCTTTTTCATGGATCATTTCCTTCTTTTATAATCGAGTTGGATTTAAAAAACATTATTTACTATCTTAATGATGCGATAGCACTAGGAATATCTGAAACAAAAGCTTACCAATAAAATTAGTAAATTCTTGTTTCATTTATTCTATCATAAAAGAGGGAGTTGTTCTGATTGTTGCCCAATAATAAGAACTATTTTGGTTGTTTATATAAGTATTCCAGTAATTGCCGACATTTTTCGTCAATCAATTCTCTATTAGCCAGCTTTTGAATCCATTCTTCTGGTATACCTTCCAGTTGATATTGGGCACCAGCTAAAGTACCTGTGATAGCACCTATGGTATCCGTGTCACCTCCAAGATTAACAGCTTTTAGAACAGCTTCTTCAAAACTCTCTGTTGTACCCAAACACCAGAGACAAGCCTTCAAGGTATCAACAACGTAGCCAGTAGAAGCAATATCTTCCCTAGATTTTTGATAAAATTCTCTGTCAAATATTTCACTAAAATGTTCTTGATACTCTTCCCAGTATTCTGGATTTTTCTTGAAGTAATCTTCAAAATAAGGTTTTGATTGACAAAGTAATTTTTCTAAACGAATGTTAAGAAGAAGACCGATTAAAAGCTGGACATAAAGAATAGATGCAACAATAGACCTTGGATGAGCATGGGTTAGCTTAGTATATTGCTCAATTACCTTTGATCTATAAACGAAATCAAAATTTTCATATAAGAGTAAAGCTAAGGGAGATATCCTCATCAGGGCTCCATTGCCATTATCTCTCTCACTAGTCCCTCCACATTTCTCTGGAGAAACTCCTGCTAAATACCGATCAATTGCTTGATTAGTCGAAACACCAATATCAAAACAATATCCAAAAGGTGTGAGGTAACCCTGACGATAAGCTACAAATTTATCCATTAATCCATTCAAATCAGAGCCCTCACATAGATGTTCAATAAGTGCTAAGGATAAAGAAGTATCATCTGACCAGGTACCAGCTGGTTGATTATAGGTTCCATAACCCACCATATCTGAAATATGATAAGTATCTCTATCTCTGAACTCTACAGGGACTCCCAGTGCATCACCTATGGCTAGACCAAAGATAACCGAATTTATCTTTTGTTTAAGATTATATCTTCTATATTGATTTGAATCATCTTCCCATTTATCTCTTAATCTCATAGCCTTCTCCTATTCTATTAAATCCATTTTTAAAATAATTTTATTATCAACTTTATCTATACCCTTTATTAAGAATTTTGAATTTCTTGGCAACAATAACTCATTTTCATTAGGGAACATACTGAGAGCGTTAACCATCCCCCCTTTAGAACCTTTTGGTGCATTGATTTCCCATCTTACTTCATCATCGAAAGGCGTATCAACTGAAGTACTAACAAAAGCTCGATCTTCAAAAGTTTTTCCTACTAACGAATTCCAATCCAGAGTTCCGTTAAAGTTTTTATCAACGATATTCATGAAAGGCGCTGAATCTGTTCCTCTGTATAAAGTTAAATCAGCTGGCAATTCCATCTTAGACAATGCAGAATCGATATCAGAAATAGTTGAAGTTGAAACAGGACCTAAATCGTCATTGAATCCTCTTAAGTAGTTATTAATGTGAGTATAATCATTACTTGTATAGACTCGTACCCCCTCAGCTTCTGCATTCGTAAAACTTTGTTGGATTTTTCTAAAATAGGCATCTAGTTCTTGCGTACTATACTTCGATGCTTCGACATCTACTTTCACCTCTGGAGCATCCAAATCAACCTTCGGCTTAGCTGTTCCAATATGATCAACAGCTTCCCCTTTCATAGTAGATAAATCTTTTGGTTTTGTCAACACATCAATATCTGGTTTCTTGGATTTTGAAACTGCAGTTGCTGCTCCAGCCACTGCTTCAACTGGTTTAATTTTTGATGTTTCCACATCCACATGAGGTTTAGGAGTCGATGCCAAATCTGCTTTTACAGTTGGTTCTATTTTCAGATCTAATTTAGGATTTTTCTTCTGATGAACAACTGTTGGATCAATTTTAAGCTTCTTAGAATTCAATCCCGAGCTATCAACTTCAATATGCTGTTTCGTAGAATTTGTTGGTATGTCAGGTACGTCAGGAGCATTCGTCTTACCAAATTTCCCGTTTAAGAGGCCTCCAGCTTTCTTTGCAGCGAAACCTTGTGCTTGTCCCATCACCAGATTTCCGATAGCTACTTTGGGATCTTTATCAGTAGCAAATGCATAAACCACTTTAGATGCATCATTTACATCATCTGCATGCGAGGCAAGTTTTAATAGAGTAGATCCAGCTTTCCCAGCTTTTCTCAATTTCGTTAAATAGGATCCAGCTCCTGCTGACAAAACGACTGATGCTGCATCAATTCCAGCCCATACTCTCTCTTCAGTAGACAGCCGATCTCCTGTGATCATTGTATGACCTGTTACCGCTGAGTAGCCACTATCTATAGTAAGATAGGCCGTCGAGGCATAAGTAAGAGCCAAAGAGCTTCCACCAGTAAAAGGAGAAAGTGCAACTCCTCCTATAGCTCCTATCCAGGCAAATATCTTGATACCTGTATCAACTTTTTGCAAAGTTTCTCTATGCTCCTCATAATAACGACTCGCTTTTAGTTTTTGATAGTCCGGAATTTCTTTCGGATACATTAATTCAAGAACTTCCTCTGCACTCTTTCCTTTAATTTGCTTGAGTTGCTCATCTGTCATTTTATCCTTATGCTTCAGAGATTCTTTTACAGCTTCTAGACGTTTACTGTAGACATCTTTCGCCGCTTTAATAGGAGAGGCTTTCCCATCAAGGATTTCTGATAAATTATATGGAACTTCTTTCTTATAATCATGGTACGTAGTAGGAGAGTACGCATTTACATAAACAGGCCTGTAATCATGTTCAGTCCTTGTTAAATTCTTTGTTTTATATTTTGAGTCTGATCCATTTATTTTGTTCAAACCTTCAAGTACTTTATCAATACCAAGTGTAAACTTACTATCAATATTCTGCATAATGTTTTGATGAATTTTCTGAGCACTTTTTAGTATCTTAGAGACCCGGGTCGTAGCTTTATCAAACTCATCACTATTTTTAGTAACATTTAACGCCGCCTCACCAGTTTGTACATAAAGATCTGCCACGCCCTCACTGGTAACAGTTTTAGCAACTTCCTCGATATCGTTGATGAGCTGACTCATTGATTTGCTAGATCCACCACTAGGATAGCCACCACTGACATAATTGCTATATGCGTTAACACTGCTAGTAGATCCTCCACCACTAGATTGTAAATTCGAACCAGCTTCAGAAAAGTCGCTTTTATTTGAGTAATACTTGCTCATCTAATTCCCCTTTTCGCTTCCTTCTTTTTCCTGCTCTTTAATATTTTCTTGAATTTGTTGAACGGCTTCTTTCGGATTGCTATATATATAATCCCTATCTTCTGAAGAGGTATCTGGTGATTCTAACAGTAAGCCAGCTACATAAGTAGCCATAACCTTATCTACATCAACCATTCCATCATAGGTATTCTGAGCATGTTGCCACAACACTTCTGCTAATGTTCCAAACTCCTGTGCCTTTAAAACATAGTTTGCAAAACCATTATTTGCTGAGCGGTTTGCGACTAGATCATGAAACGCCCCTTGAGAAGATAACGATGAGATAGTTGAGCTAATATGACTCAATTTTGCAGTAATTTGACTTGAGTACTCCACTATTGTCATACAGTGATAAATTAATTGTTCCTGATCAGACAAGACTAACTTAATATCTACTCCCATAATTCTCCCTTCACTTTTAATTTCTGAATCAATTGTTTCTTAAACTGCTCACCACTAATAGATCTGCGAGTCTGGTTCTCCATATCATATTCATATAAATATTGGTCACTCCTGTAGTACAGTCTGTCTTGAACATTATGTGACGAATCATTAATTTGAATACGAAGTGCATCATCATTTGGATGATGAAGAACTAGTTTTAAATAAGCTTCTGCTTCCCATTCTGAATGCAGATAATCTTTTTTATTAGCGTCTACATTTTGTAGGATCGGATAAAGTGATATTAAAGAGGCTAAGAATATAGCTGTACCCACGCGATCAATTAAAAACTCATTTTCATCATTTTGAATGATAATAATTGCCATCCTATCATACTCATCTACATTAGGAGAATAATAAAACAATTGATTGACATTGCAATGATAATTAGCTTGTGCATACTCATCTAGATAAGCACCGTATTGTATGCATTCTTCCGTAGGTGTACCATCTACAATCAACTCCATATTCGATAGGTCTTCAAAACCCTTTTCTACTATTCTCAATAAAGCTTCTTTTCTAGTTTCACCTTCTTTGGCAGGCAAAGGAAGAAAAGCAATATCATTTGAATGATCATTAAACATATGTAGCACATATAAAGCTTCTAACGTAAACATCATGCTCCGTCAATCTCCTTTATTACTGTTGATGAAGGAATTGAAGAGAGAAGCCCCTCAAGACCGTAAATTGTTGTTTTAAAATCTTGGATATTGTTAAAAAAATCAGTACGGTAAGTTTCAAGAAATGTTCGCAATTCTACGTACTGGTCTTTTGCTTTTCCCTTCCACTCTTTTTCAAGTCCTTTTAGTGAAGTAATCTCAGCGTCTATCGAATTAAATAGGTTAGCAACCTCTATCAATTCATTTTCAATTGTCGCTATATTACTATCATCATACTCAACAGTATTACTAGTATAAGTAGTGTCAATAGAATTAATATTTGTATCCATCTGTTCTTCCTTTCATCACCAAATCCATTCCCAAATGGGCTTTCCCTTATTATATTTTGATTTATTACTACTGATTGAACTATCTAATGCAGCGATTTTGGCAGTCAAAGTACTATACAAATTTTTATATGAGGTATTTGCATCTCTCACAAAATCCGTGAATTCTTTGATTTTATCTTTATCATCCTGTAGTTTTGTTTTCATGGTTGAAAGATAATGATATCCTTCATTCCCATCAATCTTTTTAATTGCATCTTTACATTCATCAATATATTTCGTAAAGTGTTTTAGTGAAATATCCTGATCAAGTCCATGGTTACTAATAGCATTCTTTACTTTTATATATTTTTTTCTTTCAGCTCTATCACTGTCAATTTGTGCTTTTAAACTTGCATCACTCATTACTTACTCCTTCACTTTCAACCAATTTTGCTGTTTTGCTTTTTCTGCAATATCATGTGCTTTGTTAATATCTAAGGATGATTTACCAGAGGTTGAATTTGACTCAATACTCTCTTTTATTTCTTGACCTGTCTTAAATTCTTCTTCATCTATAATTGAAGAAGGTGTTGTCGATTTCTCCTTAGATTCCTCTGTGCTCTCATCTGATACAGACTCTACATCCCTATTATTACTTATAACCTCTGAACCTATATCTGTTTTTGGGGTAGGCCTATAAAACATGAAGAAGCCTACAATAACTATCAAAAGAGCAACAGCTGATATTATAATCCCCTTCTGCATATCTTCCATAGGTATTTCAACACCCTTGATGGATAGTTCCTTCCACTCAGGATGTTCCTCCTCAGCTTCTTTCTTCGCTTTAAAAGCTGGTGTAATCAACACCTGGTTCATTAAAGTAAGTGCTCCAAGCGTCATCAGTAAAAAAGGAATATGGCGTGATTTACTGATAATAACTAGGATCCCCCCTAAAATAGAAATCAAGGCAATGATGATATTAATTGTAGTCCAAATTCGCAGTTGTTTTTTTATTTGTAAATAAATTTCTTTTGACATTTCTTTTTCCTCATTTCGTAATCTTCAACTTCGTCTGAGAAGCTGGATAGTATAGATATACTTGATCTACTGGTAGAATTAACTCACGATCAATACTTGTCCGATTATAGATAGTCTGACCCGATACATTCAAAGGCATCAAAGCTGGGTCTACTTGGGACTTCAAATTTTTGACTGTACTATTATAAGCTGAGATAATATTCTTTTGCATACTAACTCCAAAATGCAAACCTACATTTAAGTCCTCCTTTCATTAACAGAGCAATATTATTCGTCTCTGCTCCTCATTCAGCTACAAACCAATCCATCTCATGATAAAAGATACATTGTTCAAATTCACTACCATTTTGTCATGCACACTTCATTTGTTAAATATACTTTAGAAGCGAAATTCCACACGAGATAGCTATTCATGACATATCCTTCAGAAAAATGACAATAGATCAATTAAGTACTACTATTATACCGAACATTAGTTTGATAGTCAAAACAATCACTAGATGGAGAGAGCTTAGAGAGTTAAAAAGAGAGAAATAGCACTCTCTCTTAGTGTTAGTTTTTTAGGCTCTATAATTTCTGTAGTGGGTAAAACCACCATAGGAATTATGGAGTCTATTTTGTTGTAGAAAAAAAGCCCCACATAAGACATATAATGAAAAAGTAGCCAAACCCTTATTAGAAAGAATCTTATAGAACAATTAAATTTTGTCACAAACATACTTGGACTTAAAGACAAGAACATCATGATTTTGAATTATCTTGATGCTGGAACTCATAAAGAACTCATCACTAAGCTAGATTATCTTGCTCCTAAGTGTTCTCACTGCTAGGACAGATGGCTAAATATGACTTCCAAAAAGAATCCAAAATTCCCTACCTAGAGTGTGCAGAATATAAGACGCTCATTCGATAGAAAGAACTCATATTCAAGACAAATTTATCTTTCCTTCCAACTCACATATCTTGGGATGAATACAGCTTCAAGAAAGGTAAGATGAGCTTCATTGCACAGGATTTTGATTCCAGAAAGATTATAGCTATCCTAGATGGGGGGACTAAAGTGACTATTCGCAATCATTTCATTCGTTATTTTAGAGAGGTGAGAAGTAGCGTAAAAGTCATTACAATGGACATGTTTAGCCCCTACTACGATATTGCTAGAAAACTTCGCTTTCGAATTTCAAGGCTCAGGCTGAAACAGTCCCCCAGACTGTTTCACTCCCAAACGCTAAAATCGTTCTCGACCGCTTTCACATTGTACAACATCTAAGTCGAGCTATGAATCGTCTTCGAGTCCAAATTATGAATCGTTTTGATAGAAAATCGCACGAATATAAGGCATTGAAACATTACTGGAAACTCATTCAACAGGATAGCCGTAAAATCAGTGATAAACGATTTTATCGCCCAACTTTTCAGTAACACTTAACCAATAAAAAATTCTAGAAAAGCTACTTTCATACTCTCGAGAACATAGACAGCACTATGATCTCTATCAACTCGTGCTCTTTCATTTTCAGGAGAAACAAACGGACCATTTCTTTAGTCTTATTGACGAAACAATTTCTTCTGTAAATCCTATTTTTCAAACTGTTTTTAAGACCTTTTTGAGAGATAAGGATAAGATCATTAACGTACTTGAACTTCCCTACTCAAATGCAAAACTTGAGGCCACAAATAACCTCATCAAAGTCATCAAGCGAAATGCTTTTGGCTTCCGAAATTTTGAAAACTTTAAAACTAGAATCCTTATTACTTTAAATATCAAAAAGGAGAGAACCAATTTGGTCCTCTCCAGGTTTTATCTTTCATCAACCTACTGCGGTTGAGAAAAAGTCATATTTTGTAATCCTTTAAATTTTTTACAGAATATAAAATCCCTAACTTTAGCTATTTTGCCAAATTATCGATTATTTGTTGCAATCTATCAGGTGAAATCGGGTCAACCAGAACATATTTGGCATCCAGCATATAGATACCCTCCGTCAAAGACTCTAAGAATTCCCGATAAGGAACTTCAGCGAATTTTTTACCATCAGCTGTCATGATGAATAATCGTGCTACTGCTACCTTCGCTCCTTGATATTGCTGAAGATATTGAGGTTCCAACTCAGGGTATGCTGGTAGGACTGTCCGCGCTTCACTATTTAGATAATTGATAGGGATAATGATGTCTTCACCATTTTGCTCTACTTTAAAAACTTGCTGCTCAGAGTAATAAGCATTTAGCTGTTGGGTAAAGCGCAAGCGCTGGTCATAACTATTTAAGAGTTGATCATCCGGTACATGGATAATCTGCCCTAGATAGAGTTCATTGATGTAAATAGGACGTTTCACTCCCATAATTTCCACGATGGGATGAACTTTTACTTCCTTAGTCAATTCCGAAATAGCTGATAAGAAAATATCCGTGAAATGAAAATCAAGAACGGAATCTTTATCATACTTCATGCCATCATGTTCACACACACTTACATCTAAGATAAGGAGCAAGGTTTTTAAGAACATCAAGGCCCCAGTCCAGTCAGAAGCTGTCGCCAAATCTGGAACAGATACCTGATAGGCTTGGCCGTCAAAAGCTAGACGGAAACCTAAACTAGACTTCCCTTTGACCCCAAACTGAACAGAATGGAAATCCGAAATAAGAGAGTCTGAAGATGGTTTTAATCCTGCATCCTTAGTGGAAACGCTGTAACATTCAAAAAGATCTACTAGAAGCAGCTCCCCAATTCTTAGTGATTGGTTGCTTTTTATTGTAAAAATAACTGATTTCATAATAAACAACTTTCTTATTATTTTACCTATATAGGGAGATTTTTTCGAGTTCGAATTAGAGAAAATTTTTCCGCCTCAATTGGCAAAGAAGAATAATACAAATCTCCATACTTACTTTCAACTAAATTCTCCTTCTTCCATAGTCCATTTCTTTTTAAAAATTGTATATCATCAGAAACGATCGTTACCCATGAATTAGCTTTGTCTAAATTATCATCACTTCGTTGAAAAATATCCCATTTCTGTTCATTAAACCAAATATGATCTATAATTTTATATTTTTTTTCAACTTGTTTTTCTGTCAAATATTTTCTATATTGTTTCAACTCTGAATCAAATAATTTATAGCCATTATTCTCGGATAAAGGATCATAAGAAATCAAATAATATCCTTTGCTATCACGATCAAAGTATCGATATTCAATTCCATCAACTACTATGTATATTTTATCCATCATCCCTACACGTAATACATTGTACCATTTTTCACAACTCCGAATAACACTTCTTCTCCTCCGATATTCACATACAATTTTGATCCCTCGGTTAAGCTGACTGAAGGAAATTTAGTATCTGGATCAACTACTTTATACTCTGGAATTAAATATTCATCAGACTTAATGAATCCATTACCCGACGCTGGGTCATCATCTAAGTTTGTACCATCTCTATTACCTATAGGAATATCTATATAGTCCGTGTCGTGTGTTCTAAATTCAATTCTGACAAATCCATCTGTCTTTAGCTTCAAATTGCCATTCTGATCGCGCACTGCAATCCTATTTCCATTGGTATCAATCATAGTTTCGACAAAAGGAGAACCCTCATAATCAAGACGCAATCTTTTCACTGCATCTTCAATAGTTTTAATATCAACCACATCTCCTCTTTCTGATATGAAGCCACCAACACCCCATCCTTGATCACCAAAATAATTATCAGCATTTTCAATTGGGATTATCTTCTGCAGAACAGTTTGTTCCGTTGGTTTTGGTATTGATTTACGAATATCAATCATCATATCATACTCAGATGGAGACATTTCAGTTACACGTGTATCCCGTAATCGATTAAACTCATCCCAAGAAACACCATACTCCTGTAATTTTTTGTCAACGATTTCTCGAGTTGTTGACGGTTTTACTGGTTCCTTCACCTCTGGGACATCCAATTCAGTATTTTTAATTTTAAATGGTGGCATTTCGCCCACATCAGCAATACTACCAGTTGAAAAATTATTATTGTTTGTGAGATTTTGGTTGACTATATCACGTCTTTCAAGCCAAGCGGTCGTTGATGGTTTTACTGGTTCCTTCATCTCTGGGACATCCAATTCAGTATTTTTAATTTTAAATGGTGGCATTTCGCCCATATCAGCAATACTACCAGTTGAAAAATCATTATTATTTGAGAGATTTTGCTTGACTATATCACGTCTTTCAAGCCACTCGGTCTTGGATAACAGTTCGTTTTCTCTATCTGACTTTTTAGCGGCATAGTTTTTATGCACCACTTCAAGTTCATTCATTTTCCACGGAGACGAGTCATTTCCCTTTGTCAACACATTTATATTTGTATTGTTAGATCTTGGTGTAGAAGTATTCGATAAGTTACTTTTAACATTGTTTACCGCTAGTCCTGCTCCTTTTCCAAAAGCAAAACTGAGCAACGAAAGAGTTGGGTCTTTACCATTTACTGCTGTATCATACCCAATATGTGACAAGGAAATTCCATCATCTATTGCATTTGTTGTTCTATTTACCGCATTAATAACATCATCCGCGGCTCCTGCTAGTTTAACAGCTTTTCCTATACCAAATGTTGCTACTGAACTAACTGCCTCCGCAGCAGCCCACATCCTATCATCTTTACTAAGTTGAGTTCCAGAAATCAAAGAGTGCCCTGTTGCTGCTCCATATCCACCTTCCACAGCTCCATACACTGCAGCTGCTGTAGCTGTAGTTGATGCTACAGCGGCAGCAGATGCTACCACTGCAGGAGTGGCTGCTCCCATTGAAACTCCCGCCGCAATTAATGAAACTGCCAGTAAACCAATACCCAAAAATGGTTCCAGAGGTTCTAACCATGCTTTATTATCTTCTTGCCACTGAAAATATTTAAGCCCCCTATAGTCCCCAATTTGCTTATACTCAAAAAACATGGATAATAAGTCTTCATCTGTCTTGTTACTTAAATAAGAAGGACCTCCAGAAAGAGATAACTTAACATCTTCATCCATTTCAAGACTAGTACTTTCGAATTGTTCACGCAACTCACTCACACGTTGTAGATAAAAGTTCTTTGTTGCTTGTATCGGACTAGTTTTGTAATCTAATAATTCTGCTAAAGTATAGTGCTCCGTGGTTTCATATTCATAGTAGTCTCCATTTTCATCGACCCCTGAATGTGTTACTGTATATGAAAGATAAGAGGTTTCATAACCATTAACATTGTTCAAAGACTGTAAGCTAGTGTCAAGCCCTTTCGTAAATTTATTATCGATTCTCTCCAAAACTTCACTATGAATTCGTTTAGCTAAATCCAGCATTCTATCAACTGTATCGTAAGAACTAGTAAATGTACTTTCTGGCATTTCTTGCCCAAATTTCACGCTACCTTCTGGAACATATAAATAAGATAAGTGTTCATCTCGGATTACATTTGTTACTTCGTCAATGTTTGATAGAGCATCGATCACCTCAGATCTAGCATTATTATAACTCGTCGGAGTAATATATCCTCCATTAGTCGAACCAGCTTCTACTGTTGAATTAAAATCGGGACGATTAGAATAGTATTTTGTCATATTTACCTCATTCTTCTTCCTCAGGTTGTTCCTCAGGTTGTTCCATAGGCTGTTCCATAGGCTGTTCCTCAGGTTGTTCCATAGATTTAATTTTATCAAAAGCTTCCTGTTGATTATTACGAATAAAGTCTTGAGTTTTTGATAGTTCTGATTGTTGCTCAGCAGAAACATTTGAAGTAGCAGGTATATTAGTGTTTAAAATCAAATTAGAAATTTGCATGGCTTGAATATTATCCATATCAACAAATCCCTTATAAGTATCAACTGCATGCTGGTGGAGAATACTTGCCAATGTTTCCATTTCTTGAGCTTTCAAGACATATAAATTTAAATCTCCGTCATTTGCTATGTACTGTTTAAAAATACCTTGACTACTTACTTCAGGTAGAGCGGTAATAGCGCTGGACATATATAAAGTAACATTCTTACAAGCAATCACTATATTATTAGCTTTTAGAATTAACTCCGATTGTTCGTTCAACTCTATTCCAATACCACCCTCACCAGTCGTAACTTCTTGTATTTTTGAATTTGCCATCTTAAACTCTCACTTTCATACCTTTAATTAGTGTGTGTTTTAATACCTCAACTGGGACTGATCGAATTCTTTCCCGCATTAAATCATATTCAAACAAACCACTATCAGTATTAAAGAAGAGGGTATCAGCTGTAATTTTTCCCAATTCCTCTGTCATCAACCGTATCATTTTTGAATTTTTATAATAAAATTGCAACTTCATATAAGCGTATGGTTCCCATTCTGCTTTTAAATAATTTTTTTTCTTTTTATTTAAATTATGTAAAATCTCATGATTTTCTATAAGAATGCTTAACAGAGCAATGGTGTTAAAATAATCAATTATAAATTCACCATCAGCAATTTTTTTAATAATCACTACCATTCGCTTCCCCTTATCAATACCAGGAGCGCAATAATAATTACTATCTATTTGAAAATGATACGAACTTTGGGCGTATAAGTCTAAAAAATATCCATAGGCTACGAATTCAGCTGTTGGCTGACCATCTTGAATAAGGCCTATATTCTCTAAATCTTTATACCCTTTATGTAAAACCATCTGTAATTGAGATTTTCTGCTCTCATCTGAATTCAACTGTGGCAATGGAATAAAGGCTAAATCATTAGATTTATCATTCATCAAATGTAAGGTATATAATGCTTCTAATGTCAGTTTTTTCATGCGTTATCTATCTCCTTTATCACATTTGCTGAAGGGATTTCATTAATAAGGTTATCTAAACCTTCCACACATGTCGTTAAATTTTGGACACTTGCTTGATAATCATTACAATACTTTTGTAAAATTGTTTTTAAATCACTATACTTTTCCTTTGCTTCTCCTTCCCATTGACTATCAAATGATGCCATGTTTTCTATTTGCACTTTAACCTCTTCAAGATAGGAATTTGCCTGATCTAAATCTGATTTAATATTAGATATGTTACTACTTTCGTATTCTATTGTCTCAGCCGTACCCCAAGAACCGCTACTATCATTGATTGACGGATTTATTACTTCTGTCATACTAAATTCCTTTCATATGAACAATTAGAAAGAATAAAATTAATTAAAAGGCCAAATATGTCCTTGATTAAGTTCGTTCTTATCATTATTAATACTGATATTGAGCGAGTTAATCATACTCTCCAGAGTCGCGTGCATTTGTTTAAACGAATTAGCTGAATGTTGGATGAAGTCACGATATTCTTCCAATGTTTTAATCTCCGTTGCCAGTTTTTCCCTAAAATTTGACAGATAGCCATAACCAGCGTTCCCATCGATTTTACTCAATGTATTTTTTGCACGATCTATAAAAGAAGTTATTTGGTCATACTGCTTTCCATAATGTAAATTATTACTTTCTATAGACTTCTTGACTCGCTCATATTTGTTTTTTTTTGCCGTATTAAGCTTAATATTCTGTTCAAGTTGCGTATCTCTAACCTTCGAATTAGACATTGTTTTTCACCTCTTTTATTAATTCTTTTCAATTAAATAGTAAAATTGAACAGCCTCCTAGTCTTTAAAAATCGCATTTGGTATATTGGTAGAAGTTCTAAACTCACTCTGAGGTTTATAAAGAAAAGCGAAACTGACAATAATCACCAACAAACTAGAACCAAGTACAAGTAACCTTTTTAAATGCCAATCCCATGGTAAAGGAATTTTAGCAGTAATTCCAGATTGTCTAATCCAGTCTGGATGTCGCCTCATAATTTGATTGGCACCAAACATGGGACGTAAATAAGTGAGCAACCCTAAATTTATAACAAATCCTATAACTCTAAAATGATATTTATTAGAATAAGTAACATGATTAATTTCCATAAGGATCATGCCTAGAATCACAATTATAATTAGGAACAATATACCAATTGATCTCCATAGACCTTCTCTACGATAGAGTTTAAGTTCATCAAAAGACATTTCTTCGAATTTTTTATCCATTTTTTCTCATTTCGTAATCTTCAATTTCGTCTGAGATGCTTGATAGTGTAAGTATACTTGATCCTCTGGCAAAGCTTCCTCACGCCCAATGCTTGTCCGAGTATAGATAGTCTGATCCGACATCTTCATTGCAATCAAAGCTGTATCTAGTTGGGACTTCAAATATTTAGCAGTGTCATTATAAGCGGAAATAAAGTTCTTTTGCATACTAAATACAAAGTGTAATCCTACCTTAAGCCCCTCTTCCATTAATAGAGCAATATCATTCGTTTCTACTCCACTTTCTGATACAAATTGTCCCATATCGGTGATAAAGATATAATGTTCAAATTCGCCACCATTTTGACGCGCATATTGAACTTGACTTTGCAATTGTTCAATAACAGATTTAAAATCAGATGTTGACGGAACATAGTTATTAACATTCGCAACGAATGTTTTATATTCATCTGTTGGATCTAATATTGTGACCTTATGACCTGAAACAGTTTCAATAACTGTTCGAATCATATGTTTCGTAACAAGTGACAATGAACTATCTTTATCAGAGAGCAACATCAAGTGTTTCAGTTTCTTCATTGGAAGTCCAATTGTTTCAACTTCTTCTAATTCAAGACCAACTGGTAATCGATGATCCTCGATCACTTTTCTAGTAGTTGGCATACTCATAAAGTTCTGAATTGTCAACTCATCTGGCACCATTGGAATGCCTGCTGGGGTGCGGCCTGTCCACATCTCTTTGAGGCTTTGGACTTGGTCGCGGAGGTTGTTGATGATTTGGATATCATTGTCTCCTGCGACTGGTAGAGCGAACTGGACGACATCGACTTCGTCACGCTTCATGAGCGCGCGTCCCTTGATGTCTTCCATAGTAGACGCCAGTGGGGTTGCTCCCACGATACCGCGGACTTCAGAGATATCATTTTGTGGCAAGGTCAGCTGGTGCTTGAAGTTTGAATAGAGCTGAGCCCGTAGGTTGTTCTGACGGCTAGCTGTGATGATCAAGTGCACACCGATGCTGAGACCTTCACGAGAGATCCGCATGAAGAGCTTGAAGAGGTCTGTCTCATAAGGCTCGTCCTTCATAGACTCATAGCTGTCCATGAGGATGACCATGGTTGGCTCTTGCTTGCCGGTCACTTCACGGTAGAGGGCAATAGTGCCGACCCCATGCTCGGAAAGGAGCTTCTTACGGCGATCCAACTCGCGATTGATGATTCGGATGAATTTCTGGATTTTCTCCGTCTGATCCAGCAAGAGGCTATCGGCCACATGTGGCAATTGAGTCAAGGGTGCTAGACCATTGGTTCCGAAATCCAGCAGATACATGGTCAGATTTTCTGGGCTCTGCTTGCGAGCTAGATCCATTGCGGCTGTCTGTAGGAAAGTGGTCTTTCCTGTACCTGGACTTCCGTAAAGGAGGATGTTCCCATCTTTTGACAGATCGATGGTGACTGCTTCTTGCTTTTGCGCTTGCGGGATATCGGCGACCCCAATCAGGACGCTTGGAGCTGTCCGTTTTTGCCAAGCCTCGATCGGCACGACCTTGTCCAACTCATCCAGCGTGATCCGCTCTTTGAGCGGTGGCAACCATGGTTGGGCCACAGCTGCGATGCCTTCTTGTTGGTGCAAGTGAT
>ENA-OWND01001208-OWND01001208.1-metagenome-genome-assembly--contig:-NODE-1208-length-16208-cov-8.922367_pt1 | contig 16208 bp, 11 predicted proteins | sample MGYA00245342_ERZ651119 | MGnify/ENA primary metagenome ERZ651119 (study PRJEB26857, sample SAMEA4031756) | metagenome | biome: human; feature: oral; material: saliva | place: Philippines | collected 2014...
AGAAGAAGCTCTATATCTTTGGCAAGATGGAGCACTTCAATAATAGCATTGAGAGTGAGGTTAGAGGTAGAAATACCAAGATGCTAAGGCTATTCGAGCAGAACAAAAATACAAAAAAATTAATTCAAAGCACCATAGAATTCAATTAATTTTAAGGTGCTTTAAGGCTTTTATAACTATTTTTTTGTTACCATTCTTTCATTAAAAATCAAAGGCAAAAAAGATGCGAAAAATCTACTACCTTATTATAGTCCTAGTCTTAGGATTTGCAATTTTTTCTACCAGTAGCGATAATAAATTTTATGGCCTTAGCAGCACCAAATTCCAAGCTAGCGATCTGGTTAATCCTTCAGTTCATAACTACATTTTCACCAACTTCTTTGGCAACTTTATTGTTCAGTCTGGGTACAAAGATATAACCCCAGCTATAAAATTTCATAGTATCGTTGTAGGAATGAACAACGCTTTCTATTATGAGACCCTTGATGGCCAAATTAATAGTGGCTTTCTCAACTACTTCGTTATGAGCTTTTATCTATTTATTAGCATCTCGCTTTGGATGATCGTTATTATGCTAGTGGGCAAGGGCATAAGAAAACTCTTTAAAATGGACCCAGTGGTTAAATTTGAGGAGTTAAAGCCACTGTTAGATGAAATCTATCAATCTAACAAGGCAAGAGTTGAAAATGAAAGGAAGCTTCAATGGTTTTGAATGACTTAATAGAGACAGAGTTTCTCTCAGATATAAAGACCATATCTAAAGAGAGTGGGGTTGCCGAAATTCCTCTTATACTTGCAAAGTATGTGATTGAGCATAGAAAGGTTGGTAAAGAGCTTTCTAAGCTAGAGCATGAGCTTGAAGCCCTCTTTAATGAGAGATACAAATATTACAAAGAAGAGTATGATGATATGATCTTAAAGGATAGAGAGGTCTCTCTTTACGCTAAGGCTAGTCAAAGCTATCTAGACCTAAAAGGGAAGGTAGATGAGCTAGCCAGCTACAAAGAGGGTCTAGAAAAAGCTATCGCTACTATAAAAGAAACGCACTGGGTTCACAAAACGAAAATTGATTATGAAAGGTTATATGCTGTAGACAAATAAAAGCGCCTGAAGTAATCATTTTGTAAATAAAAATGTTATCCTGCAAGGTGCTTTTTGCATTGATTTTTCTAAGTTTTTTTCGCTAAAATGTGTCACAAAAAAACGAAAGAGGTTTGTGCGTTAATGCAACAACATAAGAAGAAACTAGATTTAAAACTTTTTGACATCGAAAATCTCTTCTATAACCAAACCACTAACTTACCAACTAGAATAGCACTAGACTACCACGAGAAAAACAAAGAGTTTAAGTCGGTAATCTATGTTAAGCTTCAAGAGTTGAAGAAGATTGAGATTTTCATAGATGAGGCGACCTATAAAGAGGTCTTGTTTGAGTATATTAAAGCTCTTAAGGATATATGCCAAAACTATGGGCTTGAGCTCTATCATATAGGCAAAGATACATTCGCAATTACCTGTGCTAAAGAGCTTCAACGAATTGGAGAGATAGCTCAAGAGATATTTGTAGTAGCTACTAAAACTAAAAAAGATGCCGATAATGGTATGCTAAGCCAAATATACTGTGTTATAGGCTATTCAACAGTTCAAAATAAGCTCTCTGAGGGTGCTTACTTTGCTCTTAAAAAAGGGTTAGAGAAACAAGAGCCTATCACTGAGTTTAAAGAGGACACAACTCTTAATAAGATTGAGTTCTATGAGCAAGTTACAGTTAGTAAGCTAATAGCTCAATCTCTAAAGAATAAAAATGTAGTACCCTTTTTCCAGCCTATCTACAATAAAGATGGCAAGATTGAAAAATATGAGACCCTTATGCGTATCAAGCGTGGAGATGACATAATCTCTCCAGGCGTATTCTTGCCAATAGCAAAGAAGATCAATAAGTATAAGGATTTAGAAAAAGAGCTGATAGATCAAGCCTTTAAGCTAGTATCTGAGAAAAAGATCAATATTAGTGTAAACCTCTCTGTCTCTGACGTAATCTCTGCTGAGATGAGAAGTTTTATCCTTGATGAGATTAGCAAATACAATATTGGCCAATACATCATATTTGAGATCGTTGAAGATGAGGATATTACTAAGGCTGAGGCTATGCTTGACTTTGTTAAGAAGGCTAAGGCTTATGGCATCAGGATAGCCATAGATGACTTTGGATCAGGCTTCTCTAACTTTACCCATATTGTCAAGATGAACCCAGATTATCTAAAGATAGATGGCTCTATCATAAAAGATGTAGTAAGCAACTCAAAGTCTCAAGCTATGCTAAAGGCTATTGTCAATTTTGCCTCTGAACTTGGGCTAAAGACAATAGCAGAATTTATACACAATGAAGAGACTTACAACTACTGTAAGGAGCATGGGGTAGACTCATTCCAAGGTTTCTACCTAGGCGAGCCTAAACCTATTGCGAATACTGTAGCATAGCGTAACTGCTATGCTCTCTTCTTATGTGTTACCTTAATTGCCCTACCCTTACGGATATTTTCCTCTTGTTTTGAGCCACCACCTAGAAGCTCTTTGGCTCTAGTAGCGACTGCAAACATCTGCTCTTTAGAGGCTGCACCTTCAAGTATCTTTTTAGCTCTAGTTATTGCTACATAGTAGATATTTATCTCCTCTATGTAGGTTTTTATATCTACTAGCTTACCATTCCTTCTCTTTTGATTGCTATCTTCAGAGGTAAAGTTTTTAAATAGTGGATAGTCGCTAGTGATAATAACCTTATCATACTCTAAGCCCTTAGCTGAGTGAGCAGTTACGAGGTAGATTGTATCTTTCGTTGGCTCTTCTTCACTCTTCATCTTAGCATATTTATAGACATTTCTTAGAGTATCAATGCCAAGATCATCAATGAGTTTCATAGCGCCATAGAGTTCATCAGTCTCTTTATCTTCAAGCTTATCTATGTATTCTCTCTCTAGTTGCTCTTTAGTCTTAAACTTCTCTAGCCACTTAAACTCTGGGCTAATTACCTTTCTATCTTGAAGCCAGTGGATGTAATTTACTACGTAGGCAAATAAGACATCAACACCACGAGGTAGTTGGCAACTAAAATAGCCCCTACCAGCTAGCTCTAACTCCATATAATCTCTTAACCTAGATATGATCTCTCCATTTGTCCTTGATATGATCGCAGTAGATTGGCACGTCATATCTCTACCTCTAACACCTGTAACCATCTTAGGAGCTCTAGGAAAGTTATCAGGTAGGAATACCTCTAAGAGATAGTTTGCTCTATCAAGGATAGCCTGCGTTGATCTAAAGTTAATTGTTAGAGTAAGCCTCTTAGTAGCTTCAATCTTCTCCATAATATTTGTAGCGCCTCTAAAGCCATAGATGCTTTGGTGAGTATCGCCTACACAAATCTTAGGAGTTGAGAGCTCTTCAAGTATAGCCCAGGTGACAGGGTTAGTATCTTGTGCCTCATCTAAGATGATCATATCAAACTCATCACTTAGGAGTTCAGGGAATTTATGGCATAAAAGTTGAAATTCCTTTAGATAAGAGCTATGAGTACTCTCAATCTCTCCCTCTTGAATTAATTTAAAAAACTCTATTGCTAGCTCAGTAGTCTTTGGCTCAACTCCATTTCTTTTTAGAAAGGCCTTTAGTTGAAGTGCATTAGAGTTAAAGTAATCATTTAGAGCAAGTCCTATTCTATATGCGTAAGAGTCTGGGTTAAATCCTTTAGCTAACCCATGCTTTACTAAAATCTCTTTGATCTCATAGAAGTTATAATCTCTATTGCGTAGTTGTTTCTTATTGTGAGAGATAATATATTGATAGGCTAATGAGTGTATAGTCTTTACCACAGTATTTTTAGGGAATTTAGCACTAACACTTAGTTGCATATTCTTATTAAATACTAGGTATAGTATGCTCTTATTAGGGTTAGCCTTAGCCACTTCTAAACAAGTAGTCGTCTTACCACTACCTGCGCAAGCATTGACAAGTAAAATATCTCCAGTTGCAAGCCTCTTGCTTGTCTTAACTACTTCCTCTTGCTCTTGTGTTAACATAGTTTTGTATATAGCCTTTCAATTTTAAATATCTTAATATAACACAAAAATACTTATATATTACTTAAAATACCATATATTTCATCATATTTTTAGGTAAAACAGCCTAAAACTAGAAAAAAATACCAAAAATGGTATAATTACCCATAAATGCTAGTAATAGCGAATAACCACAAAACAGAAGCAGGACGGCACTATATATTAGAATGTACTACAACCTGATCCTACGGACAGGTAATAGTACATGTAACAACATAGGTCTCCTCGCTGACGCTCAGAGACAATATAGACTAAAAACAAAATATAAAAAGTTCAAAAGAACGTAGAACCACAAAACAAATACAATTTACGCTTATAAAAAGATTAGATTTAATCATCCATTAGATAGACGATTCAATCAATCTTAGTAGCATCATAATGATAGACTATAAATGTAGTTACAAAAGCACTCAAGTGCGACTTATCACTAAATATTTAGGACCTTGTACTCAAGCTCCTCATACTGATGTTCTCGCAAAATCAGCGGATACACTACGTGTACTCCGCAAAGTTTTGCTCAACATCTAAAATAATAGAATATAATTAATATATAAAAGCCTTGTAAGGGCGTAAGATCACTAAATATTATTCCCGATACCTGGAAATACCTACCTATTCTGGTGAACAGGAGGGTGCTCCTGTTAACAAGAATTAACGGCAGATTACCCATTTTAGTGATAGATTCCTAAATGTAAAATAAGAAGCCAAATAATGGCGCAAAATCACAAAAGTATTAAATGGATTAAAACAATAAGAATAAATATTGCCGCAGCAATAATTTACGACAGTAAATTTTGCTGCGTCTGAATACCCTGATAAACAACTTTTGATGATAGATTCAAAACGATAACAAAAAAAGCCAAATAATGGCGTAGAATCACTAAAATTCAAAGTAAACTCTAGAAGAATTAGTGCTGCAGCTTAACCTCTACTAGACATCACCACAGAAAGCTCGTAGATTTATCTACGAGATGAATGTGGTATATTTTGATTCTCTATATATCTTTTTATATTTTCTTCACTAGTAGAGCCTATGGTTTCAACATAGTAACTATTAGACCATAGCTGTCCTCTCCATAGTGAATGCCTTAAATCTGGAAACTTTTTAAACAATTTTATTCCAGATATACCTTTTATCCACTTAACTATTTGTCCTATAGAGTGCTTTGGATGTGCAGAGACAAATAGATCAATATGATCACTCTCACCTATCTCCATAGCCTTAATAGTAAAATCTTTCTCAGTTGCTATGTCTAATATTGTCTTTTTAAGAAACTCAGCTACTGTGCCATCTAAGACTTTATGCCTATATTTGACGCAAAAAACTATATGGTAGTTGACATTAGCCACACAGGTTCTATATTGTTTTAACTCTTTCATAACATATATTATATAAAAACTCTTGCTATTTGTCAATATTTTTGCTACAATTCTGTTTATACACATATTATTAAGAAAGGATATACTTTGGATCAAAAAGCTCGCTTAGCAAAAAGTAAAGCCATAGCTGAAACTCTAAAAGCTACTAAAGCTAAGCGCAAAACTCAAATATGCAAAGTTAGAGAGATGAAGGTTATTAAGAACAAACTCTCTAAAGAGCAAGCAGAGCATTTGAGATTATTGTTTCTTGAAGCTAAATGGTTTTATAATTATATGTTAGCCAATCCTTCTCTTAGAAATGATATTGGAGCTAAAATAAAAGTTGTTTCAGTAAAGCTCCCAGATGGAACTTTTGAACAAAGAGAGTTAAAACATCTTAGTGGGCAAATGAAGCAATCCATAGCTTCTAATATTAATCAAAATATAAAAACTCTAGCAAAATTAAAAGCTAAAGGTCTACAGCAGCCTGGTGCTTTAAAATTTAAGAGTCAATTAACCACAATAGAATTAAAGCAGTATGGCGGTACGCATCGTGTTAACAGAGAGCTTAATCAAATTTTTATTCAGTGTCTCAAAACTGGATTAAAAGTTAAAGGGCTTGAGCAATTAAATGAATTAGAAGCCATCTATGGAGATATCGATATAGCTTCAGCCAAGATTATAAATAGACCAGATGGCATCTTTTTTAAAATAGTTTGCTATGTAACAAACAATAAAGAGAGAGAACAAGAGTGCGTAGGTATTGATATGGGTTTGGGTAAGCATATAACTATGTCTAACAACTTAAGTTTTCGCTTTAGAGTAGATGAAACTAAGATGCTGACAAGCCTTCAGCAAAAGCTCTCTCGTAAGAAAGGAGCTTTAAAAGGTGAAGCTAAATCTAAGAATTTTCAAAAGGCTAAAAAGAGATTAAATAAAGAATATCAAAAGATTGTTAATAAAAGGACAAATGCTATAAATCATATTATCTCTTTAGTAGATTTATATCAATTTGTAGCTTGTCAGGATGAGCAGATTGCTGGTTGGTCTAAAGAAAATAAGACTGAACGTAATAAAGAGATATATCACTCAGGTATGGGAGCAATAAAGTCTAGGTTAAAATCCCTAGAGAGCTCCCGAGTAGATGTTATAAATAAATACTTAGCTACCACTCAAACTTGTTCTGGTTGTGGCAATGTTCAACCAATGCCTGAAGAAGAGAGGATATATCACTGTAAGGCTTGTGGATTAGAGATTGATAGGGATAAAAACTCTACTCTAGATATGATAATCATGTCTAAGTTTTCCAACAAGCCAGTTTCTACGGAATATAGAAACCTAATGCCTAGAAGTCGTATATATAAAAAGATAGAGAACCTTAAAAAAGTCCCTTATCTTGAAGTATACGAACTAAAGGAAGCTTGGCAACTTGTTGCCGAGTAATTCACTTCGTGAGGTTCCGCTGCATCTGACTAACTCCCTTTTCAACTTTTAGTGATAGATTCTTTTTTTTATTAAAATGCCTAAAAAAGGCGTAGAAACGATAGCAAGATTGTTTATTTTAAGCAAAAGTTAAGATATTTTTGATTATATTTTCTTTTGATTAAAAATCCATCTTGATTTTATAATCGAAACGTTTTATCCAAAGTTTTTCCGTGCCGAGAAGATGGTTTTCTCTTTCGTATCTGTCTCCTGACCTCGGCACACTTCTTTTAAAATTCTAAAGCTAAATCCTTAAAGTGATAAACCAAACTACCCTCACTAGCAAGAGCCTTTTTATGACCTCTTATGACCATATCGTTGTTGGTGATCTCTATACTGTCCATCTTTGAACTGAGTAGTTCTAAGAAGTTAGCAACTGTGATTACGCTATCCTTTGCTGTTTTTAACGACTCAATGACGCTGCTCTTTATACCATCAGCTGGATATTTGATGTTTAATATTGAATCAGTGGTATTCCCAAGAGCCAAAGCGATATTGTAAACACTCTTCTCTCCTATAATAGCGTTAGACATTGATGCTCTTACTCTCACCTGATCGGTTCTTATGTATTTATAACTCTCTATTGTGCCATTAGTGCCTAATCTTGTAGCACTGAATTCAATTTCTCTTCCCATTTTAAAATCCTTTAACAATCCGTTACTGCATTCTCTAAAACATAATCGAATCTATCTTTGTGATTAGCACTAGGAGCATCTTTAAAGATCATGTTCGTGCCAACGATCTCAATCTTATTTACCTCTTCCAAGAAATAGATAAAATTAGGTAAGCTAAGGCGTCTTGTATCACTTTCTGGATCGAATGAGGCAATGTTATGCTTTTTAAGCTCAATTATAGGGTGGCCATCTTCGTTAAGTACTGCTGGTAGTTGTAAGCCTATAAGTGAAGCTCCTTGGCTTCCATTGAGAGTTAAAGTGAAAAATAGAGTCTTAGCTCCTTCTTCAGGAAACTCGTCTGTTAGTCTTATAGAAAAGCCATCAAGCTCCATACGTTGAGAGCTAATATTCGTCCTTCCTGTTCCCGCAGCTATTCTTGATATTGATAAGAATAAAATCTTTTTACACATGATTAGCCCCTTGTTTTGCCCAAAAATATTTTCATCAGCGAGCGTGCTAGCTCTCCATCAGTTGTGTTGCCATTGTAGTTGAGGTTTATATCTACACCATCAACAGAGGTAGTAATTCTATGCTCTTTGCCTAGATTGATATTTAGCTCTAACCTATCAGCAACATCAATTAACTCAAATTCGTTGCCCATCTCAGCAAGATTGTTTAAGATAGATATATGAGCTGGCCTCATCTCATCTCTTAAATAATCAAGCGATCTAATAAGCTTGTGACCTAGCATAGTTTTTTCTAGTGAGCCGTCTTCTCTTTTCTCAAATATAGCATCTTCAAAGCTATTGGCAAGCTTCTCATCAAGCTCATCATATATGATTGTGATTTGGCCACAAATCTTTTTATAAAGCTTTTGATCGTTGCCTATGTATACAGTTAAGCCATCTTCATTGAACGATGCCTTAGCAGCCCTGCGAAGCTCTGGGTCTTTGTCTGCGATATCTTGCAAAAGACCTTCAATGGTTTTGTAAACTTCTTGTCTCGTTTGAAAATATTTTACTATTCTGCCTAACACTTTCTTATCCTTTTTATTTTTTTTATTTTATTGTAGCATAAAACACTTTGTCAATGTTGGCCGCTGCCGTATAGAATAGGCAAAATGAACAAATACAGCCAGTAACAAATATTGTGTTGATTACTAATTTTTTCATTTTTCTCTCCTTTTTGTACAGTAAAATATTAGCAATAAAATACTTATAAATCGCTTAAATACTATGAAATATATGGTATTTAACCTTAAGTGTTTTAAGTACGGATTATGCTTACTTCTAGTATAATTAAACATAATTAAATCATAGAGGAGCTTAAAATGCAAGATCAAGAAATTCTAGAAAAGTTAAAAGATAAACGCACAAGATGTGTCGTATATTCACGTGTTATGGGCTATCATCGCCCCGTTGAAGGCTTTAATATAGGTAAAAAGGGTGAACATAAAGAGCGTGTGATGTTTGTTGAAGGCCATTGCCGTTGCAATAGAGGCTAAAATGCTGACTACTATGAGTAAGCATACCTTACCTGCGCTTACTCTTTAAAGGTAGTTTAGCTAAAGCATATTACTATGCCTAACATTATCACGTTCAGCATACACACTCACCCCAAAATTTTTACCACCTTCTATGTCTAAAGAAAAATTAACATAACCTTCTTCTATTGTCTCTTCTTCTAGATATCTTGTCGCTAAAATTGCAGTTGGATCACCTCTTTTTGTAACTATAATATAATCGCCGACTAATGAATATTTAGGAATTTTTACTCTTAATGTTGTTTCATCAAGACGCCAATCTTTATTATTCTCTTTTTGGGTAAGGATATGATCGTTGTTTATATCTTCAATAAAAGATATATCAACTTTTTTTATTTCCATTTTTGGCAAAGACTCAATAAAAAGATTACCAGAAGCTTCCGCTACTATTTCTTTTGTTTGTGGGGATGGCCAACTAACTCCATAAGGGTAATAAGAAAAAGTTTCTTGTGTTTTTATTTTAATAGTATTACCAAAATCTTTTCTTATGTTTATTTCAAAATCTGCATAGCCTTGTTCTATTTCTTCTGGAGTTAAATAACGCCAAGAATTTTGACTCTCGTCACCCTCTTTTTCAATAGAAAGTTGATGACTAGTACTACTTTTTTGAGTTTTATTAGTATTAAGCATTACACGTACTATTGTAGTTGTATAAGGCTCTTTATTCTCTGTTCCGCCCAATTTGCCATCTTGGTTTCTATCTTCTGGGAAAATAAGCCCTAATGTAGAATCAATTGGAGCCATAGGTACTTCTGGTGGCTCAGGATGATCATCCATTCCTTCATCTGGCTCAAAAATTATAGATGTATTTTTTTCGGGGATTTTAGTGCTAGGACCAATATTTGAAGATGTTGTTATAGGCGATGGAGTTAATGTGAAATCACCAATTTTAGGTGTTCCACTACCCCCCCTTCAGTTGAGGCTCATTTGGTATTACTTTATCAATTTTATTATTATTAGGGGTATATAAAAAATCACTATCCTCGCTGATATTAGGCTGTTTTGGGCCAGCCATTTCAAGTTCTTTAATATTTTCAATAAAATCTATATCATTAGCTGAGGCATGAACGTTTGAGTAATGGCCACTTTTAATAAAAACAATATCAGATATAGCGCCAACAGAGTCGAGTAAGTTTTTCCCAGCAGTTGTGTCTTCTAATTCGTCAATAGATTTTCCTTTGATTAGCTCTTTTTGCAGTAGTGCTATATTGTCTATTGTTTTTTGATCAATAGAGACCACTGTAGTGCTTTCTTTAGGCTCTAGCTTAACTTTTTCGCCATTGATAGTAACTTCAACGTCCTCATCTGAGTTATTTACTATCTTATCTCCTAAAAAGAAGTAGCACTCTTTAGCACAGCTAATTTTATCGCCATTAGGACGAACAATTTGAACCTTGTCTGTTGAAACTACAATGCCTATTGGTTTAAATAATATATCTGCTAATTTACTCATTCGTATCTCCTGCTATTGTATGTGTAAATTTATATCGTTGTGAACATCAAAACGTAGAGTTGTGCCTGCTACGCTATCAGTTACTTCGTATCTTGTGTAAGGCTGACCACTAACACCACTTTGATCTGCTGCTATTGCAAAGGTCTTACCACTCTCATTGTGAAGTATCATGTTATTATCGTTATCGCCCCAGAACTTAATTACACCGCTATTGCCTCTCATTAGATTGGCAAGCTCACTATAAGCTAGGTCAAGGTTTATCATCTCACCTCTAGCCTTAGTACCGATATTGATCTGCTCTATTCCTCTAACATCTACATTGTTAAAATCTAGATCATCAAATATTGTTAGTGTATCATATTTTCCTGATGTTTGCTCATTTCCAGTGCCACTCTCACCAATATGGAAGTTTGGTCCAAGATGAGCACCTTGTTCAATCACAATATTACTAATTGAGTCTCCCATATCTATTGTGCCATCAAATGTAGCACCAGATTTGATTGTGATACTATTATTACCACTTCCAGCCTTAACCTTACCATGAAACTCTGAACCACTCTCAAAGATAAGCTCTGAGTTATCTACGTTAAAGTTAGCTTGGTTGCTTACGTTTGCATGAGAGCCAAAGGTAAACTTATTTGTGCCACCATTGGTTATTGTAGTATCGGTTAAGTTAAAGGCTTTATCAATGGTTGTATCAATAACATATTGATTGTTATATGATGTTGTGCCACCAAGAGCCTCTACATCAATAGGTCCTGCAAATGTTGCACCACTATTAAGAGTTAAATTGCCTTGCAGTGTCATCTTAGTAGTTTGACCAGCTATACCAATAGTGCTATTGTCAATTATAAGGTTAGATGCATTCTCTATATTACCAGCAATAACTGAATTATTAATATAGGTATCTGAGTCCTTAATATTACGTCCTATTGTATTAGATGATAACGTAGGGACAAAAGTACCATCGCCTTCTAATCTAAAGTTGTCTAGATAGTATTTTCCAACCTCTCTGGTATAGGCGCTACTATAAAAATATAATTGGACATTTTCTTTTACAATTAAATCTTTTATATAGCCTTTCTCAAACATTTGACGGTTATCTTCTACCTCTGATCTTCTAAGAGTAATTGGGTTACCGCCGCCAGCTGATCTTAATATTTGAAGACCATGATAACTATGAGAGGCATCATTAGAAATTCTAATAGTTACACTTGTATTGGCATTTCTATTTATAGTTAAGGTATTTGTAGCATGAGCAGCAATATCAGCTGGGGTCATACTAGATTCAAGTCCGTTAATATCAACGATATTGTTTCCGCTGTTAATTACGTTATTGCCTTTATTAAAGATAAACTTCTTAGTAAGGAAAGAGTAATCATTGCCAATATCTACATTTACGCTTTCATTTTTAAATTCTATTGGGACCAACTTGGCTTTAATTCCACCACTAATTGCATAAGAAGATTGAGTGTTATTTATTACTATCTTTCTATTACCGTCAATAGGGGTATTGCCTATTGTTAAAGCTCCTAGATCAACATTGCCATTAGCATTAATGTTTATATCATAATCTGTGTCGGCTATGTAATTAGTAGTTGTTGAAATAGTTGTACCGCCACTATTTTTTAAATTAAAGGTTACATTTTGCTTCTTAAGAGACATAGAACCATCAGTAATAGTAACTCCATATTCATTAACCCCAGTAACTTCGCTATCATAATTTAACTCATCATTGTCGTGAATTACTTGAACAATTTTTATATCTTTAAAATGAGTTCCAGCTTTAATATTTATCTCGCCATTGACAATCTCTTTAACTATATTCTCACTTGGGTCATACCAATAGAGTTTACCTAAAACTGAAGGGTTGGTTACTACACTCTCTAATTTTAAAGTGATATCATGGTCTAGATGAGAGGCATACTTGTTTTCTAAAGTTAGAAGTAATCTTGGGTTATTTTTGGTAGATGTAAGGATGCCACTATCATTACTTTGATCTTCTAATTGAACTTTCTCCCCATCGTAGCCACTAAAGTTATTAACAAAGATACCTGCCTTATAGTCATTCCCCATTCTTCTGGCATATACTTCTAATGCATTATCTTTTGCAGTCAAGATAAAAGCATTTTCTATTTCGCTTTGAGTCTTAGCCCCGTCATCAAGGACAGTGTAAGTATAACTTTTTTTAGATAGTACATCATTGCCGTAAGCATCTTTACTTGATAAAACAAGCTCATAGGTATGGTCGCTATCATTTTTTAAATCTGAGGTACTAATATCTTTAAAAATTACCTTGGCTGTAACTGGGTCTATAGTACCAGTATATTTATGCCCATTAATGATAGTGTAAGCTTCTTCAGGCTTTGATATTGGACTTCTAGGATATTTTGTTTCGTCAGTCCAAAAATTCCAAACAGAGGTAGAATCAGGAGCATTGCTGTTATCTGTCTTGTTAAAAACAAAACCACCAATATCAATCTTATCAACACCGCTTGTATAATAAAAAGTGTTACCACTAGCAGATTCAGTTATAAGCCCAAATTCTTTATTAGGCTCATCTGATACAACTTTTTCAAAGATTGCCATCTTATTAGAAAAGGCATCACTATCATTGGAATACTTATTAGTTGCATAGTTGTCTTCAACTTTTGCAGATAGAGTTGTTGCTTTGCCTCCTGATGTAATAGTAACAAAAGAGTTATCGCCAGCAGGTGGAACAATTTTAGTAAAGAAACTAATTCTATTATTGTGTCCAGTCTTGCTTGGTAGATAAGTTTTTAAATCAACATCATGTTCATAGACTATTTTTCCATCAACGATAGTGCCTTCAAGAACTTTTGTAGTAGTTCCTCCTGCATATCTATTTTCAAAGTTCTGATTTTCATATTGATTTTGATACAACTCTCCAGTTTTAATATAGACCTCATATTTCCAGCCATTCATAGCTTTAGAAAGACTTTTTGAGGTCTCTTCTCCTAAAGAAGGAACTCTAATAGTTTCATACCCTCCATCATATCCACCAGAGAAAGTGGTGCTAGCTTTAAAATTAAGTGATAATTTAACCTTGCCACCATTAGCCGAGTTAAAATATTTTTCTGCCTCCTCAGTGTTTAAACTTGCCTCAATACCACCAACTTCCTTAAAAGTAGCACCGCTATCATTAGCACTAGCTTTTGAAACAGTAGGTTGCAAGCCAAACAGAGTTCTCTCTAAGCTAACGTTAAACCCATTGGTATCATTATAAGTACCAGTATCATTAGTATATTTGCCAGTAACTGTTAAGCCAATAACTCTATTAGAATAACTTGTTGGATTTGTAGTCGTTGGGTAGCCTAAAGCTGAAGGCTTAACTGTTGCAGAAAATGTTCCATCAGGCTGAACATTAGCTGTTATGATATTGCCATTAGGTAGGGTCAAGAAGACATTGTCGCCAGTCTTATAGTATATACCCCTAACCTCACCATTAATATGGACATCGGCATTGTTTTTAATATCAGCCAAGGTCATAACGTTGTAGTCATTAACGTTTAGAATATCAAGGACTGATCTTGTAAAGTTAGTATCATAGCTAGACTCTGCTGTTTTTTCTGCTACAGGCATAGCTAAAGTGTGGCCAGAGCCATCATCCATATCAACAGTGGCATTTTTAAGTGTTGCTGTAATTTTTTGATCAGCATCGTCTTTATAGTCAGCTAGACGAATATCGGCAGCATAGGTGCCATCGGCTTGCTTGTAAGCTTTTATTGTCTTATCATAGACCTTTACCTCAACCTCATAGCCATCATTGAGTAACTCTTTATGATTTACTCTAATTACAGCCTTAATGGTTCTATTGTCAAGATCAGCATCAGTTATATGGCCATCACCATTGATTGTATCAATGCTTAGAGATATTTGATCTCTTGGATCACTTTCTACCTCTAAATCATCTATTGAGTACATATCTGGGCCCCAAGTCTTAGTTCCCCTAGTAACTGTAATCTTAGGATCAATAGTCTTACCCTTAATTGCTGGTACCTCAAAGGTTATATATCCATGACCAGGAGCAAAATCAGCAGTTGTAACTGTATGGGTTCCAGTATAAGAGGCATTATTGCTATCTTTTACTTTAATTACATCTCCAACTTTAACTGTGCTAGTATCAATCGCAATGGCTAGAGTTGTAGTGTCAGGGTCAGTGGTATTTTCGAGTACTTGTAATTTATTGTCACTACTTGTATCTTCTAAAAATGTCCTGACTGGTAATCCAGGTACATGGAATTTTAATGATAAATCTAAAAATGAGTTGGCACTTGTTTCACTGCCTCTTTCCAGCCAACCTCTTGCATGAAATTCTCCATTACCAGAGTCATTAGTCTTTAGCTCAGCTTCAAAGTCAATGTAGCCTTTTGTTATATCAGCAGCTACAACCGTATGATCCTTGGTCTCAGTTGAATTTGCTTTAAGGCCATTAACATGAACCTTATCACCAACAATAACGTTAGAATCAAGAGTAACTCTAACTGTTGTATGAGCTGGATCAGCTGTTTCAGCATCAGTTAGCTCCAAGTTTCCATCTGCATCTTCAGGAGCGCTTAGACTGACCATACCCATAGGTTGGAACACTTTTAGTGTTTTATGAGAAGAACCGCCATCTTCGCCATCTCTCTCTACTTTTACTTCAGCATCAATAGTTTTGCCTTTTCTGGCTGGTACTTCAAATTCAATATACTTATTCGTCTTATCACTTGTGGTAATAATGTGGCTATCAGTAAAGGTTCCATTTTTATCAGCAATCTTAATCTTGTCACCAACTTGTACACTATTAGGCAAGGCAACCATAACTGTTGTTGTGGCTGGAGTAGTAGTATTCTCATCTGGAGTAAGGACATTATTGCTATCTCCATCCTCAGTAAAAACAATATTATTAGCCCCTATTATTGGAATTGGCTTATCAATAATCAAATCCTTGGTAGCTGGAGTTGATTTCTCTGTATCACGAGTAACATCAACAGTGACCTTAAGAGTTGTATCTCTAGTCACTGGCACTTCAAAGCTAATATGGCCATCTGTTTTATCACTTGTAGTTATTGTCTTAGTATAGGTGTGGTTGGCATTGTCTTTTAGGGTAACAATATCGCCCTCTTTTATTGTGCCAGGGAGATCAATCTTAACTGTTGTTGTAGCTGGGTTAGTTTGATTTTCACCAACAGAGAGATGACCATTGCTATTGGTATCTTCAGTAAAGGTAATATCAGTAGCAGCGATCAGTGGAGCTGGAGATTTCTCAATGACAAGTGTCTTGTCGGCACTATCATAACTCTTTGTGCCTCTTTGAATTAAGGCTTCAATATTTAGATTTTTTATCCCTTTTAGTGGCACTTCAAACTCAACATAGCCATTTGTCTTATCGGTTGAGGTAATTGTTTTATTATCAGTGAGGCTTGTGCCAACAGCCTTAATTTTAACAATATCATTCTCGGCTATTACTGAAGGAAGTTTAACCCTAACTGTTGTTGTATTTGGAGTTGTAGTGTTTTCAGTAAGAGCTAGAGTGCCATTCTTATCAGCATCTTCAGTAAAGACTATATCATTAGCGGTTAATTTTAGATTTGGCTCTACTTGAAGTACCTTCTCAGTAGGAGTTGAAGAGATATAGT
>ENA-OWND01001218-OWND01001218.1-metagenome-genome-assembly--contig:-NODE-1218-length-16125-cov-5.791786_pt1 | contig 16125 bp, 18 predicted proteins | sample MGYA00245342_ERZ651119 | MGnify/ENA primary metagenome ERZ651119 (study PRJEB26857, sample SAMEA4031756) | metagenome | biome: human; feature: oral; material: saliva | place: Philippines | collected 2014...
GTTTTGTTTCTTCGGCTATCTGCCTTATAGAGGTTCTCAATTCCTCCTCATTGGCAGATAGGGCTACGGCATTGATAACCCTTATAAGAATGTGAGGTATCTCGTCTGCCCAATTACAAATGATGCTTTCTATTTTACGTGAAGAAAGGCAGCGAGAAGCCCAACGGCAACCTGCCTCTGATGTGCCGTATCACGGTGGACGGCGAGATTAAACAGTTCAGTTGCAAGATGGACGTTCCCCCACGGCTGTGGGACGTGAAGAACAACCGTGCTTCGGGCAAGAGCGTCGAAGCACAGAGAATCAACCTTGCGGTGGATAAAATCCGTGTGGAGGTAAACCGCCGCTATCAAGAGTTAATGCAGACGGACGGTTATGTTACCGCCGCCAAACTCAAAGACGCCTATCTCGGTATCGGCATCAAGCAGGAAACCTTGCTGAAGCTGTTCGAGCAGCACAACGCCGAATTTGAGAAGAAAGTCGGGCACAGCAGGGCGCAGGGTACATTTACCCGTTATCGGACGGTCTGCAACCATATTCGGGAGTTTTTGCCCCATACCTACAAACGTGAGGATATTCCGTTAAAGGAACTTAACCTCACGTTCATCAACGATTTCGAGTATTTTTTGCGCACGGAGAAAAAATGCCGCACCAATACCGTGTGGGGCTACATGATTGTGTTGAAACACATAGTTTCCATTGCGAGGAACGACGGGCGTTTGCCGTTCAATCCCTTTGCCGGATATATCAACTCTCCCGAAAGCGTGGATAGGGGCTACCTCACGCAAACGGAGATACAGACGCTCATGGACGCACCCATGAAGAACGCCACCCACGAGCTTGTACGGGACTTGTTCGTCTTTTCGGTGTTCACGGGTTTGGCGTATTCGGACGTGAAGAACCTCACCGCCGACCGCCTGCAAACATTCTTCGATGGCAACCTGTGGATAATCACCCGAAGAAAGAAAACCAACACCGAATCGAACATCCGCCTTTTGGACGTTCCCAAACGTATCATCGAAAAGTACAAGGGGCTGGCAAGGAACGGTCATGTTTTCCCCGTTCCGAGTAACGGAAGTTGCAACAAGATACTTAAAGAGATAGGCAGACAATGCGGCTTCAAGGTACGTTTGACCTACCATGTCGCACGCCACACGAACGCCACGACCGTACTTCTGTCGCACGGTGTACCCATTGAAACGGTGAGCCGCCTTTTGGGGCATACCAACATAAAGACCACCCAAATTTACGCCAAAATCACCGCCCAAAAGATAAGCCAAGACATGGAAACCTTGTCGCACAAGTTGGAAGATATGGAGAAGAATATCTGCCGAGCTATTTAATTTAATTAAAAACAGCATACCGATGAAAGAAGAAAGGAATATTATCACGATGGACGGGCAGGGCAATATCTTCCTGCCAAGCGATATAGGTGCAACCGCCATGACCGAGTGGGAAATCTGCGAACTGTTCGGGGTTATCGCCCCGACGGTTCGGGCAGGGATAAAGGCACTCTGCAAAAGCGGAGTTTTGAGTATATATGACATAAAGCGCATTATCCGCATATCGGACAGATACAGCGCGGAGGTTTACAACCTCGAAACGATAGCCGCCCTCGCTTTCCGTATTGAATCGTTCGGGGCGGCGAAAGTCCGCAAAGTGTTGTTAGAAAGGATTATAAACGGGCGAAAAGAGAAAACGACGGTATTCGTGTCGGTTGTTTCGGACGGCAAGCCCAACAGCCGTTGGAAAGCATGATGATATATCAACATACCAACATACCAACATACCAACATGCAAACCTATCACTATGGTGATATATATTTCAGGTTCTATTTCTCTTTTCAGAGGAAAGCGGAGCAATCATTTCCGTTTACAAAGGCAAAGCAAGCACGGGGCTTTATGTTGGCTAAAAGGTCAAGCGGCTGCGCCGTTTCCCGATAAATCTTCCTCTCGCTTCGCTGCGAGCATATTTATCGGGAAAACCTTGTATCCGACCGCCCCGTGCAAATGAGCCTTTGAAAACGGAAACGACCACCCCGCCGCCCACCACCGACCGAAAGGGAAAAATAATAAGGTGGAGTTATACGGGTAAGCAGACGGCAGGGACAGCCACCGCCGAAAGGCAGACAGACAGACGGACGGCATGCCGCAGGGTATTTACGAAGAAAATACCATAGCTTATTAGGGAATTTTCCGAGCCGCAATACTACGTATCGCTGAAAATTCCCTAATAAGGCAAGGGGCAAGCCCCTCTGCACACCCCATCGGGGACGGCATTTGCCGCCCCCGAAGATACAAAAAATCATTGTTTCACAAGCCAAAAAAGAAAGGAAGAATATATGGGTTTCGTAGTTTTACACATGGAAAAGGCACACGGCAGCGACAGCGGAACGACCGCACATATCGAGCGTTTCATCATACCGAAGAACGCCGACCCCACACGCACACACCTAAACCGCAGGCTCATCGAATACCCCGACGGGGTGAAAGACCGTTCGGCGGCTATACAGCAGAGATTAGAAAAAGCGGGGCTGACACGCAAAATCGGAAGCAACCAAGTACGGGCTATCCGCATCAACGTATCGGGAACGCACGAGGACATGAAGCGGATAGAGGAAGAGGGGCGTTTGGACGAGTGGTGCGCCGACAATCTGAAATACTTCGCCGACACGTTCGGAAAGGAGAACATCGTGGCGGCTCACCTGCACAGGGACGAGGAAACACCGCATATACACGTTACGCTCGTTCCCATCGTCAAGGGAGAGCGAAAGCGCAGGAAAAGGGAGGAACAGACGAAAAAGCGACACCGCAAGAAGCCGACCGATACCGTGAGGCTGTGCGCAGACGATATTATGACACGGCTGAAATTGAAGTCCTACCAAGATACCTATGCCGAAGCTATGGCGAAATACGGGTTGCAAAGGGGCATAGACGGCTCGAAGGCTCGCCACAAGTCCACGCAGCAGTATTATCGGGATATACAGAAACTCGCCGACGACCTCAAAGCGGAAGTGGTGGATTTGCAACAGCAGAAAGAAACGGCACGGGAAGAACTAAGACGGGCGAAAAAAGAAATACAGACCGAGAAGCTGAAAGGGGCAGCAACCACCGCAGCCGCTAACATCGCCGAGAGTGTCGGTTCTCTTTTCGGCAGCAACAAGGTCAAGACATTGGAAAAAGAGAACACCGCCCTGCATAGGGAGGTAGCCGACCACGAGGAAACCATCGAAGCCCTGCAAGACAGAATACAGAACATGCAGGCAGACCACAGCCGACAGATGGCAGAAGTAGAACGGAAGCACCGCAGGGAGATAGCGGACAAGGAAACGAAGCACAAGGAGGAAATATCTTTCTTGAAAACGGTAATTGCAAGGGCGGCGGCATGGTTTCCCTATTTCCGTGAAATGCTCCGTATCGAAAACCTCTGCCGCCTTGTGGGATTCGATGAAAGGCAAACCGCAACGCTCGTCAAGGGAAAGCCGTTGGAGTATGCGGGGGTACTCTACTCGGAGGAACACGGACGGAAATTCACGACCGAAAAGGCTGGGGTTCAAGTAGTGAAAGACCCCACGGACGGGACGAGATTAGTTCTTGCCATCGACCGAAAACCCATTGCCGAGTGGTTCAAGGAACAGTTCGAGAAGTTAAAGCAGAACATACGCCGACCTATACAACCGCAAAGGAAAGGCAAGGGAATTTAAGTGGAAATAGATAAATAATTAGCTGTACCACAATCGCTAAATTTAAGTCAACCAAATTATTGGCTTGCAATAGTGCTTAAACAAAATAAAAGTAGTAAATTTGCCAAATAATGTCAAGACAATAAAGAGTAAAACTGATGTTTTCAGAGCGCATAAAAGAACTTCGTATTCAAAACCAAATGCTGCAACGTCAATGGGCTGCGGCACTGGATATTGACACTGCAACATATTGCAAAATAAAGAAAGGTGAGAGGGAAGCAAGACGGGAGCAAGTTGAAGCAATTGCCCAAATATTGCAGATTGATAAAAATGAGCTTGTAACATTATGGCTTGCAGATAAAGTTTGCAGGCTTATTAAAAATGAGAATAATGCACTCAGATATTGAAAGTGGCACAAAAAACTTTATAAGTATATGAATAATATTGAAGTTATAGGGAATACCGAACATAAGATAATTCATTCAGATGCAATAATAGCTTTGAATGAAGAAATTGCGGATGAATCGATTGATTTAATATTCGCAGACCCTCCTTATAACATAGGAAAGGATTTCGCAGGTTGTAAAGATAAGTGGGAAACGGATGAAGCTTATTTAGAATGGTGTTATGAATGGCTGAATTTATGTGTTAAAAAGTTGAAGCCATCAGGGGCTTTTTATGTTATGACATCGACACAATTCATGCCGTATTTTGATATTCTTCTACGTAAGAAACTAACAATTCTATCTCGTCTTGTATGGGCTTATGATAGTTCGGGGGTACAAGCTAAACGCTACTTTGGCTCTATGTATGAACCGATTCTTTTTTGTGTAAAGGATAAAAACAACTATACCTTTAATGCTGAAGATATAAAGGTAGAGGCAAAGACTGGCGCAAAACGCAAATTGATAGACTATAGGAAAAATCCGCCACAGCCTTACAATACAGAAAAAGTTCCGGGCAATGTTTGGGATTTCGCACGAGTTAGGTATAGGATGGATGAATATGAAAATCATCCGACCCAAAAACCTATAGCCTTACTTGAAAGAATAATAAAAGCAAGTTCCAAAGTGGGAGATGTTGTATTAGACCCTTTTTCTGGTACATTTACAACTTCTTATGTGGCAAAAACTTTAGGGAGGCAGTCGATTGGGATTGAGTTGCAAGAAGAGTATATTAAAATCGGACTTAGACGATTAGAATTAGCAACAGAATACAAAGGATTACCATTAGAAGCATTACAAAAAGTGTATAAACCAACAATATCTACAGATATTCAGCAACCATCATTGTTTTTTTAAACTTATGGAACACAGCTTTACACCTATCATTAAAGATATTTTATTCCGAATATACGGGGAAAATGGAACGGAGATTTACACAAAAAATCTTTTGATTCAATATATAAATGAAAAAACTAAATCTGCAAGTAAAGGTTCTAAATCCCGTTCCAGTTTTGCCAATCTTTATGCTATATATGTTATAATTGAAGATTATATAGCACATAATTTCGATACAAATTCCATGTATAAAAATTATGAAGGAGCGCAATTTTCTCGTTTATTTCAGAGACAACGAGAACTTCCTTTTGGAAGTAAATTGCAAAATCACGCATTAAATAATCGAATGAATGCGGAATTCCAAAAGTTCTTTCCCACATCAGAAATAACTCCTATTTTGCGAAACTTGGAAACTAACCGTTATTGGATAAATGAAAATTTATTAATAGTTGATGTCAATGGGAACCAATATAATATTGCTAAAGCTATTATCGCAATTATAGATGAATATGTGAAAGTTAAGCAAGATTCGTTTCAACGTTTCATCGCACAATGCGAAGAATTACAGGCTATCGAAGATAGCAATAGTGTAAATGTTCATGAGTTTATAATAGGGTTGCTTGCTCCAAATGTTGATGCAAGATTATTTGAGATAGTTAGTTATGCTATTCTCAAATATTACTATAAAGAGCAAACTATTATATGGGGGTATTCTTGGGAAAATTTGAACGAAGAAGCCTTAAAACTTTATAAGACAGGAAGAACAAATGCCAATGATGGAGGTATTGATTTTGTAATGAAACCTTTGGGGAGATTTTTCCAAGTAACAGAAACGTTGGATTTCAAAAAGTATTTTCTTGACATTGAGAAAATAGAAAAATATCCTATTACATTCGTGGTTAAATCGCTTGATGATGTGGGTGTTTTGAAAGATAAATTGTATAAAGATGCTTCCAAAACTTATGTTGTAGAAGATATTGTTTGTAAGTATATGGAATGCATAGAGGAAATTATAAATATCCCAACACTGCTACATCATTTTCAAAGAGTAGAAGATGCAGGGCTGATTTCGAATGTACTCAAAGAGATAATACTTCAAAGTAGAGTTGAGTTTAACTATGAGGATGAATTATAAAAAATAATATGGAAGTTAATATCAAACAAGCATTGAAGATGTTTTTCTCTAAATCGTCATTTGAGATGATTTATTTTGAAGCGTTTGCAAATGCTTTAGATGCAAATGCTACCGAATTCAATATCAATATATCATTGAGTAATTATGGAGAATTGCATAATTTAATAGTTATACTTTCAGATAATGGTGTTGGATTCAATGATGTAAGATTTGGAAAATTTTCCAAATTATTTGATGTTGAAGAACAAAGCCACAAAGGTTTAGGACGCTTGGTCTATTTATGCTATTTTGATAAAGTTGAAGTTAAAAGCGTTTTCGATAATTCAAAACAACGAGTTTTTGAATTTAATGAAGCATTTGATAAAGATTGTACTATAACTGAAATCGAGCCAACACTCAATGGCTCAATTTTTAGAATGAGTGGCTTCACAGGAGAAAGACTTGGCAAAAATGATTATATAAATCCACATTATATAAAGAAAGCTTTATTAGAAAACTTTTATATGAAGTTCTATAAAGCTAAACTTGCTGGCAAACAAATAAGTGTTTATATCAAAACTACCATTGGAGGCTCTTGTGTTAAAGATACAATCAATACAGTTGAATTACCGAATTTTCAAATAAAGCCATTAGGTGCTCAAACAGACCTTTTTAACAAAATTGAATTATATTATAATGTTAGAGAAGTTGCTCCAAAAGAGAGTAATGTCATTACTGCATTAGCAATAGACGAACGTAGCCATAAGATAGATATTATTGCAGGAGAAAATTTGCCAACAGGTTATGAAATGATATTTTTGCTTATGTCTGAATCTTTTCAAGGGAGTGTAGATGGAGCTCGTATAAACTTATCTATACCTGATTCAGACTTAAGTATTATTAAATTCATCTTTCGTAATGCTATTGCAGAGGTTGTAAAAGAACAGTTTCCTCAGATTGAAAGAAATAATAAAAGCAAGGAGAAATACCTAAATGATACATATCCTCATTTAAGTGGATATTTTGAAAATAATGACATTGGATATTCTTCGCTGTCAGATGTATTAAAGAAAGCGCAAGATAAATTTTTTAGAGACCAAAAAGAAATCTTGGGTGCAAAAGAGTTAAATGACGAGCAGTTTGAGAAATCACTTGATTTATCTGCACGAGCTTTAGCGGAATATATTCTGTTTAGACAAAATGTCATAAAAAGAATGCAAACATTAAATGCCAAAAATAAAGAAGCGGATATTCATAACCTTATTGCACCAAAATTTTCCGAGTTCAAGGATGAAAATATCATCACTGATTTGTACAACAATAATGTATGGATTTTTGATGATAAGTTTATGAGCTATTATATGGTATTAAGTGAAGCTGAAATGTCCAAAGTAATTAATGTAATTACGCAAGGTGAGGTTAAAGATAACGATGATGACAGACCTGATATAACATTATTTTTCTCGGAAAATCCACAAATAGAAAATGCCAAAGTTGATGTTGTTGTAGTTGAGCTTAAACGATTGGGTATTAGTGCAGAACAAAATTCGATAGTAGAATTTCAGTTAGATACAAGAACTCAACGTTTAGCCGAATATTATGGTAATCGAGTTCAAAGAATGTGGTTCTATGGAATTGTTGATTTTGACGATAGGTATAGGAAACATCTGATAAATAATGGGTTTAAACCACTATTCTCTAATGGTGAAATGTATTTCCGTTCGAAATCTGTATATTTAGATTTGGATATGAAGCAAAGTGTTATACAAAATGCGTATATTCTTGATTATAAAGCAATGGTAGAAGATGCGGATTCAAGAAATTCCACGTTCTTAAAAATCTTACGGGAACGATTTAAAACAAATCATACAAAATAGACTTGAATTCAAGTCTATTTTGTATCTTTGCATTTAGAAAGAGTTATTTGACAGCATAGTAACGCAAAACGCTGAAATTCGCACAGTTGCTAAATCGTTACCTCTATTTCTCAAATAATTCGCTAAAAGTTTATTTCTCAATCGGTTAAGTCAAATCGATAAAAATCTAAAATAATACCTTGAATGTACTACGCATAACTCACTCCTTTTTTGGTTACAAAATTAGTTATTAGTGAGTTACCGACAGCTATGTAAATCGACGCAAAACGCAGAAACAGAACCTTTTAGCAAGAAATCTGCACCCGTTACGGGAGTAACGAGGTGGTAACTGAACTTCTGCACCGTTTGGCTTCGAGGTGGTATTTCGTTGGCTCTGCCCTATAGAAAAACAAAGCGTAACGAACGCTCTATCAGCTAATTCGCTACGCTTTGCCCAAATTTACTTTTTCGCTATGTGTCTATTTTAATTTCCATTTCTCTATGTATTTCAGTTAAACATTATGCCGCCATACATTGGCGAATTTGCTTCATATTCCTACGGACAAGTTTGAGTATTCGTTCGTGATATTGGCTGTTTTGATTGCACAACCCTCGGCATTGCACAACTCTCATTGTCTCCAAAGAAACTTCTACGGTCTCTATCCGTTTACCGTCTACGGTAGCAGAAAGGATAAGGGACTGAGGTTTGAGATAATATCCTCCCTCAAATACGCAATGACGTAATGCCAGTCCTTCTTCCAAATGCTCCTGAACACTTTCCAGAACATGAACATGAATTGTCCCATCCGTGAATGAGATACCGAAGAATTTGGATTTGAGTTCTTGAAAACGTTCTTCATCCTCCATTGCCTTTCGTCTTTTTTGCTCTCTTTCCTCTTTTTCTCTTTGTTTGCGCAGTTCTGACTGCCTGCGGTCGTGCTCGGTTTTGAGGTCGGAGGGGCAAACGTATTTCGGACTATGAATATCTTTTCTCAATCGGCAGAGCATATCGACATAGTTGCACCACATAGAGCCGTCCGTAATGGTATATCCGTTGCGGATACAGATGCAGAGAGAAGCCCAATAGTTCTCGATATTCCGGTATTTAATTCTGACGAAGTGCCGCAAAAGTCCGGTTTGTTTTGTCTTCAATAATGTTTCGGCTTTATTGTTAGTCAGAATGGAATGAAACAACTCGAAAGGTGTAAGGTCGTGATATTCGCCCTTAAACCCAGAATTGTCAATAGGCTTTGCTTTTCTAATGACGGTCATTAGAGATTTTTGATTGTAATCCACCTTATTCCATTAACTTAGCTTCTGATAAAGTTGAGGGATGAAGCCTGATTTAGGCTCACCATTTTGGTTATGTCATGGAAATAGAGTTCGTCGATAGAAGTATGAGCCCCTGGGGAGGCCTCAAGCTCCTAGCTGAGATGCTTGATCGGATGAATATTCGTCAAGTTTTGCAGAGTATCGGCTTGCCAGAGCAAGGCTCCAATCGAGGGTATCCTCCCGAGCAACTCATTCTGGGGTATTGGATTTCGTTGTGGTGTGGAGCATCCGCCATATGTCACACAGAACTATTACGTCAAGATCGAACCCTAGCTGAGATCTTTAGCTTCAAGCAAATGCCAGGGCATAGGGCTTATAGTCGCTACTTTAAGAAGTTCAATCAGAGAGAGAATCAGGACTGTTTTTCATCCTTGTATCAATGGTTTTTTAAGCGGTTTAACTTCGACAACCTAACTCTAGACTTTGATTCTACAGTCATGACTAGATATGGGGAGCAGCAGGGGGCTGCCAAGGGATATAATCCGAGTAAGCCAGGTAGAGTCAGCCATCATCCCTTGATGGCTTTTCTCTCAGATCACAAGATGGTAGCTAATTGTTGGTTAAGACCCGGCAACACCTCTGCCAGCAACAACTTTCTCGCCTTTCTTCAAGACACACTTGGCAAGCTCGAGGGTAAAAAAGTTGGACTTGTTCGTGCAGATAGTGGCTTCTGCAACAAACAGGTTATCGAAGCCCTACAAAACCAGAAGATCCATTATATCATTGCAGCTCGCTTAACCTCAACAGTCAAATATAGCATCATTCGTCATAAGACCTGGGTGGCCATCACCGACGGGATTGAGGTGTCGGAGACAACTTACCAAGCTGATGGTTGGGCTAATGCAGAACGGCTTATTCTTGTTCGTCAAGAGTGTAGCAAACGCAAAAAGGCGGTGGGGAAGTTGATTCAAAGTGGAGTACTCTTTCCTGAAGAATACGATGCAGATCAATACCGTTATAGCTGCTATATCACAGACTTAGATCTGCCTGCCTCGATTGTTTGGAGTAGCTATCGAGCTCGTGCAGAAGCTGAAAATAGGATCAAAGAGCTCAAATATGATTTTGCAATGGATAGCATCGTACAGCAAGACTTTTGGGCTACAGAGGCCATGATCAATATGACGATTATGGCCTATAACCTCATGAGTTTGTTTCGTCTAGTGGTCATCAATTCCCCCAAACAACAGATGCTCAAAACCATTCGAATGAAGTTTTTAGCCATACCTACTTACATTCAAAAACACTCGGGGAAGAAGACGCTGAAGTTAGCTTTAGCACTCAAACACAGACCTGTATTTCTATCGCTATGGGGCAGGGCAAAAGAATTTACTGTCACGTGAAAAGCCTAATGACAATTCTGGGTTAAATCCGTTCCGTTTGATTTCAGGTAGAATTTTCTGTCGGGGATAGATGGCGGAGGGGAATATATCGTACAAATCCTTGTCGGGACGTATTTCCAAATTACTGCCGAACTGCCAAGTGTCGTACCAACAACTCATCGGGCGAAGCTGTGCCAGTACTGCGGACTTGCCTTGTGCGTTCATCCAACGCTGCACCACTTCGGAAATGAAATAATCGGCTTGTTCACCCTTCTTTTGGTAAGACTGCATATAGAAGAAGCGCAAGACCTGATACTCTTTGAATGTCGTAACGATACCCAAGTATTCCGTTTGTTTGAAAACCCTTTGTCGGGTAGTATTAACCTCCAATGCTGTTCCACAATGCGGACAAATAATTCTCTTTCTCTTATGCTCTTTATCCATCCATGTATGCCCACATTCCAAACAAGTACATTCTCCTTTTGCCGTGCGTTTGGCGATATGTGTAAAGCAGTGCTTAAATGCCCAATTCTTTTGTGCTTGGGTGATGGCGGGGAGCTGACTGCTCAGCTCCGCCACCTGCTTCTGAAATTTATTTCTCGGTTTCATGCGTCGATAAATTATAAATCGAATAAACTCGGTTGGAGGGTTGTATCGACAGTCGTTTTAGCTTTTTTCTTTGTCGGTTGTGTCATCTTTCGGTAGGCTTCTTCCTGCGCCCTCTGCATCGCTTCCCGATGAGCCTGTGCCTTTTCTTCGGCTGTCAATTCTACCACCTGATTTACTACAACATGTGCGTTTATCGGACTACCGATGTCGATGTTATCTTCATCGAAAAAATGTACTGCCATCGAGTAAATTTCATCATCGGCAAATCCGTTGCAACCGCTTTGTTTTACCGTGTTTAAGATGTATTGAATGCAACTGTCCATGTCTTTATCCTTCTTACGGTAATTCTCCGCAAAGAGTTCATCATATTGAGCCCGTTCGTCCAGATAATTTTGGATAACGTTCTTGAAATGCTCTGTACCTTTCATTGTCATAAGATGTTAGAATTTAATATCCCATTCTCCGTCTCTATACACCCTGAAACTCGCATACTCATTGCCGAATTCATAGGAAAGAATCCGCATATAAAGCGTTTTGTCATGGGATAACTCCGCTGTGATTCTCTCGAAGAAATTTTCGGGAAATGACCACTTGGATTCAAATTCGCCCTCCACCATTTGCTCGTCGGAGCAGTAGCAATACCAACCTTCCCCGAAAGTATCCGTCATGTAGTTTTCTACCGTTTTCAGGTTTTCTTTGTTCTCTGTGGAGCAGAAGAACAAATTGGTGCATATATTAGCCATAACCTCTGATATTTATGGGTTCAAATTATTGGTGATTTCCTTTCCCTTGTCATCGAAGACCTCTATGGTCGGACGACCTCCGTTTTCTTCGGGAGAAAGATTCTCGGAGGTATCCAAAAGCGTTTCTCCTTCAACGAAAATGACCTGTTCTTCATCGTCATGGTTCATCACGTCTTCGCCTTGCCAAGATTTTATAATGGCTACCGCCTGTTCATAATTTTCAGCTTTCACCTGAAATTTTGTTCGCATCCGGCAAGTAACCTTGCTGTCCTGATAAAAATCGAATGTATTCATATCCTTGTTGTTTATAGAGTTATTAAAAGAGTGAGCAGAAAAGCAATCCCAATAGAGCTATGATACATAGCCACCTGACAAGCGTGAAAAAGACATAGAGTGCCGTACGGACGAGAAAGCGCACGAAGTACAAGGCGGTGAGCAGGGTAAGTACCGTTATCGCTTCTTCTGTGATAAGCATGGAACAAATACAGACCGTTCCGATTATGAAAGCAGCTACTACCGTCAGCCGTATAAGGATTGTTTTCACCGTTGTTTTCGTTTATGCAATCTGTTCATATAAAGCCTCTCCATTACAGAAAGAGCCTGTTTTAGTGAGTTCCCGATAGCCATAATTCGTTTTGATTTTGTCGATTATCTTATCGGCTTCGGGCTTTTCCAATGCGAATAAATATGCCTGTAAAGCATCGTAAGCAGTATAATTCTTCCAATCTTCGCCTATTTCCCTTGCCAATTCTCTGACTTTCTCATAATCGGGATGATATGCTTTGAAATCACGCATAATCGTGTCGGTGGCATCTTCATCATATCCATCGCAAAAAGTTATGTTGTTCAAATAGCTGTCATCTTGAATGTAGTCGATACATCCACCCGAATAGTAGGCTGAAGTAATGACTATATCAAGCGTATGAAAGGAAGCACGGTATTCATCCAGATAATAGCTCGGATAATTGCGGTTGCATCCCTGCACATATTCCTTGTGTTCGGGAACATTCCCTGATTCGTAGTCTTCGTCTTCGACATAGATGAGACGATTCTCGTAAGCGAAATTATGGGTTGCCATAACTGATTATTGTTTTGTCAGGGTTAGAAAATGTTTCTCTATGGCTGCATTCAGCAGTGCATCATCGTCGTATTCGTCCTGAGAGAGGCTGATGCTTTCCGCATCTTTGTCATAGCAGGTTTCTGCGACATAATTTTCCCAACTGTACAGGCGTACATATCCGTTTCCCTTATTCACCGAAACCACAGGAACGGTCTTAAATCCGACATGGCACAACAGCAGTTCGGTCAATTCACAGGCACGATTTCCGTATTCGCTTGCCACGATAAGAATGGACACGTCCGAACCCGTTTTTATGCGGTAATGCGAGGAGGAGTTATTTCGTTTCCTGCGATCCATTGAGTGATTTAATCTTTTCTGTTCCATAATGCTGACATTTTTTTTGCGTCTAAAGCTCGGAGTGTGCCGATTTCGTTTCGTGGGCTGTTCAAGGTGGCCGGAGGGTATATGTCAAGGCTTCCCGAAAAAATACGACTTGGAACGAAGTGGAAATGTGGAGATTTTTTCAGGCGAACCCGAAAGGGCTTCAGGCCTTGACACTTTACCCGAAGGCCGGTTTCCTTCGCCCAAAGAAAGGAATCGGCACTCCGGGATCGAAGACAACAGGTGGAAGATTTGGAGACGGAAAAGATACTCCCGAAATTCTCCGGAAAAGAAAAAGGGACAGCCCCGTGTGTGAAGCTATCCCTTAAAAAAAGAGGTTGTCGAGAAAAGATTGATCGGGCTAACGGAGAATGTCCTTTAGTAAATCATGCTCTTCCATGACCGTAGCGATCGTTCCGGTCAGTTCGGTATAGAGCCGGTCATATTCCGGCTTTTCATCGAAGTCGTCTCCCGGATGGTAACGGTCGAAGGTGTCTTTGACTTCTTTGTGCTCCAACAGAAGCAAAGAGAGTTTTCCCGACAGTTCGGCGGGAACTTCGTTTGCAAATTCGTTATCGATGATTTGTTCGATAAACTGATACGGCGAAAAATGCAGTCCTCTAAGCAATACTTCCATGGCCATGCTTTCGGCTATGCCGATGGGATTGTCTTGCAGGAAGGCTTCTTCGTACGTTTTTGCAGCAGCTTCGGAACGTTCACGGATAAACGTTTCGTCACTGAGCAACTGCGGATGGTAGTCTTTCAGATAAACTTCCAGCCTGAGTCGGTAATACGACAAGGTTTTCTTTTCCTGTTTCATCATGTCATAATTTATTCTTGTTTTTGAATCATTCTCTAAATCATTTGGAATAGCTTCGTATTCCCATTTCTTCTTTCAATTTACGATTTCCAACTACAGATTTGGCCTCACGTTCAAAGATGTCCAATTTGGCCCCGAGAGCGATCATATCGGCTTCTATCTTTTTATTGGTGATACGGGCATAAATTTGAGTAGTCCTAATGTTAGTGTGTCCCAACATTTTGGATACGGATTCGATGGGAACGCCTTTGCTCAAAGACATCGTGGCAAATGTATGGCGGGCCATATGAAAGGTTAAATGCTTCTTTATTCCGCACAAGTCGGCAATCTCCTTCAGGTAACCGTTCATTTTCTGATTGGATATGACAGGCAGTAATTTCCTTTCTTTTCTTACCGGTCTATACTTTTCGAGAATCATCCCAGGCATTTCAAGAAGAAGAATATTTGTGGCTATATTTGTTTTTTGTCGTTTAGTCATGATCCATTTCCTACCATCCAGCTCAACAATATTGTCTTCGGTAAGATTAGCCACATCTATATATGCCAAACCCGTGAAACAGGAAAAGAGAAAAATGTCACGAACCAAATCCAGTCTCGGAGAAGCCATTTCTTTGTGAATTAACTTCTTGATCTCTTCGTCCGTAAGAAATCCTCTGTCCGTATTTTCCAGATGAAAACGCTTATTGGCAAATGGGTCATGTGCTAAAAAACCATGTTTCTGCCCATAAATGGTTATGGTCTTGAGAAACTTCAAAATTTTTGTTGAAGTATTGGGGCGACATTTGGCGACAGTTAAAAGAAATAGTTCGAAATTATGAATAATCAACGGAGTAAGCTCCGAAAACTTCAGGTCTGTCCGCCTGTATTTACTTTTGAGAAACTGTTCGAAGTGACGTTTACAATTTTCATATTTCTGTAAGGTTGCCACTGTTTTGGTTATTCCTACTTGAACGCGTACATCGCTATTGTGTTTCTCGAATAATTCCATGACACTTGTTAGTGTGTCAGATGTACCGAAATATTCCGATTTGATACGCTCCAACGTCAAATCTTCCACTGTAACATCCAAACGTTTGTAAATGGTCAGAATATCAGCCCTGATTTCTTCGATCTTTCGATTGACTTCAAGTGCTTCTACACTATGTCCTTTGACTTTCTCTTTTTCTGAATCCCATTGTATGGGATTAACAGCCAGCCCTGTCGAACCCAACGACAGGCGTTCCTTATTCAGATAAATACGAATAAGGACAGGAGTTTTACCTTCTTTGTTAATGTAATTGCTGCGCAGGTAAAAAACTGAACGAAATTGACTCTTCATCTGGTTTCAAAATTAGTGTAACCATACGGCTACAAAGTTCTACATATTATTTTGAAACAGAGATATTTATCCATCGTCTAAACATAGCCTGAAGGTCTTCTGTGGTTACAATTTTCAGCCTCTTCGTTTTTTGTAACCAAAATGGAACCATCCGGGGCATATTTATGGAATATACGCCTATTCAGTATCTCTTCCGAAAGTAGGAGTTTTCTAAAAAGAAAAACGCCTTAATCGCTTATGATTAAGACGCTTATCCGTTTTTGTAATTTTCTTTTCAGATGTCTTTCGGACTACTTGAAAAGGTTTTCAGCGGAGAGAGAGGGATTCGAACCCCCGGAACCTCGCAGTTCAACGGTTTTCAAGACCGCCGCAATCGACCACTCTGCCATCTCTCCTAATCAAGAAATACATGAGGCATCTCTTAATGACGGTGCAAATATAAGAATATTTTCTAAATGGACAATGCAGCAGGACGATCGCGTTTGAAAATTTTAGTCTCTTTCCTCTATAATGAGACCTTTGCACGGCGATTGGTGTGTATTTTGTTTATTAATTCATTGTATAATAGGAAGTTATTTTGTATATTTGAGTATTAAAAACAGCATAATATTC
>ENA-OWND01001220-OWND01001220.1-metagenome-genome-assembly--contig:-NODE-1220-length-16100-cov-8.518417_pt1 | contig 16100 bp, 8 predicted proteins | sample MGYA00245342_ERZ651119 | MGnify/ENA primary metagenome ERZ651119 (study PRJEB26857, sample SAMEA4031756) | metagenome | biome: human; feature: oral; material: saliva | place: Philippines | collected 2014...
GATGGATGGGATGTTCCCATTTACAACAATACGTGATTGTGCTCCAACCTTTGATAATAGCGTAGTAGAGACATCGGCTATTAGTTTGACTGTAGCTGCAAGTAGTAACGTAGTCCCTATCTCTTTTAAAGATGAAGTTAAGCTCAATACTGAAAGAGATGCAAAAATAAGTGGACAAAATTCACTAAAAAATATAGTAATTACTTGTCAATATGAGAGTATTTATTTAGACAGTAATGGTAAAATCAAGGATAGCCAGATAGAGTTTTATACCAAGCAAGACGCAAGCAGTTATGAAAGGACTATAATAGGGTCAAATTTTACTAATGCAAAGATAACAAATGTCATTGATGACTTATCACTTTTTGTTGATAGAGCAGGGGCAGAGGATGCCCCTCTTATCTGTGATAAAATTCAAATGAATAGTGCTAGTGGCAGTGATAGCCGAATTAAAATCATTACCAATAATAGTTCTGAGGTTGAGAATAATAGTAAAATTCCTATCTATTTAGAAAATATCAAACTTAGTAGTAAAGCATGCTTAGAAGTTAATGTTAATAGTGATCTAAGCAAAGAGGCTAGTATTCCAGTTGAGTTTAAAAACACTAACTTTAATCAATATAACTTCTTTGAGATTGATAATGGCCTTAGTGTAGAGAATTCCTCTTTTAAAGGCCTAAGATTTATCTCTACTCATGATGATAAGGAGACTATCTCAAAGATAGACAACTCAATATTTAAAGATATTGTTAGGCTTCATAATATTAGTAAGGTCTCTTTCTCTGAAATTAGCAACACAGATATATCAAGCAGTAAAGAGATTGAGATTAGCAATGAGTTTATTAAAGATCAAAGAATTGGCGATTACGAGGAGTTCATCAAGGGATGCCAAATAAGAGAGAATATCAATAAAGACAAAAGCATAACCGAGAGTTTAGAGGTATTGTGATGGATAAAAATATAGTTTTTAAAAAAGAGAACGATCGCTATAAGTTATTCTTCATTGAAGGCAAACAAGAGCTTGATATGGGCGTTAGCTTTATCACAGACCACGATATTGAAGACTATCCCATCTCTATACAAGAGTCTATTGCTGGTCAAGAGTGTGAATACAAGCCTTGTAAAAATGTAGTAGTAAAGCTTTTAAATCCTCCACATCTAACCAAGCGAATAGAAATTTCAAAGGATGCCAACCTTGAGTTTAACTCAGACCTTACTCTTGAGATAGAGAAGAGTCTTGCCATCTCTCAAAACAAGAAGACATCATTCTTTTACACTCCAGATGCTGAAGGTAAAAATGCCCTTAGAGCTAAAGAGCTTGAAATTAGTGGCAATGACAATATATATCTCTATTTAACTAATTCGGATGTTAAAAGATCAATAGATGATCTGCTGCTTGATAGCATGAAAAAACAAGTCCAAAAGATTAGCAATAATAAAAATATCTTGTTCTCTCTTAGAAAAGATGTAAGAGCTATTGATATTTGCAATAATATAAGTAACGCCATTAAAAACAAGGCTAAGGTTGATGTTATTATCGACTCTCATTTGGTATCACTAAATAATATTGATATTAAGCTTTTTGGCTCAGCCCCTACAATCAATCTAAGTGCAGACGCTGTTGTTCTAGAAGGTACAAACTTTGAGGTTGGTGGCGTCTTAGACATAACAAATAATGGCGTTGATACTCTTGGTGGTAGTAAGCTAGCCATAGCTAATGGCATAATATCACAAGTTATGGGTGATGTTGCTCACTCTAAATCAAGCCATTTAACAGTAGATTGTGATTATCTTAATATCCATAGCAACGTCAAGCTAAAAATCTCAGGTAACAATGAGATTATTTGCAAAGGCGGTAGGGTAGATTTTGAAGGAGGTAACCATAGCCTAATGGAGTCTAAGGTTATAGCCCCAAAAGATACCGAACTTACTATAAATACTCTATCTATGCAAGATGACGCCTTATTAGAGATAACAGAGACGAAAAATGGCAAATGCAATATTAAAAGTGTCGTCTTCTCTGGTGGTCAGATGAGAGATGCTAAAGGTGGCATGATTGATGCTGTATTAAGCAATAATGCAAAGGTTGATAACATAACCTTTGGGGATAGCTCATATTTTTGGTTTGGAACTTCTTATTTTTCAGCAGATAAAGGCAAATACGAAGCAAAAAATATTACATTAAAAGAAAATGCATCATTGCTTGTGAAAAATAACAAACCAGATGATGCTTATATGAAGATCGAAGATGTAATAGTAAGCGGTAACTGTCAAATAGATGGTAGTCTTGCTGCAAGCATAAAAAACTCAGTGCTTAATAAAGCTAGCATCTCATTTACTGAGAAACAAGGGCCTATAGATATTATCAATACAATCTTTGAAGGTAAAAGCTCTATTGAAAATATCAGCTCAATAGTGGATAGCTCAATAGAAAACTCTACCATAGTAGGTAATAACGATAAGATAGAGGCCTTCATGATGAGAAATATAAAGAATTTCTCTAAGGCTCTAGAAGAGAAAAAGCTTGCTGAGAATAAAGATCAGAATAATAAAATCACAACGAAATGGGAACCTCTATGAACAAGAATATATTATTTAAACAAAATGGTGACACATACGATATGTATTACCTTGACAAAGAGGGTGAACATGATATGGGCGTTAATTTTGCTATTCCAAATGGAATGAATATTGAAGATTACACAATAAAGATAGAAGAGTTTGATTCTTCAGGCAAGCGTAAGCTTAGACCTTGCCAAAATCTAAAAGTCATTCTAGCCAATCCTCCAAAAGAGACAGAGGTAGTTATATTTTCAATAGATGCAGGAATTGTCTCAACCACAGATACAGCTCTAAAGATTGAAAAAGAGCTCATAGTAAGAAATAACAACAATATGGAGCTAACTCTACCAGAGGTAAAGGGGGCAAAGCCTTATCTAACTTTTTATAAGTTAAATATAGAGAGTAACAAAGATAGCTCTTTATCGTTTGCTAGGCTATCTTCTAAGAGTGGTGAAAAGATATCAAATAAGGAAACTTTTAGAAGCCTAAGAGAACATACCTCTACTTACTCTGGGAATAGCAATATAAATTTTGTTGTCCATAGCGGATTTGTTAATTTTGACATTTTAAGCAACAAAGGGGAGAGCAATAAAGAGAGAACTAGTGTTATTTGTGACGCTCTAGTCTCTAATTGCTTTAATAACGATATAAAAGCAACTTACGACTTAAGCGCAGGTGGATATCAAGAGACTATAACTTTAACTCTTGACTCTGATGTTGTCAACGCTGGTGGAACTAAATATGAGTTAAGTTGCCCCACCAAAATAGTATGTGAAGATAAAACAATAAAAGAGAATAAAGAGTCCAGTATCTTATATATTGACGGAAGAACTAAGATTATTGGCCAAGGAAGCGCCGCTTTTCTAACTGGAACGTCTAAAAATTTCAATATCATTCGCAACTCTACTACTACGATAGAAGGTTTTAACTTTATCAATGTAGGAGAAGGCACTATCAATTTTTCTGATACAAATGTGTTTAGTAACTCTACTATCTGTGTTTATGATAAAACGGCTAACCTTAATCTAAGTGGGGCAAGATTATCTGGTAGTGCTATTAATTTTACACAAAGCGATGATCATGTTTACAAGATAAAAACGTTAATAGCAAACAACAGCAATATAGACAACGCCGCTGGCATTTTTAGTGGCACAATTGAAAACGCTAAGGTTGATTACCTTACATTTAAGCCAGGCTCATCTTTGTATCTCAATATGAGAGATAGAGATTACAAAGATACACACTATGAGGTTAAAAATCTCACTCTGGAAGATGGCGCTAAGCTTCTTATAGTGCCAACTTATGGATTTAACGATAACGAAAAAGAGCCAATAACTGATAAGATTTGCTCTTTAGAAAACGTTGTAGCCCAAGGGGACTCTGAGATTACTGGCTATGTCCACTTTGATATGTTTAACAGCGTTGTCTCTAATTTTAGATGTGGGTTTTCTAGAGAGAGTTATAGGACAAACCTTTCTAACTCTATGTTCTCTGGAGAGTGCGATATAAGCGGTGTCAAATCTATTGATACTTCAAGCGTAGAAAACTCAAGTATCCGTGGCAATAACGCAGAGATTAAAAATGAGATGATAAAGAATCTTACCAACTATAGCGGTTTAAAAGAGCCAATAGGAAATGCAGGAGTTGTAGATACTAAGGAGCTTGACCTTTTATAAAAACTCTAGCCTAAATAGTATAATTACTATTAGATTTTACCTGGAGTTTGTATGATAATAGATTTTAAAAAGAATATCAGAGGCGCTTATGAGCTTTATGCAGATCAAAAAGCTACTGGTATATCTTTTTTTATTCCAAATGGCTTTAAGATTGAGGATTATGCCGATAAGATTCACTATGTTGAGTCTGGAAGTGGCCTTCAATCAAACAATATTTGCTTTAGAATAACATCTACTCCTATCCAGTTTGAAGGATTTTTAATAAATGATAGCACTAATTTAAATTTTAAAGAGGGGCTTGTCATTAACGTATCAAAGGATATTCATCTTGCATATAATAAAAATATAACCCTTTGTGCAGATACTTCAGGAAAAAGCCTAAGCTTTGACTCTTTTGTCCTTAGAAGCAACCAAGATACTACTTTCAATTTTAGTAGCGAACTAGCCAAAGAGGATAGAAAGAGTAAAGATGAAGTTGAAAAAGTCTTTAGGATCAATAATAATACTAATGGGATATTTAACCTTAGAGATGATATAGAACACTTAACACTACAGAATAGTTTCTTTATGAAGACCTATCCTACTGATCCAATAATGGGAGATTCAAATTCTGTTACTTTTAATAGCAAAAATGTCTCATTTGGCCAGGGGCAATTTTATTTTGGAGACGCACAAAGTTCAATTGATTTTTCAAGTGATGAGATCGATATGAAAGAGAGTTACCTTGAGATAAAAAATGGCAAAACCATTGTTGCCCAAACTGGAAAGGATTTTTCTACATTAGTTATGATAGAGGCTCAATTTCTTGGAGGGCTAACGAGACTTTTTACTAAAGACCCATCATCCTATTCTTGGGGTAGTGATGAGGTTCACTCCCTAATTACAAATAGCCCTAGACTACATTTTAACCCAAATTCATCAACCTCTATTTTATATAACAATAAAATAGTTAGCGATGGAGATGTTGCTTTCTCTAGTAAAAAGGGCAATGCTCTAGCCAATGTCTCTCTTGATTTTGAAGGCAAAGGGGTAGAGCTAGGAAGCAATGAGATCATAAATACGACAATATCTTTTTCTAGTGACAACAAAAAGAGCAAAAGTACTAAATATCTCTTAACAGAAAATACCTTGGTTGATGTAGAGGTTGAAAACCTTATAGCTTCTAGAATTCAAAAGTGGAAAGTAAGAGATTTAAAGGCTACTAGCATAACCTCTGGGCTTAACGCTAGCTTACTAACCGATGGTGTAAAACTAGAAGCTCAAAATTTAGTCTTAGAAAAGGGCTCTTCTCTATCCTTAACTGTCAATAGTCGCAAGGATTGGCAATGCTCTTTATCTAATAGCATTATAAAAGGTAAAAATCTGCTAGAAGGTAAAGGCGAGATAAGCATTAAAAACTCAGTTCTTGAGGATGCAACGCTTATCAATAACAATCATGAGAAGAAAAAGCTAACCATTAGTGACTCTTCACTAAAAGGCTATAACACAATAGAGAATATAAAAGAGATCATTTGCTCATCAGTGGCTGATTCAAATCTTACCTCTAATGGCGAGCCTAAAATCATTCATGATAGATTTTTAAACCAGGTAAATGATCTTGACCTCTTTTTAAAAAGTGGGAATACTTCTATTGTAACAAATTTTGATAATGGCTTAGAGCCTCTATGATCAGGGAAGGAAACAAAAATTAATGAGAAAAAGAGAGAGAGTTAGCTTTACAAAAAATCCAAATGGCTCTTGGCAATTAATCTTTAATGGCTCGGAGCTTGGCATAAGCTTTATTATCCCTGATGATTGCAAGATGGAAGAGTATGATATTAAGGTATCAAGAGCTCTAGATAATGAGAAGATAGAGCCATATAAGAATGTCTGTCTAAAACTACCTCATATTAATAATGCCCAACCTGGAGCAATATCAATTAATGAAAATGGTGGCCTAGCCTTTGAAGATGGGTTAGTAGTCTATTGCCCTGACTTTGTAAATATAGGCAGAAATAAGGATACAATATTAAAATCTGATAAGCCTCTCTCATTAAGCACTTTTGTCTGTCTACACAATGTAAATTCAACTTTTACTATGAATAAAGGCAAAAGAATACATCCTGATATACCACAAACATTTAATTTTTGTGAAAACCAAGAGCTGGGTCTAATGGTTGATCCAGATGCGGATAGGGTATCAATTAAAGGTAATAAAACAACTAGAAGAGAAAATGGAATGGTATCGTTAGAAGGCAAAGATATATCATTTGAGTTAAATGATGTAGCTATGGATGATTTTTCTGGTTCTTTATTAGAATTAAAAGCATCAGACCTTTATGTTAGAAGGACAAAATTTACTACTAACGGTATCTTAGCTATTGAGGTAGAGCCTTTAAATAACAATAGCAAAGGAGCAAGTCTCAATATTTCAGATGGTAATATTGCTGGTAAAAATACAACAAACTCAACGTTAAATGCAACAAGCTCAACGCTAAAATGTATCTCTAATAAGGTAACGATAAGGATGAGGTTAAGCCTAAGCAAAGACAACACTATCACTGCTCCAGCGATTGCGTCTGAAAATAATATACTTGATCAAGCCCAGATTTCATCTCATAATGACCTAGTTGTCGAGAATGGAGCAATAAAAGAGTCCAAACTTGCCTTTGCTAAAAAAGAGGATAAAGAGTACTACATCAACGAAATTTCTGGATTTGGATCAGAGTCTTGCGACTTAAAGGGGATAAAAGGCACACTTAATGGAAGGCTAGAACATGTAAGTGGTGAAGGCCTTATAATAGGCAAAGATAGTGGTATATATATTGTAGAAAACAATAACACATCAAAAGATGAAAAAACTCATAAACCTCATTGCGAGATAAAAAATGTAAAAGTGGCTAAAGCTACACAACTAAGTGTCTATATGGCAACTCCTAAAGGTGAGAATAAAAGTGAAGTGACTCTGATTAATAATGTTGTTAATTCAGGAACTATCAAAAATGCAGGTTGCCTCACTATTACTAACTGTGAGTTAAACCACGCTGAGATTATTCAAAATGATAGTAGCGTAGAGACTAAGTGTAGTAATAGTGTCTTTTCTGGAGAAAATTCTCTTTATTGCGTTGAGAGTATAGACTGCTCAACCATTACTAATTGTGTTCTCTATCCTGAGTCAAAAGAGGTCGTAACCCCTTTGAATATAAAAGACGAAGAGCTAGATGGAATAAAAAATTACACTAAGTATAAAGAAATCAGTGAAGTAAAAGAGACCATTAAAAATAGCGTAAAACAAAGAGACTCTTTTGAAGAGGTAGAAATATTATGATAGATAAAAATATTAGATTTGAAAAACAGGGCGATCTATATAAGCTCTTTTACGACAATGGAAGCAAAGAATACGATATGGGCATCTCCTTTATAACAGAACACAATATCGAGGACTACCCTATAACCATACTTGAAGAGATTAATGGTCGTGATTGTTATCTTAGTCCTTGTAAAAATGTTGTCATCAAGCTGTTAAATCCGCCTGAAAAAACTAAGAATATTGAGATAGCAAGAGATGCTGGCATTGAGTTTTCAGGTGATTTTATCTTAGGTATAGAAAAATCTCTTAAAATCAAGACAAACAAAGCAACAGTATTCTCTTTTAAAGATAATCCTGATAGAGAGAAATTCGTCCGCTTTAAAGAGCTTGAAATATCTAGAAATGAGAATTCAACTTTTTATTTTTCCAAATCTAATGTAGAGAGAAAGATAGACTCGTCACTTCTAAATAGTATGTCAAAGAAGGCAAGTGAGATTAAAGACAATAAAGATATACTTTTCTCTCTTCGTGATGATATTCAAAGGCTAAATTTAAAAGATAACAGCTTTTCTGGAGATTCTAGAGGCCAGATTACCTGTGATAGTCTATATGCCTCTCTTAATGCTATTAGCCTAAGAGAGGATGGTTCATCAGATGAGCCAGCATTTTTAACTTTATCTGCTGATGCTGTGCATGTAACCAATGCCAATTTCAATCTGGATAGAGAATTAAAGATAGTAAATAGAGGTACAAAAAGCCTTGGCAGAAGTAAGATTTCAATTAATGACACGCAGATTGAAAAGCCTGATTATATTGATAGAGATGCAGGAATTCTTGAAGTTGATTGCGATCATCTAGAAATTAATACAAACACTCCACTTCTAATTTCTGGAGAGAATAGGATAGAGTGCTTAGGTGGGAAGGTGTTTATAGATACCACAGGAGATAATTTGCATGATCCTCTTCGCTTAGACAATACAAAGGTCTTTATCCCAGAAAATGGAGAGGCTATTATAAGAAGAATAGAAGGAAAGGACAGCTCACTAACTCTAACACAAAGTGAAGATAATAAATATTTCATTAAAAGAGCATATCTTGTAAATAGTGAAGCTAAGAATATTAGTGGAGATATCTACCTTTATGCCGAAAATAGCAAGATCAATGGAATGACTTTTGAAGATAATTCTGGTGTCGTCCTTACAACTAATGCACCTAGGGATAAAGATTTATCAAACTTTGTTGTAGAAAATATCCTCTTAAAAAAGGATAGCTCTTTAGAAATAATAAAACATAAAGACCAAGATTTTAATATAAAACTTAGTAATATAATTGTAGAGGGTGAGGCAGGATTGATAAGCAATCTTGATTTTGCCATAGAAAGCTCCATCTTAGCAAAAGGCACCACATCTTTAACTTCAGGTAACGAGGAATTAAAAATCTTGAATTCTATTTTGCAAGGGGATAATACTATAAGTGGAGTAATCTCTATTGCCAATAGCAAGATTGAAAATTCTGTTATTAGTGCCTCTAACGCTAAGATAGAAAATGCTGAACTTGTTGATGTCACTGATTATAAAGCATACATACAGCAAAAAGCAAAAGATATCTCCTCTATTACGAATGAGTCAGTTATTACGAACGAGATAGAAGAGCTTTAGCAGTACGAGAGGATAAAAGATGAATACTTTAGAATATAGACAAAATGATAAAGGCGGCTGGGACGTCTATTTAAATAACGAGGAGTTTGGTATCACCCTTTGGCTTCCTAAAGGTTATAAACCAGAGGATTATCAGATCAAGTTTAAAACTGATGATGTCTCAAATGCGACTTTAAGAAGGTGTCATAATGTCAATATTGAAGTTTTAAACACTCCAGAAAATACAATGGGACGTCTATCTTTTGATAAATATGCTGGGGCTCACTTTGTTGATAATCTGATGATTTGTGTCAAGGATGGTTTTAGCCTTAATTTTAATGAGAATATCTTACTTGGAAGCTCAGTTCCACATAGTCCTAATGGATTTAGACGTGTCTATATGGATTATTTTGACCTTAGCCACAATTACAATGTAGATGTAGTTTTTAAAGACTCAGCCTCTACTGCTCCTGTAAAAGAGCTTGAGGAAAAAGATATACCTTCAAATATTTTTGAAGGGTTTATCCATGAAAATAAAAATATTAACTTTACAGTCCTAGCTAATCGTGGACTACTAGCTCTCATGAATAACACCTATGCGCCAATGAGAGAGAATAACTACCAAAGATTAGATGTAGTTTCTAATGCTGATCACTTTGGCTTTGCTTTTAATGATATCTACCTAAAAACTACAAAAGAAGAAAATATTGATAAAAGAAGACCTGCTGAGCTAAATTTCAATGCAGAGGCTGTTATTTGGAGTGAATCTAAGTTAGATGTTTTAGGTGTAAATACTATAACTCTAAAGAGCCCCAGCTCATCAAAGCCAGCAATATTAAAGGGTAGCAAGGTTGAAGGCTTTTTCTCAGACGCTGATCTTGAATTTATGGGCAAAAAGGCAAAGATTACAGGCTCGTCAAAAGTAAGTCTAAATCTCTTTGGATATAGTAGCCTTAAGGCAAATGGAAATATAGCTATTGAGGCAAAGGTTGAAAATACATCACTATATAAAGCCAAAGTAGAGAATAAAAATGGTCCTTTAAATGTTTTTGATAGTAAGCTAGAAAGCGTAAATGCAGAATTTAATATGAAAAAGGGAATAGTTGCTGCAATCAAAGATAGCCGTATCAAGGCAAGTACTATCACTAATCAAAATGGAAATATTGTTAAATCAAATTTTGCTAACACTATAATGGAAAACTGCACCTTTGGAGAAGATAGCACTCTTGAGCTTGCAAAAAAGACAGATATAAAATATATGTCTGGCAATAATATGGCTAATGAATTTAAAGATATTAGCTATACCATTAAAAATGTAGAGCTAAAAGAAAAAAGTTGTATCAGAACATACTTTGAAGCTCACTGGCAAGAAGGGATAGATTATAAAGAGCCAAGTGGCGATCGCCATATTACAATAAGTAATGTCATCGCCACTGGCAATAACTCCCTTCAAAGGTTTGTACCAACTTCTATTAACAACTCACTGTTAAACAATGTTCTCTTATTTAACTACTATCCAGATGTTACTATAAATAACTCAATACTAGGTGGTTCAGTTAGCCTTACCAATATTACAGCAATAGAGAGTTCTGATTTATGTCATGCTGTAATTGATGCTAGCACTCCAGTTAAGATGGAAGATGAGTGTATATCAAGCAAGAATATAAAAGACTATGCAAAACAAATTGCTAATAAATATAAAGCGATAGAAGATGAGAAGAAAAAAGATTCTATCGTAACGCAAGCAATAGAGCTTTTGTAAAAAGGGTAGAGCAATGAAGGTCGATTATAAACAAAATCAAAGGGGCGGTTATCAAGTCTATTTAGATGGTAATGGTTATGGCCTAACCTTTTATCTGCCCAACGAATAAAACCCCTTCTTCTATAAGTAGGGGATAAAATGAATTCCTATTTATAAGAAAGGTTTTTCGTTTATTCTATTGACATTCAGTCGTAATTATACTACAATAGTGCTATGAAAGTTAAATATGAAACAAATAATCACTCGGTCTTTGCTATGAATTATCACTTAACCTTAGTGGTGAAGCATAGGCGTAAAGTTATCTCTAATAAGATACAAGATAAGCTTATAGAGATATTCAATTATATTGCGCCTAACTACAATATTACACTAAGTGAAGCTAATGGTGAAAGTGATTATATTCATATACTTTTTAAAGCTCACCCTAATAGTGAGATAAGTAAATTTATTAATGCTTATAAATCTGCTAGCTCTAGGTTGATTAAGAAGCTTTTTCCTGAAGTAAAAGAGAAACTATGGAAGGAAACCTTTTGGAGCCAAAGCTTTCTATTAGCCACTATTGGTGAGGTTACCTTGGATGTTGTAGAAAGTTACATTAATTCTCAAGGAGAGAAGCTTGAAAATTAATTGTGGCTATAGATATAGGATATATCCAACTAAAGAACAAGCAAAGATTCTTGATCATTATTTCTTTGTTTCTAACCAAGCCTATAATATATGCTTAGACTATCAAAAAGAGACTTGGGAGAGAAACAGAGAGTTGCCTAAAAAGGATAGAACTTATCCAAAAGCAGCTGAGATTGATGCTATTGTTAAGAATGCTCTAAATAATAGAGGTATACATTATAAAACAGTAATAACACAACAAGCTAGAATACATGCTAGTGATGCATTAATGAGAGCAATAACAAATAAAAAATTCGGATTCCCTCAATTCAAAAACTCAAAACTTGATAGCCAAAGCTTTTCTTGGAATAACCAGCATTGTACTTTAACCGATAGAGGTAATCCAAAATTTAAAACTCTAAATGTTATGCAGCAAGAGTTTCTTTTACGCTATCATAGAGATTTACCTGAAAAGTATAAGCTTTATGGCTTAACTATTAGTAGAAGAGCTGGCAGATACTATGCCTCTTTTAATATTGAATATGAAAAAGACGTTGTTTTAATATCTAAAGAAAACTTAGATATTAAAAGAGCTGTTGGAATCGACATTAACGTTGAGAACATAGCTTTTTCTAATGGGTTTAAACTAATGACTAAATCTAAACTGATTGCAAAAACCAAATATGATAAAAAGATAAAACGCTTAAAAGGCAAACAAAGTAGAAGGATTTTGCGATCAAAAAACACAAAGACACCATTAGGTAGAAACTTCAAAAAGTGTCAGAAAAAGGTTTGTAGGATATATGATAGAGCCAGCTCTATAAAAAGAGATAGCCTACATAAAATTAGTAACGCAATAGTCAATAATTTTGATGCAATAGCAGTTGAGGACCTCACTGTAAAAGATATGACTGTTAAAAAGCAAGAAGGCATAACAGCAAGACAAGCCAGAGCTTATAACAGGGCAGTGAGAGATGCCTCATTCTATTGTTTATTAAACTTTATAGAATATAAAGCTAAGCGTAACGGCAAAATGTTGGCCAAGATTGATCCTGCATATACAAGTAAAACTTGTCATAGATGCAATCATATAAATTATAATCTCACTGTGAATGATAGAATTTTTAATTGTCCATCTTGTGGTCTAGTAATGGACCGAGACGAACAATCTAGTATTAACATTCACAATATTGGGATGAAGTCGCTTGGGTTGGGTATTAGCCTTCAGACTATAAACGTAAAGCCTTTCAAGATAGTGAAGTTATCTTCACTTCAGTTAGGAAGCTCGCACCTTTTTAGGTGAGAGTAGTTCACGGAGGCAAATAACTCAGTTATAAGAGATAAGGTAGAGCTCTTTAATATAAAAGGAGTTAATAACTCTGAGCTAAATAAGGCAGTTGTAGATTCAAGCGAACCAATAAAAATAGATAGCGAAATCATCTCGTCAAACTACATTCCTGATTATGTCGCCTACCTAGCTGAAAAAGATAATAGCTCAAAAAACAGTAAGATCAGTGTAAAAGATATTGAAATTCTCTGATTTTATGATATAATTCACTAACGAACATGGCGGTTCCAAGAAGAGGCGTTTAAAACGACTGAATCTTGCTAAGGGGAGGGATGCCCCTGATCTCCCTCCCTGGATTATTTATTATCAGGCAAAGCATTAGCTTGCATTTGTTATGAAGCATCTCAACTAAATCATCATTATTTTTTGTAATAAATGAAAAAAGCTTGATAGTGTGTGCCAACATAGAGCTTCTTTAGTCTTTTTTTTAACCTATATTGTACCTAAGTACAATTTACAAATCTTTTACAAAAAAGTATAATTATCTTTAAAATTACAACATAAGGAGAATACAATATGGCTAAAGAAGCTGGTATAATCAAAAGTATTCAAGGTAAGGTTCAAGCTCTTAACGCTCTTACTGGAGAATCTAGAGAGTTACATGTTGGAGATGCCCTATATCAAGGTGAAAAAGTTATTACTGAGGGAGCAGACGCTAAAATTGTGATGTCTCAACCTGATGGTAAAGAGCTAACATTATTAGGAAATGATACGCTAACTCTTGATGGAAGCACAACTACTGATGAAAAAATTAGTGATGAAGCTTCTGTTGCTGATGTTTCTGCATTGCAAAAAGCATTGTTAAACGGAACTGACCTAAGCGGCCTAGAGGAGACTGCTGCTGGTGGAAACACTGCTGCTGGTGGTGGAGACGGTGTTAGTCTAAGCGATGCTAGATTTGCCGAGGGCGGTCACTACTCAAATATCAATGAAAATTATAGAAATTTAACTGACGCAAATAGAGCTTTTGCTTCATACGATAGCCCAATAGGCGGTTATAGTGATGAAAATGGTGACTCTAATAGAGAAGATGGTAGTATAGTTACCCCAGTTACTCCAGTAACCCCAGTTACTCCAACAACTCCAGTAACCCCTGTTATTCCAAACAATCCTGCAATAATCCCTGGTGCACCGACTGTTAAATTTATAAATGATATAAATGGCAACCACACTTTAAGCAGAGTAGAGCATGGAAATGATACAAATATAAATACATCTAAAGTTCTTATCACAGTACCAAATGACGGTACAGTAAGAGCTGGCGATGTGCTAAAAGTTACTGTAACTGATCCAAATGGTAATGAAACTACAACAAACGTAAACATCACTCCAGCCATCATAACTAATGGCTATCCAATAGATGTACCTGTAGAGCCAAGTAAAAACTCAAAAGTAGAAGCAAGTGTTACAAACTTCCAAGGTAACACTAGCGGTAGTAGTGAAGATCATGTAACTCCTACAAAATCAAGCGTAAGTGTTGAATTTACAGAAGATACTAACAATGATGGATTTTTGACTTATACAGAAAATTTTGACAAGAACGCTTCTCCTCATAATGATTTAAATACGAGCCCAGTAAAAATAACTGTAACAGATGTGACCGCTGGTGATAAATTGCATGTAAAATTAACAAAACCAGATGGCACTACTGAAAATAAAGAAGTTACTATCGATCAAGATATAATCAATAACGGCTATGAGATACCAAATATGCCAGTTGCTGAGGGTAAAGTTTCAAAAGTAGATGCTTATGTTACTGATAGTACAAACTCTAACACTTGGAAGAGTGGTATAGCAACTGATAATGTTACTCCAGATAAAAATCCAACTATAAGATTTACTGAAGATGGTGACAACAATGGCTTTCTAACAGACGCAGAAAATAAAGGAACAGATGAAAAAGATGAAAACTTTAGAACTTCACCAGTAGAGATAACTCTTCCAAAAGATGTAGTAGCGGGCGATAAGATCGTTATAACTTATACTGATCCTTTAAACCCTACAAAAACAAAAGAGTTGGACCCAATCGAACTTAAAGATGCAATGATTACAAATCACAAAGTAACTGGCATTGAGATTCCGATATTCCCAGGTGTGAAGACTAAAGCTAGCGTTCATGTTATTGATAAAGATGGTAACAAAAAGAGTGAAGAGTCGGCTCCAGATAGTGTAACACCTCAAACTATAAAGATCGATATGGATTTACCAGAACAAAAAACTCTTCATGAAATTTCAAGACAAGAGAGCGTTAGTAACTATAAAAACTTCTATAATGGAGAAGAGATAAATCTAGGTGATCAAAAAGTAAATCACACAACCGCAAAGATCACATTACCAAACAGAATTGATGACGGCGACAAACTTACACTCCATGTAACTAAACCTGATGGAACTACTTATGATAGAAATTTCATTATAAACATGAATAATAGAGGTGTTATAGAAAGCGTAGATGAAGTTGATAATGCAGGTCATGTTATTAGTAATGGTAAGTATGATATTGCACATAAGAATTTCTTTAAAGAAGACACCAATCAATGGGCTATTAAAGTAGATGGTTTTGAGCTAGAGAACGGAAAAGATACAAAGATAGAAGCTAAAGTTACGCACCTAAAACATCCAACAAATCCGTATTTACCTACTGAAGTAGATATCGAATCGGCTAGTTTAGAGCATGTAAAAAAACCTGAAGTTATCTTTGATGAAGCTGATGGAGCTAAAACTATGACTAGAGAGCAAGCTATCAGCGACCATGACCTTAACAACACAACAGTTACTATCAAGCTTCCTAAAAATGCAGTAAATGGGGATAAAATAAATGTCACTATAAAAAATCCAGACGGAACTACAGAACATAAACACTATACTGTTGAAAAAGATGCTACTGGCAAGCTAACTGGTATAACAAATAATGATAACGCTAGTGATCATGTAACTATAAAAAATGGTAATAGTTTTGAAATACCTGGTATTAAAACAGCAACTGGTGTGAAAACCGAGGTAACGGCTGAAATAGTAGATAATGATGGCAACATCCAACATGAAGAAAGTTCAAATAGCGTTACGATAGCTGGCTTAAATGATATGGCTGTAAGATTTGTAGAAGATGGTGATCACAATGTATCTCTAACAAGAGCTGAGAGCATGAAAGATGGCAACCTAAAAGAAACTACAATCGCAGTAAAAGTGCCAAATAATGTTATAGCTGGTGATATGGTAA
>ENA-OWND01001223-OWND01001223.1-metagenome-genome-assembly--contig:-NODE-1223-length-16043-cov-13.886227_pt1 | contig 16043 bp, 16 predicted proteins | sample MGYA00245342_ERZ651119 | MGnify/ENA primary metagenome ERZ651119 (study PRJEB26857, sample SAMEA4031756) | metagenome | biome: human; feature: oral; material: saliva | place: Philippines | collected 2014...
GTGCCGAAATATGATGTATTTGAGAGATAATAGCGACTTTTAAATCAAAATCATTGTCCTCAAGAACACGTCTTGCGTCTTCTGGAGAAAGATCGGTAATCTTCGCAAGAATATTGCTTGCTCGTTGTTTCAACTTTTGATTCGTTGGTTGAACATCGACCATATATCCTTTGAAGATTTTTCCTACTTGAATCATCGCAGTTGTCGTAATCATATTAAGAATGATTTTTTGTGCTGTCCCTGCTTTCATTCGCGTAGAACCTGTAACCACTTCTGGGCCAGTAATCGCTTCGATACCAACTGAAGCGACTTGAGAGATTAAAGCGTTCGGAGAATTGGAAATTGCACCGGTGAAACATCCAACCGTATTCGCATAGGCAAGGCCTGCTGCGACATAAGGCGTCCGTCCACTCGCGCTAATTCCGATGACTACATCCTCTTTGACAAGATCCAAGTCTCTCAACTGTGCTTCGGCTAAGGTTTCATCGTCTTCGGCGCCTTCAATAGCGTTTCGAAGAGCATAATCTCCACCCGCGATAAGTCCAACTACCATCTCCGGTGATACACCGAATGTTGGTGGACATTCACTTGCGTCCAGAACACCAAGTCGACCAGAAGTCCCCGCGCCCAGATAAATCAATCGGCCTCCTTTCTCGAATGCTTGTACAACACCTGCTGTAACTTTTTCAATTTCTGGAATGCACTGTTCAATCGCATCAGTAATTTTTCTATTTTCGTCATTCATATAACGTAAAATCTCACCAATTGACTGTGTTTCAATATCCTTACTTCTGTCATTGACTTGCTCCGTCATTAATTTTGAAATATCATCCATTTTCTCCACCTCCTCTTAAAAATTCCATTAAAATTCATAATGAAATCGTTTTTCATAGAACCATTATACAGCGTTGTAAATTTTATTTCAATACTGTATAATGAAATCGGAAACAATATTTCTCAAAAAGGTAGGGATTCCATGAAAAAGTTTTTAACAGCCACAGATAAAAAAATTGAAGAATTTATCGCCAAACACTCCGATGTCGTTCTTTCTTCAAGCATACATGTATTAGCAGATGAAATTGGGGTATCGTCTTCTTCTATTAGTAAATATATTAAAAAAATTGGGTTCCGTTCTTATTCTCGATTCAAAGTGAACTTAGCACAACAAAATTCGCAATCCATCGATGAACAAATCGACAAGGACGACTCAATTAAAACCATTCAATCGAAATTAATTAAGACGGTTGCTCGTTCATACGAAATGACTGTCGAACTCATCGACGACGATACACTCGACCGCGTCATTGACTTACTCAAGAACGCCAACAGAATCTATACTTTCGGGGTTGGTGCTTCTGGATTAGTCTGCAGCGACATTTACTTTAAACTCAGCCGTATTGGTAAAAATATCGTGTATCACACTGACTCACATATCCAATTAGCTAGTTTGAGTAACGCTACAGAAAAGGACTTAGTCATTGGTGTCAGCTATTCTGCGAACACAAGAGAAGTGACTGCTGCTTTTGATATCGCTAAGAAACGCGGGATTCCAACGGTATCCATTACAGCGCAAGGTAACGGTAATTTAGACGCCCTCAGCACGTATTGCCTCAAAGTTCCTCGCCACGAAAAATCGATTCGTTCTGCAGCCATTACTAGTCGTAACGACTCACTTTTCTTAGTTGACTTGCTCTACTTAGGGCTTCTTCAAAAAGATGAAAGCCGTGAAAATGACATTCTAGAAAGCAGCTATAAGTTGACGCATGAATTGAGAAAATAATATTAAAAACACTATTTTTCTGCAACTTAGAGTTCCACCCTATTCTGGGTGGTTTTTCTATAGCTTTTTAGGTCTTATCCAAACTCAAACTATTTATCTTAATCAATAATATGTATGAAAGGAGCTTTACTATGAGAATCGGAATTGATGGTGGAGGTACAAAGACAAGAGGAGTTTTATACAAAGGGCAAGAAATCGTTGATGAATATATTGGAGAGATGGGAAATCCGATTGTAAACTTCGAGATTGCAGTTTCAAATGTAGAACAAGTTATTGACCACTTACTATCTAACAACAATCTCCAATATTCGGATATCAATTGTATTTCTATTGGTATGGCAGGAGCAGGAACAATTGTCGAAAAACTAACCGATGCTTTTAGTAAAAAAATCTTATGTCGTTTCGTAGTTGATTCTGACTTAAAAATGAGTCATATTGCTACATTCAAAAATAACGATGGAAATCTATTCATCGCAGGAACAGGTTCTTCTCTTCTCTCAAGGAAGGATGGAGACTTTATTCAAAAAGGTGGATGGGGACATATTTTAGGGGATGAAGGTAGTGGCTATTGGATAGGAAAACAGATTTTAAAAACATATGTTGATTATCTAGATTATGCTGAATCTCCTCTAGATTTCTGTGAATTAGTCCCGATGCTGAAAGAACTCTTCCCTGACAGAAGCACTATTGTACAAACGGTCTATTCAAAACCAAAAACAGAAGTTGCAAAACTTGCTAGCTTTTGCAGCACATATGACGCCAATTACTTTTTACACACTCTCGCTCAACAAGCTGGAAAAGATATTGCTAGAACACTATTATCTTGTAACAACGAAACTATCATTCCTGTCGCTTTTGAAGGAAGTGTCGTTAAGAATAATGCCACAGTACTGAATAGTTGTATTTCTGCAATTGAGTCTTCTCAAAAACGTTTAAATATTATTCCCTCTAAATCGGCAACAGAAAGTGTCTTTTATTTATAAAAACAAATTCCTATTGTGAAAATTCACAATAGGAATTTTTGCTTTTCTATAAAGTTGGATAGGTAATTTGCCCTAAAATAACACTCTTCTTCGCACCCGTAGCAGAAGGAACATTAGATGGTCTTCTATGGTACGTTTGGTTCCCCAAAATCACAAATGCCAATGCTTCTTTTGCTTCAGAAGAAAAACCATGTTCTTCTTGTGTAATCACTTGAACTTCTGGCATCTCTTTTTGGATGAGCTCAAGTAGATAAGAATTATAGGCGCCACCGCCACCAACAATGCACTTCTTCAAATCATATGCACCAATCAAATGTTTCTTATAATGATATGCAATCGAATAGGCTGTAAACCACGTTAAGGTATGAATAATGTCGTTCGCATCATTAGAGCGATACTTTTCAAGAAGTCCTCTTGTAAAATGTTCTCCAAACATTTCTCTACCCGTAGTTTTCGGAAGATCCATCTTAAAGTAAGGATGCTCTTTTAGCTCTTCTGCCAGTTCCGGTATCATCTTTCCTTGTCGAGCATAGAATCCATCCTTATCATACTTCTCCCCATAGAAAGTTCGAACAGCTTCGTCAATCATCATATTCCCTGGACCCGTATCGAAAGCAATGACTTTTTTCTCATCGCCCTTTTTAGGAAGAACTGTCACATTTCCAATACCTCCGATATTCTGCAGCGCCACTGCTTGATGTTCTTCACCATATAGTAAAGTTTCACTATAAGGAACTAAAGGTGCTCCTTCCCCACCTACCGCCATATCCATCACGCGGAAGTTTGAAATCACATCTGTTTTACATTCATTCGCAATGATTGCCGCTTCTCCAATTTGTAATGTACTTGGGACATAATCATCATAAGCTTTCGGAATATGGAAAATAGTCTGTCCATGACTTGCGATAAACGACAAATCTTCTAATCGAACATTGGACTCTTTGCAAATACGTTTTACTGCACCCGCGAAAAGATAGCCTAATTCAAAATTCAAGGAACAGATTAAATCCACAGGGATTAATTCTCTGCTACAGCATTTTCTAATTTTTGCTCGTAAACTTTCCGGAATATCTACAGTAATAAAGTTTAATTGTTTTACTTGTGTGGATTGATCATACCCTGTGATTTCACAAAGGACCGTATCCACACCATCTAAAGATGTTCCAGACATTAACCCTACTGCCAGCATTATTGAACCTCCTTAATAAATTGTCGTGTTCTAACAAGCAAGTCTTTTGTAATATTAAAATCTTTCTTCGCAATTCCGTAATACAGTAAATCGGTAATCGTTAATAAACTATTCCGAGAAGTGATAGAACCTAGACGAATTTCTTTTTCTTCCACTGGAACAAACAATCGGATATCTGACAATGTTGATAAAGTCGATTTTAAGTTATACTTTGTAACTCCTACAACTTTAGCTCCAAGTTTTTTTGCAACTTTGGCAATCGAATTTACGGATTCTGTCTCGCCACTATAACTAATGACAATAACAACATCGTCTTTCTCTAGCTGTGCTACACGTGCCATTAATGTATGCAAATCACGATCGTATATAATTTCTTGATGGATACGCGTCATTTTATGGTAGAAATCTAAACAAACTATACTACTTCCGCCAACTCCTAATAAATAAATGGTTTTTGCTTTGTTAATCGATTCAATAGCTTTTTCTAAAGCGTGATAATCAAGTAAGGCAAAGGTTTCTTTGATATTCTGAGTTAACATATTTTCTGTTTTTTGAAGTAACGTCATCAAGGAATCGCTTGGGTTTAAAAAGGTCTCAATATCCCCTTCGTCTAAACTATCTTTTTCTTTTGCTAATTCTACTTTAAACGCTGGTAAACCTTTATACCCCATTTTCTTTGAAAATCGAACCCAGGCCGAGGCTGATGTTTTTGTTAACTCTCCCAATTTTTTGGCATTAGAATCTAACACTATTTGTCTATTTGCAAAAATAAATTCAGCTATAATTCGTTCTGTTTCCGTAAAAGCATCCATCGAACTTTTAATTCTATATAAAACACTCATATTTATACTCTCTCTGTTTTATAGTTTTTCCAAAGCCGCCTTCAAGACATTGGAACCATTCATCATACCATAATCTTGCACATTGATTGTATCTACAATAATTCTAGGTTCATACTTTTCTTTTAATTCTTTGAGTTTAAATCTAACTTGTGGGCCTACTAAAATAATATCTACTGGTTTTACTTCTACTTCATTTTTTACGCCACTTAAAGGTGTTGCAAATATATCAAAAGTTTCGTTTTCGATTTCAGCAGCGGCTGCTTTCATTTTATTAACCAACAAACTAGTAGACATTCCTGCATTACAAACTAACATAATTGTTTTCATTATCTTCAACTCCTACAAACTTAAATTTCGTTCCAGCTTGAATATACTTTAACAGTCCCTTAGAAGCCTCGGTGACTTTACCAATAACATTTACTCGTTCATCAGCTTCTAGAGGGCGCTTTACAATTTGCACCTCTCCTTGATAACGACCATATTTTTCATTATCCATAGTTATTGTCCCTATTTCTCTCTCAGCGGTGTTATTTGGTACAATATTCTGTCTTCTCAAAACTGTGCGCGATTCCACACAACGAACTACATTCATGGCTACATCTTTTCTATTTGATAAAACTCTATTTAGAAACTCTGGTTCTGAAAGACTTTCAATGTCTAGAGTGATGATTTTATCCTGGATAAAATCATCAATTTTCCTTAGTTCTTTCTTTGAAATTTGCACATCACCAATAAGAACTTCATCTGCCAATAATATTTCTGAACAGTCTATGTAATTAACAAACGGAGCTTGTTCCCTATGACATTCTACAGTCGGTAACCCCTCAAAGACCGGTTCTCTTTTTTGGGCATCTCCTGGAATAAACATCATTACTTTTAATCCAAAAGATTTTAATATTTTATTTTTATGAATAATCCACTCCTTGTCCAAACCAGTATCTTTTCTCGGGTAAAAGTTATGACAAGCTATGAGTTTCTCGAAGTCTAGGCCGGCTTCTTTTCCTTGATTATAAAAAGTCTCATCTATCGTGCTTGCATTTAACACCACTTCAAACTCATTCGAGAACGCTTTGATTTCTTTATAATCAAAGCCATAATCAATCCTAACACACTTAACTTCTAAACTCTTTAAGAATTCTATAGCATCACCCTTAGATATATTGAATCTTTTAAACGTTTCTGGCGAAATATCAACCATTAGTTTCATACCTAAGTGATTTGTTAATGTAATAAACTTCTTCAATAAGACTAACTGTTCTTCACTTTTTTCTTCTGGTATTTGCATAGAAGTAAAGACATAGTTAATGCCAAATTGACTAATTTCTCGTAAATATCTTTCATTTTCTTCAAATGAAGTTGAAAAATAAATAGATGCTCCTAACATATTCCTTGTCTCCTACAATAGAAGGCCAATGCAGAAATCTACATCAGCCTTCGCATCATTTTTTATGAATAAAGCAATTCACCATTTTCTGCTTTTTCTGATAAATCCTTTTTCTCAATTGTTTTTACAAAAGGATAAAAGATGATTGCCATAACAATCCATCCAAGAATGACATATATCGCTGGCCAAATCGAAGCATTTGTTGCCAAGAACGTTTTAATTGGTGCCGGCATAATCCATGGAACAGATAATACAGGAGTTGGTAGAATACCGAAGCTTGTTAAAGTAACAGAAATAACGGCTAACATTACATAGCTCAATACAAATGGAATCATTAAAACAGGATTCATCATAATTGGAATACCAAAGATTAAAGGTTCTCCAATATTGAATAGAGTTGCTGGTAACGCAAGAATACCTAACGCTTTTAAGCGAGGTGATTTTGAGAAGGTCATGATCAATGCTAATGGGAATAATCCTGTCCAAATATAATTATCCATATATAGTGAAGTGAAAGTATATGGTAAATTTTGGAATGATTGATTAGCTGCAAAAGCTTCTTGGTTTGCAGCCACCATTTGTTGCCAAATTGTTCCACCAACACTACTTACGATATTACCTCCATGAATACCTACTGCCCATAGCACACGGTTTAATAGAGAGGCTAGAATAACTGCAATAGGAGTATCTCCAATAGACACTAATGGTTCGAATATTTTTTGAATCATTTTTGGAATCTCTACTCCAAACACATGACCTACAAACCACCAAAAAACAACTACAACAAAACTTGGAATCAAAGCAATAAATGCTTGCGATACCATTGGCGGAACATTTTCAGGTAATTTAATAACAATATTCTTTTGAATAATAATTCGATAAATTTCTACAGATATAATCCCTACAACAATAGCTGTAAATACCCCAAGCGCTCCTAAATATTGAGTTGGTACACCTGTGAATTTAGCTGGGTTAGCTCCAGCTTCCACTACTACATTTACAGTTTTAGCAGGATTTAACAATAGATAACAAGCTGTAGATAAAACTACAGGTTGAATAACATCCATTTTCATCCCTTTGTTTTCGTTATACCACTCTGCTAGGCCATAAGAAACTGTCATAACGGTAAAAATCCCAATAAACGCTGTACCGATACCAGCTCCAGCAGCAAGTGTCTTTCTAAAATCTCCTAAAAAATCCAAATAAGGTTGGTATGGAAACGAAGCAAAAATTAGGAATAGTGACCCAATAATCAATAAACTCATGATTCCTAATCCCATACGTTGCATTACTTGTACATATCGAATTTGTGAAAATCTAATTAGCGGCGGTGCAATTTTTTCTTCTACAAAGCTTGTTAACTTATCCATTTGAAGTCATCTCCCTATATATATTCTTTTGTTAACACTTTGAACATTAATGCTTTACTAATAGAATTTGCTTTTAGAGTACTTTTAATTACCTGTGCAGCCTCTTCATCTGATGAAGGTGCTACTTCAAAATACAAATTAATTCCCTCCTTCTTCTTAAAATGATAATCAGTACTCGGTATTCCTTCTACAATAGAAATAATTTTGTCGTGCATTAAAGGACATACAACAATTACCATAAAATCAATCTTCTTTCTTATACTTTTGAATAAAGTCTTTATACCAATAAAAGCTATCTTTCTTATATCGCTTGTAAGATCCATTACCTAAATTATCTGCATCTACATAGATAACACCATATCTTTTATCCATTTCACAACTTCCAGCAGATACAATGTCAATGATTCCCCAAGCAATATAAGCTTCAAGTGGAACTCCATCTTCTAGCGCCAATTGGGCTTGTTCATAATAACTCTTCATGTAATCAATTCTATAATCATCATGAACTTCCCCATTTTCAGTCAGTACATCACGTGCGCCTAATCCATTTTCTGATACGATTACCGGCTTTCCATATCGTTCGTATACTTTATGTAATGAAGTTCTTAATCCCACCGGATCAATTTGCCATCCCCATTCACTGGCTTTCAAATATGGATTTTTAGTCGAAACTACTAAATTTCCAGCTGTTTTATCTGCTTCTTCCACAGTAATTACAGATGATGTATAGAAAGAAATTGAAACAAAGTCGCAAGTATTCTCTCTTAAAAGTTTCTTGTCCTCATCCGTAATGTTTAGAACAATATTTTTGTTTTTAAAGAAGGTTTCTGCATAATATGGGTACTCTCCTTTAGACAAAATATCCATGCAGTACCATTGGTTCATTTGCTCTTCAAAAACTAGTTTTAGATTATCTTCTGGTCTACTAGTTAACGGATAGTAGCAGAAACAAGCAATCATTGAACCAAAACGTCCTGGAAGTTTCATCTCTCTAGCTAACTTTATCGTTTTAGCGCTTGCGACAAACTGATGATGTAAGGCTTGGAACACATCAGACAAATCAAATCCATTTTCACCTTTCAATAAACCCACACCATTGTATGGGCTAAAGTACCCTGCATTAATCTCGTTGAATGGCAACCAATATTCGACTAAGTTTCCCCATCTTTCAAAAACAAAGGTAGCAAAACGCATAAAATGCTCGATACATTCTCTTCCTTTCCACCCACCATACTGCTCTACCAAATAAATCGGCATTGCATAATGATTGAGAGTCAAAAAGATTTTAATTTTCTTTTCTGTTAAGAGATTAAAAACTCGATCATAATAAGCGACCCCTTCTGGAGAAGGTGCTTCTTCTACTCCCTTTGGAAAAAGTCTTGCCCAACTAATAGAAAAACGATATAAATCTAATCCTAACTCATCTAGGTATTCAATATCTTCTTCCAAATGTTCAAAACCTTTTGTCCCATTTCTAAAAGGATAATACTTGCCGCTATCCAAGCGTTTAGCTTCTTCAATTTTTTCTTTCGTTAATAATCGTGTTTCTTCTGTTGCATTCGAAGTTCGTGGTAAATACGCACGGCAATCTTGCGTATCTAACCCTTTCGAGTCTGTGAAACCGCCTTCATATTGGCTAGAAGCGGTAGCTCCGCCCCATAATATTCTTTGCTTTTTATCCATTGCGTTTATCCTAATCTAAATTTAAATTTTTGCCATGGTTTTAATTCATCTAAAATAAAGTGTTCAATATCCACTACTTTTCCGACAACATTTGTCTTGCCTGAATTTTCCATATCCTTCAAGGCAATTTGCAACTCTCCAGCATAATGACCGTATTCACTACTTTCGATGATAATATCCCCTCTACGGATCTTATCTGGAGCATTAAACACTTCAAAACGATGTCCTTTATACTTCACACGGCTCTGTGTCGAACGAATGAAGTAATCATTTTGATCCCCTCTATTAAAGTGGAATTCCTCTAACACAATTTTCTTTTCAATTTCCGGAATTCCATTTACTAGTTCAACATCAAAAGTTACCAAATCTAAATCAAGACCTTGTAAAGATTTTAATTCTTCGTCCGTTGGGTAGCAGTTAGAAATCAAAATATCATCCACTAATTCCATTGCAATATGGTGTTTAATTTGTACATCTAATGGTAATTCACGATGCAGTTCTAAAGTTGGTAACCCCTCTGTTGTTGGCCAAGGTCCAAATGCATTTTTATTAGCGCAAGTAACAAACGCTGCAGTTCTTATACCATACTGACTAAATCGTCTCGTACATTCTTTATAGAAATCTAAGTTCAAACCAGAATAACGGTGTGGATAAAAATTATGACAACCATACAATTTATATTTATTTGGTCTGTAATCCATAATCGTATCCAGAGTATGAACGTTATTGCTCATGTTGATTTCAACAATTAACCCTTGCGGATTATACGTCATAATCGACTCTTCTAACCCTGAAAAACCTGCATCTAGACGGATTCCATCCGCTCCAATTTCTTTAAAGAAAGATAAATCTTTATACGAAATATTCAGTTCCCCAAACACTCGAGGCGAAACGTCTACAATAACTTCAAATCCAAGCGAGTGTGCATATTCATTAATTTCAGTAAATTCTTCTTTAATTTCTTCTGCTGGTTTATTCACAGATAATAAACACGAAAAAATTCTAGAAAAGCCAAACTCACTTGTTTTTTTAAGATAACTTTTAATTTCAGCTAAGGTGCTTTTTTCAGGATAAATTGATATACCTAATCGTCTCATTCATTTTCTCCTTACTCTTTTATACAGAAAAGCCCTGTTACTAGAACAGGGCTTAGAACTTCATTCTTATTGCTCTTGCTCTTGAGCTAGTAATGATTTGTCGTACATTGCAAAGAATGGATAGTAAATTAAAATTGATAATAGAATTAATACTACGTTTAATACAATGGCTCTCCAGTCACTACCTGTAGCTAGGAATGCTCCAATTGGTCCAGGGAGTGTCCAAGGCGCACTTGCAACCACTTTGTTTACTAAGCCTGTAGACATTGCAATCCAAGTTACTATCCCATTTGCTAATGGAGCTAAGATAAACGGAATGATTAATTGTGGATTTAATACAATTGGTGTACCGAAAATTAAAGGTTCATTGATGTTACATACTGCTGGAATAAATGCTGTCTTACCGAGAGATTTACCATATGCAGATTTTGAACGCCAGATTAGTAAGATAGCTAATCCGATAGTAGCCCCAGAACCACCAATCATTACAAACCATTGATAGAATGGTTCAGCTGCAATATTAGGGATTGCAGAACCGTTCGCAAATGCAGTAGTATTTTCTTCTAACAATACTAACCATAATGGACGTGCAAGAGATCCGACAATTGACCAACCGTGGATACCAAATGACCAGAAGAATTGTGATAAGAAGATTACTACAATAACAGAGAAGATTGAATCTGTCGCTTGTACTAATGGAGCAACGATACTACCTACAATCTTATGAACATCAATACCAATGAACATTGTAATTGTTGAAACAAGTAATAACACGATTACTGTTGGTGTCAATGCTTCAAAAGAGCGTGCAACTGACGCTGGCACTTGTGGTGGCATTGAAATCTTGAATCCACTCTTTTGAGTGAAGCGATAAACTTCAACCGCAACGAACGCAGATAAGATACCAATAAACATCCCCGCGGACCCCAGATTACTCATAGGTAGCACGAACCCTGAAGGTAATGATGCTAAATAATTTTTCAAAGGTTCACTTGTTTCCGCTAAAGCTTTAACTTCTGCAGAAGCAGCAGGAATTGCTGTAGGAATGATAGTTAATAAGTATGCTAATTCTGCTAAAATACCACCAGATAAGCCGTCTAGATCATAAGAAGATGCTAGAGAGAAACCAATTCCAAATACCGCATAAAGTGTCATGATGTACATTGACACACGGTAAGGTAATAAGATTTTTGCTTGGTTTGCTTGAATAAATTGTGTAATTCCCCAATCTTTTGGCATTGAGTTTGGAAGAAAGGCAATTACTAAAAACATGGATGCAACGACAATAATTGGTAAAGTTGCAATAATACCATCACGAATCGCTCTTAAATGGCGTTGCTCTGCTAATTTCGCCATCGGGGTCGACAGCTTTGTATCCATAAACTCAGTGATTTTATCAAACATATAATATCCCCACTTTCCTTATTAAATTTCTAATTCTTCTTTGATTTGTTGAAGTAATTTTGGTCCTCCTAATGGAGTGTATCCTTGTGGCTTAATGAGTAAGCATGGAACGCCCGCTTCATCTGCACTAGCTTTTAACACATCATAACGATGACGAATCTGAGGAGCTACAAGCGAAATTTGATAATCCTCTTTTACTTTCTCAGCAAAAGCTTGTGTTCCACATTCGTCCACCTGAATATCTAACCCTTCCTTAGTGCCTGCTTCTTGTAATGCCTTGGCAACAATTGCGCTTGACATTCCTCCTGAACAAACTAATAAAATTTTCATACCTTTCACCTCCAGTCGCTTATAAAATTACTCCAGTCATTACGATAAAATAATAAATAATTCCGATGACAATACTCCAAATACCACCAACCCACCAAAAGGCTTTAGTAATTCCTTTTTTAGAGTTTACAAAGTATTGAGAAAATGAAACTGAGAAACCTGCAATGAGACCTCCAATAATCACAAAAGGCCATTTAAAATCAATATGAATCAAATCGCAAATTGCCGGAATCACAAACATAGATATTACCATTGCGGCAATAATAAGCAATACACTTTTATAGCCAAACATCGGAATATCATAATCCGTAGTCCCCATCGCTGTTTTATATTGCTTTTTCTGGTCCGTGTTCTTAACAGTCCATTTTCTAAATTTAGCCATCGTTTTCTCCTTACTCTTTATGCTCTAACTTCCAAAGTCTTTCGTTCATTCGAATTACATTTTCTGCTAGAGTTCTTACTTCTATTGAAGTCATCAGGTGATCTTGAGCATGTACAAAAAGTACAGTAACTTCGTTTCTTTCACCTGCAGCTTCTTTTTGAATTAAATCTGTTTGTACTTGATGAGCTTTATTTAAAAACGTATCAGCCTCTTCAAGTAATTTTCTAGCTTCTTCAAAATTACCTTTTTCAGACTCCTCCATCGCTTCATATACTAAAGCTTTGGCATTTCCTCCGTTACTAATAATTTCGAAAATAATTAATTCCATATCTTGCATTAAACATCACCTCCTAAATATTGGATGGCGCGTTTAATATGTCCATCTCCATTTATAAGAGCTCCTTCAGCAGTCTCTTTATCCACGTTCATGATTTCCATAACAAGTGCTTTCTTTACGTTATGACCACTTGCTTCATAGAGTTGCTCTGCTCTTTCTTCATCGACGCCTGTCAAAGTACGAATCATATTTTTTGATCGAACCACTAATTTTTTATTTGTTGGTTTCACATCAACCATATAATTTTTGTAAACTTTACCAAGTTTAATCATGACGCTCGTCGAAATCATATTTAGTATTAACTTCTGAGCTGTCCCTGCTTTCATTCGAGTCGATCCCATAATCGCCTCTGCACCAGTCACTGCCTCAATTGGATAATCCGCAGCTTCTGAAATTTCTGCATTCTTCACACAAGAAATGGTTCCAGTCAATGCACCAACTTGTCGTGCATATCGTAATCCGCCCAGTACATACGGCGTTCTACCACTAGCGGCTAAACCGATGACACTATCTTTTTCAGACAGGTTATAATAGGCCAAGTCTTTCGCCGCAAGTTCGAGTGAGTCTTCTGCCCCTTCCTGAGCTGTAAACATAGCGTTATCTCCACCAGCCATAATCCCAACAACTAGTCCTTTATCAACTCCGTATGTTGGTGGGCATTCAGCAGCATCTAATACTCCTAATCTTCCCGACGTTCCAGCACCAATATAAAACAGACGTCCACCGACTTTCATTCGAGTTACAATCTGCTCAACTAACCTTGAGATGTCCCCTATACTCTCTTCAACGATTGAAGCAACCGTCTTATCCTCATTATTAATTTTTCGTAGAATCTCTTCCGTTGATACAGCATCGATATCTATGGTTCGGTGATTATTTTTTTCAGTATCTAACTTAATTAAATCTATCATCATCCCACTTCCTTCTGACATAAGTTTATCATAAAAGCGCTATCATTGAAATAGGGTTTTAATAATTATTTCACATTTTTAAAAAATAATTTCATCGTTTTATGTTAATCAATCTCAATTAACACAAAAACTCGAAGCAAATTTCGCTTCGAGTTTTATTTTTCCATGATTTGTTTTACAAATAACAGTTGATCTTTATTACATTGCTGCCCCACTTTATTTTTTAGATTCAAATGGAACACATGCCCTTGAGGTTTCTTTTTCTCTCCATATTCCTTAAAGGCAACTTCTACACCCTTCTTCTCCAACACTTCCTTCAAGCGATACGAATGCTTCCGTAAAAAGTCTCCGTTACTTGTTGTCAGGTGAACTGGGGGAAAGTCTGGAGTGATAAATTGTGCTGGGCTCATTTGCTTCACAGCCTCAACGGTCGGTTTCTCTCCAAGCAAATCCGTTAAAAACGGCGTCAACGCGCGGCCTTGTTTCTTCCACTCAACTTCCATATCAAACACTCCACAGTTTAACAGCAAGCCGTTTGGAATAAATCTTTCATCTACTTTAATTCCCGGAAAATCTTTCGCGTAGGCTTCATTCAACTGAATAGCCGTATACGCCGTCGCCAAATGCGCTCCTGCAGAATCTCCCACAAAGAACAGATTCGAAAGATCCAAGCCATATTCTTCTGCGTGGTCCACAACCCACTCTACCATAGCCCCGACATCTTCTAAAGGAGCTGGAAAAGTGTGCTTTGGCGCAAGTCGGTAGCTAGCATTCACCACCGCAAATCCTTGGGTAGCTAAATACATACAATACGGAGCGTATACCTTCTTATCTCCGTAAACCCAAGCACCGCCGTGAATATTAAGCAACACTGGCAATTTGCCTTCCGCATCTTCTGGACGATAGAGATCCAGCAGATGCCACTTGTCACAGGATTCATAAGATACATTTTCAACAGCTTCGACATTGGTTGGTGGAACCCAACCCAAGTCTCGTTTTAAGTCCCCAATCGTAAATAACATACGGACAATATGACTCGTAAGTGACATTGCTAAACCTCCTTTCCTTTTAACGTTACTCATTTCTTTCTAAAAATGGTGTTACTAATTCCATCCACTCCAAGGGAAGATAAGTGGATAAATATCCGTGATTATATCCCTTTGCTTCATACAGCGTGCAATTAGGATGCATCTGTTGAAATAGTTTTGCCGATTCCTTTACGCACTTCATTTCTTTTTCTCCATAAATATAGAGAACCTCTGCTGAACTGTCTGAAATCGCTGGGTTCAATTGATACCTGGCCATATAGGTGTTATAAATCGTTACTAATGTTTTCATCGGTAACCGTGGCATATCTTCCAAATAGTAGTTTTCTAATTCTTCTGGATAAGCCATCTTAGGATACATCTTTTTCATGAGTTTTAATTGCATTTTACATGCTGCCTTACCGAACATCAACTTCCCAAAACATTTTACAAAGGCGATGCTCATTTTCGCTAGTTTAGGTTGCGGGATACATAGACTTCCGTCAATAATGGCTTTGTCAGCTATATGAGTATCTAACGAAAGTAACTCCATAACAATTTGTCCTCCAAGAGAGACTCCACCTAAAGCAAATACATGCCCATCGCATTGATTTTTTATATACTCTAGAATTTCCTGTGCAGATTGCTCCGTGGATACATACTCCTTTTGGTACTCCTCACCATGTCCATCTAAAACTGGTAAAATCACATGGTATTTATCTGAGAGAAGACGTGCTTGTCTCAAATAATTCCACCACGAATTCCCTCCACCATGAATCAATATGATATGAGGATTATGATTATCTCCAAATTCATGAAATCTCATCAAAAAGCTCCCTTTCCACTACCATTTCTATTACTATTGTAAACCAAGTGCTCAAAAAACACATCATGATTCTTCTTAATGTCAGTTCACATGCTTAAATCTAACAAAAAAGGCCGGACTGGATAGTCCGACCTTGAAAAGTGTCATTAAAAATTATTTTAATGTTACTGAAGCGCCAACTTCTTCTAATTGAGCTTTTAATGCTTCAGCTTCTTCTTTAGCTACGCCTTCTTTTAATACGCCAGGAGCGCCATCAACTAATGCTTTAGCTTCTTTTAATCCTAATCCAGTTGCTTCACGAACAACTTTGATTACTTTAATTTTTTGGTCTCCAGCAGAAGTTAATTCTACAGTGAAGTCAGATTTTTCTTCTGCAGCTTCACCAGCGCCACCTGCTACTACAGCTACAGGAGCTGCTGCTGTTACGCCAAATTCTTCTTCGATAGCTTTTACTAAGTCGTTTAATTCTAATACAGTTGCTTCTTTAATGTCAGCAATGA
>ENA-OWND01001225-OWND01001225.1-metagenome-genome-assembly--contig:-NODE-1225-length-16036-cov-13.371003_pt1 | contig 16036 bp, 8 predicted proteins | sample MGYA00245342_ERZ651119 | MGnify/ENA primary metagenome ERZ651119 (study PRJEB26857, sample SAMEA4031756) | metagenome | biome: human; feature: oral; material: saliva | place: Philippines | collected 2014...
CATAACCATAGTAATTCATGTAGGCAGCAGCCTTGTCAATCTCAACTTTTGAGAGAGTCTCTAAAGCGGATCTCCAGCCACCATCTAGATTACCATAAGGGATACCTGCAACCGAAGATACAGGCACACCATTCTTATGTGCTACGTCCAACAGTGCTGCAGGAATACGACCTAAGCCACAATTCCAGTCTCCCCAGTGAGTTACGTAAGGCCACATTGAGAACACCTCAGAATCGAATACACCATCAGGGAGAGCATTCTTGCTAGGCACGTTCCATGGTAACCATGCGATAAGACGCTTGTCATTCTCTGCTGTAATGTTTGTTCTTACCTGTGTGTCAGGGTTGCGGAAACGCACCTTTGGTTTCACACGAGAGATAAAGAAGTTATCGTCCGCGTTAATCTTTGGATTTGTTTTTGACCAATTCCTTAATCTATTAGGGAACTCTTGCGACTCAAAGCCCCACTGAATGTAGTTGCTCTTAAGTTCCTGCGCCATAAGCGTAGAAGGAGCCAAGAAACAGCCCAAAAGGAGTAGATTTAATTTCTTCATAAATAACTTAAGTTTTGATTTTTATTAATTAGGTTTTCTTTAAATCACTTGCTTTTACGTCCCCACCATTTATTTCTTAATTATAAGAAAGGTATGGACTTCTTTGTTTTGTATTATGACATGAAACAAGGTTAACCAACTTGTGGTATCCAAGTTGGATAACCTTATTTCGTTTCTATTACTTGATTGCTATCTTTTGTGTGCGAATAACATTCTTATTCAACATCTTAACGAGATAAACACCTGGTACTAACTCATTTGTATTAAATGCCTTAGGTTGAACCAAACTCTTGATAGTCTGACCATCAGCAGAGAATACCCATGCACGTTCAACATTGTTGAAAACAACCTTACCATCAGTAACAACGACAGAAGAGGCTGCACTAGCGTTAGCTGTTTGGATGTTAGTTGAACCGCCTTCGAGCATCTCTGGCTGCTCAGCTGTACCCTTATCGTGGGTATCAGTCTTACCACCACGAGCTGCATGAGTACCTGTAATGGTTACTCCGAAATCGATAGCAAAACCCTTATTGAACTTACCCGTTGGGGTCAAACCACCCTGGAACCATGCATCACAGAATACAAGACGGAGACGACTCTTACCTGGTTTAGCATCTTCTGGAATGGTAAACTCATATTCATTAAGCTGTTGTACTTGTGCTGGCACACCAGAACGCACCTTACCAAAGAATACCACACACTCACCCTCACTAGGATTAGTTGAAAGATTATCTGGGTTGAATTGCTTGTCACCATCAAAGTCCATCCAAGCCTTACCCATGCAGTAACGAAGGTCGTCATGGCTGTTATCACGCGCAGGAGTAGCCTCGTAACCCTTAATCTTCACTTTCACTGTCGCACCCTGTGCCACTTCGAGTTCTTGACTCGTAGCATCCACATAGTTCGTCTCGTTTCCTGCAGGACCGTTAGCAGTATAGTCGATATTCTTTGTACCACCCTCTGTCTGGAACTTCTGAACGTAACGAATTCTCTTCGCAACATCTGCACCAGCTGCAGCATTGTCGAGTTCAACTGTTCCGTAGCCCTCTTCTTTAGCATTAGGAAGATCTGATTGCTGAGCACGTGGAACCTCTATCCATACTGTCTTAGAGTAAGTTTTGAGGTCAGTTCCTACAGAACGAACACCAATAAATGGTCTATCATTTACGTCAGTAAACTGTATGTTTGGAATGAGAGTAGCCCATTGTGATGTACGACCTACTTCAGATACGGCACCATCCGGACCATTCTTATAAAGGATTTCGAAGTGATCAATGTTTGCATCATCGTTGTAGATGGTAGGATTATCACCTGGATCTTTATCAATACCCCATACAGCCTTAACAGAAAGAGAGTTTTTAGTCTCTTCTTTTACCTGAACAGTCAGCCCCTTCACATTGGCTGGTGTAGCTGTCACGTCATCATTGATTTCGAGCTTACCAACAAGTACCTTATAATCTGCATCTGGATTATTTACACGCAAACCAATACGCTCAATCTTCTGACCAGCGGTGATATCACTCAATTCAATACTCTTTTCTGTCCAATTGCTGTTATCTGTATTGCCTACTGGATAAACCTTCCATGCTCCATTTACACGTACAATTAAAGAAAGTTTAGAGTCTGTTGTCCCTTCCTTTCCTGTCTTGATAGCCAGCTTTGCGACAACCTTACCCTTAGAAGGAGTGAGGTTAGTCTTATAGAGGACAACGTCTGTCGCACTTGCATTACTTACACCTTTCAAGCTTAAGCAGGCACCACCTGTATAGGCATCCTCATTGGTCAAAGATGGTTGAACTGCTGTGCTTGCAGTCTCTGTACCTGCATCAACAACCAACCAACGATAAGTTGGAACAATGTCTTGACTACTCATGTTGTACCATGACCCTGCTGTTTTCTTACCTTTATAATTATAACGTTCACCATTACCCATATTAAAGTGGGTTGCAAAAGGAAGGTTGCCAGAGATAGCTGTGCGCTCTGGAATCCAAGAAGCAAGACCTGCGAAGCGTGCCAAAGGAGGTGTGGAACCCTGTGCCTCAACATTATTACCCCTGTTGCTAATCTCTGGACGATACAATGGATTACGATTACCACCAGAGAAAGCACGCTCAAGATACTCTTGATAGTTAGACATACGAGACATTGCGTCACCACCTGTATTATAACTCCAGAAGCGACTTTCTGCATGTTCTCCCCATAGACAGATACCACAACGATTTGCATCTTGGTTGTTAAGACTATTCCAACGCCTGTCCATACTTACTATCCATACACCAGCATAAAGCCCATCAGCAGAGCCCATAGTGCGTTCAGCCTCTTTTACAGACTCTCCCATACTCCAACTGAAGTCGTTGTTGTCGTAATTCAACATTACCTCACAGATACGATTGTCCTTGTCTTGACCCCACATATAACTTGAGTTATAAGAGGTAAGTCTAGAACTCGTTGTATAATACATAATCTTGAAGTCGTTGAAACCTTCAGCCTTCGCAATCTTATAGAGTTCCTTGTGGAAAGCAATATTATCTGCATCCTGATACTTATTTGTGCTTTCCCAGTTATAGTTGATACCATCAAAACCAAGGAAGCGCATGCAGTTGATGATAGGATGCGTATAGCGGAAGCTACCATCGCTATTACGAGTCATGATAAAGCTTGCCCAACTGTTAGCAGCTCCACCCGTTGTATGATCGAAGAACTTAATACCAGCGAAGATGCTTGTACCATTGCGGTGAGCAGCATCAGCCCATGAACCTGGTGCTTGGAAAAGTCCGTAGTTCCAGGCACCAAACAGGTTGGTATAGTTCCACATAGAGAAGTTATCGTTCGCAAAAGTATTCGAAGGATAACCACCGAGGTTCTTTCCTGCACCACCAGGAATATTCATAAAGAGGTTACGATTCTCATATGTTCCTGGAAGAAGACGGTCAGCACGAGACTCAATAGCACGTTTCTTCACGTGAGAACGAATAAATTCTACCTCATCTTTGATGCCCCATGCCTCTAAATCAGCGTCTGTTGGATATTTCTTTCCTTGGGCTATGAGCTGTGCAAAATGGTCTAACAAGGTCTGATCACTGAGCTTAGAAAGATCATAAACCTGGGTTGAAGAGGTAGAAGAATAGGTTTGTGCATGAGCTCCTACAGGTGCCATCGTCATCATTGCAGCTATAAGCCATGCATTAAGAGTAATTTTTTTATTCATATAATTTAGGTTTTGTTATTAGTGTTCGATAGATTTAGTTCCTGGCAGAGAGTAGGTTAAGACTCTCTGCCAGAATATTATCTCGTAATAACGAGACAATTAGAAGTTAGGAGTTAGTCTATCCCAGAAGAGACGAGTTGCCATCTTGTCTGGACCGCCCAATGCTGGAATACCAGTGTTGTCAACATCTTGCTTTGTAGCAATGTCGCTTGTGCCAGGGAATGGCAGACGGCGCATGATATCACCAGGAACTAAACTACCATCAGCCTCATCGATGTTCAATACTGGCAACATACGTGGGAAACCTGTACGACGAAGATCTACCCATGCTTCGAAACCATTAGGATAAGTAGCGAGATACTTCTGTGTGATTATCTTCTCCAACTTAGTTTCCTGAGAGTCACCATCGTTCCACTTTACACCAATATGAATAGGTGACGCAGCATCAGGAGTATCACCCGTAGGATCTTTATAAACGTAAGCAACAGGATTCTCTTGCTCCATGTACTGATGAATCCATGCGTCATACCAGTTCACATTCCCCTGACCACTAGGTCCTTCACCATCCATAGACTTCATTTCTGGGTCTTCACAGTTACCATGGAGAATACCTTCTTCATAGAAGTGTTGTGCTGTTCCTCCCATATTCCAACCACGAAGTGCACCTTCAGCACGTAAGAAGCATACCTCTGCATACTTCATGAGATAGAGTGGTGCAGCATTGAAGTATTGTTCATTCAACTTACTGAAAGCAATGTATTGATTCTCATCATAACCCTGACCTTCACCAGGATGTGTACCCGTGCGGATACCACAAATACGGCTTTCTGCAGGTGTTGTCTCACCAGTCTTATTGTTCTTGATAACGTTGTCATTCTTCTTGAAGAGATATTTCAACCAAGGATGATTGAAGGTCTTTAAGGTTATCTCCATTGTAGCACTCATTCGGCTATCACCCCAGTTCTCAACTCCTGGTAATGGATTACTGAATCCCATCACACCTGGACGTATAGAAACACTCTGTGCTTCATTCTCAATAACGCCATCAGCAACAGCCTCTTCAGCCAATTTCTGTGCACGAACAGGGTCGCTCTTAACCATGTGCATTGCAATACGTAGCTTTAGAGAGTTTGCGTATCGTGCCCACTCTTTCAATGTTCCATCAGCTGCACCACCATCGGACATTACTACAAAACGATCTACGAAAGCCTCTTTGATTTTCTGCTTGTACGCTGCTGGCTTTTGATCGAAGTAATGGAAACATGCGATAGCAGTGTCGAGGTTGGCAATAACATCATTATAAACATCCTCCACCTTATTATATGTATAAGGACCAACTTGCAAGTTTGTCTTCAACTCACGATATGGCATCGGACCATAAACATCAGCTACCTCAACAGCTTGCTGATTGAAGAGTGTAAGATAAGCAGCCTTCAACTCTGGAACAGCGTTTACCTTCTCGTTATTCAAGATAGGCACAAGACTTGTCTTCATCTCAGTGAATGAACCCCATGCACCACCATAACACTTTTGATCAATAGCGTAAGATGATGCCAAACGAATCTTTGAATACTGGAAGAAAGTATGTGGGACAACTGAATACTCAGCATAATTATCAACACCGAGAGAATACTGGTATTGATAAGCATGTGGACCTGGGTTCTCACCATTCTTACCACCACGCATAGAGAACTGTCCACCAACTCCTGCATCAAGCAAGTCTTGCATAGCATTCAAAGCAGCATCAGCCGCAGCAGCATCAGTAGCCTGTCGGAAAGGAATGTTGTCTACATCGCCACGACTCGTCACCTTCTCAACGTTCTTAGTAGTTGAATTAAACTCATCGCCTGGGTTATCATAGTCAAGACATGACTGCAAACCCAATGTTGGCAATGCCATCGCCATGAGTACAATTATATGTTTACTTTTCATTACTTTAATTCTTTAGATTGTTATTTAATAGATTTACTATATTGTGAGAGAGCTGGAGTAAAGGTATTGGAGACTCACGTAAAGAACGTCAATCATTACATGAGGTACTACACATGAGTATTGATATTTAGTTCAAATCTCCTAATCCCTTTAACTCCTTTAACTCCTCAAAAACTAGAAGTTTGCCTTCAAAGAGAAACCGAATGAGCGTGATGATGGCATATTGAAGCTCTCAAATGCTCCGAGACCATTCTGTGTAGAAAGTGATACATCTGGGTCTGTTGGTGCATCCTTATAAAGGAAGAACAAGTTACGAGCAATGAATGAGACTGTCAAATTACGATTCATACCAAAGACATCACGGAAGGTGTAACCCAATGATAGCTCACGGAGACGGAAGTTCGTACCGCTATACAAGTAGCTTGAAGGATTGCTTGAAGCTCCCAATGCCTGATAGTAAGCTTGAATAGGAACAATGCGACCACTACCATCATTCAATGCCATTCCTGGAACATTACCATAATCAGCAGCTACGATATTATTCTTCTCTGCCGCTAGACGTGCATCTGCTGTACGCTGTGAAGCACCAATATAATCAAGATAAGATTCTGTCAAAGAGAATACCTTACCACCAATACGACCATTGATAAGTACCGAGAGTTGGAAGTCTTTATAGTTGAAAGTATTGGTCCAACCCATCTGCCACTTAGAATTCATATTACCAAGATAACGATCATTTGAACCTGTCTTGTCAAATGTTGGCTCACCCTTAGCTGTCAAGACGATATGACCATCGGCATCACGCATGAAGTCTCCAGCGTAAATATCGCCAATAGAGCCACCCTTCTGGTAAACAACTTTAGCCTCACCTACTGTCTGCTGATATTTACGAGATGTTCCGTCCTTATCATATCCAGTCTCAAGAATCTCGTTATCATTAAATGAGAGGTTGTAAGAAGTGCGCCAACGAAGGTCTCTTCCAAACTTGAAATCGTAACCAATAGTGGTCTCAAAACCGGTATTACGAACCTTTGCTGAGTTCAACAACTCTGTATTACCACCAAGAGAACCCAACTCCATGTAGAGATGTCTTACCACCGTATTATAGAAGGTGAAGTCGAAACTCAAACGATTATTGAGGAATAATGACTCAATACCCGTCTCGAAAGAACCCGTCTCCTCTGGTACTGGAGCAAAGTCAAGCAACTTGTTACCAGAAAGAGCACCTGTCTGGAGGTTACGACTCATTGCGCCATAAGCCTTATTTGGAATAGAGTTACCTACAGAAGAGTAAGAAACACGATATTTCAAGAAGTTAAACCAATCTGGTAACTTCACCAACTGACTTACGATAGCGTTGGCACCAACACCGAAGTAACCATAGTTATCGGTATCAATCTTGCCCAACTGCTTGAAATAGCGGAATGGACGATACCAGTCGCGACGATAAGAAGCATCGAAATAAATGGTCTCTTTCCAACCTAATTGTGCTGTAAAGAGATAAGAACGATCCCAGTTAGAACTCTTTGAAGTATTTGTCACGCCATAGCCACCTGCACTGGTCTCGAAGTAGTTGACCATTGTTGGGAGCTTACGCATAAGACGATCATAGTATGTTGCTACTGCATCTGTTCCCTTTGTTTCGCCCTTAATAGTATGACCAACAAAACCTGCTGTTGCAGAAACAGAGTAGTCTCCAAAGGTTTTGTTATATGATAAGAGGTAATCAGTGTAGAATTCTGTTGTCTTCTCATCTGAATCCCAGAGGCGACCATAGTCTTCCATAGATGCTGGAAGGAACGTGGTAGCATAACGTGTTGCGTGGTTTTTAAAGCGAAGTTGACTATAGTTAACACGTGCTTGGAATGTCAAACCATCATAGATATCAACATTTGCTTGCAATGTACCAAACAATCTACTTTCATTCTGCTGGCTATTCCCCATGTTCAACAACCAATATGGATTATTATTAGGGTGTGAAAGGAAAGCCCATTCCTGCTGTGGACCAGTTAAGGTAGTACGCTGTCCTGCTGCCCAAGAGAAGTTTGAGCCATTCAACTTATAATATGAAGCAGGGTTTGACAACCACTTTCCTTCTGCATTCACGTAATGGTCACGATAATAATTCATATCTAGGTTCTGTGGTGCAGTGTATAGATGATACAATGGATTACCAACAGTACCACCACCAGGACGATTTCTTGTCTTCGTCTCTGTGTAGCTCATTGAAGCATCAATATGTAGACGCTTAAAGAAGTTATAGGTCTGACGGAAGCTGATAGAGTTACGATTGTATGAGTTATTACGCATCATACCTGTTGCGTGGCTATTAGCAACTGACACATAGGTACGTGCCGTCTCTGTTCCACCTGATAGTGAGAGAGAGTTATTGGTGGTTACACCTGTACGGAAGAAATTGTCCACATCGTTTACAGTGCGATTACGCAAGTGTACATCATGACGGCGAGCCATGATAGCAACGCCCGAAGCATCTGTTCCTATCTGCTCTGGTTCGTAACCTACCCAACGATCATCCAATGGAGAACGAACGATGAGGTCGTTATCAGCACGATCTGCGACTTTACCTCCCCAGTTATTCAATGACAATGCACCTGTTGCTGGGTCGTATGTTGAACCATATGTCTTTTGAATCTTTGGTGTCAACAATGGACTATCGAAAGTAATGTTAGATGTAACATTGATATCCACCTTTCCTTCACGACCACGCTTCGTTGTAATCATGACAACACCATTGGCCGCACGCGAACCATATAGCGCAGCAGCATTAGCACCCTTGAGGACGTTGATTGATTCGATATCATCTGGGTTAATCAATGATAATGGGTCAGAACCTTCGGACATACCTGTTGAACCGAAGCCTTCACCACTCATACCCTGCTGACCACGGATACCATTACTCATTGGCACACCATCAACAACGATCAATGGCGAACTATTACCAAGGATAGAACGATTACCACGAAGAACGATCTTCGATGCACCACCGGCACCACCGGCACTTGGTGTAATCGTGATACCAGCAACCTTACCCTCAAGAGAGTTTGCAGCATTAGGATCCTGAACCTTCATAAGATCCTCAGCCTTTACTTGCTGGGTTGCATAAGTAAGTGATTTCTCCTTTCTCATGATACCCATTGCGGTCACAACAACCTCATTCATGGTGTTGGTCTCTTCTTTCATTGAAACATCAATGGTAGACTTACCAGCCACAGGGATGGTTTGTGCCGTATAACCAACATACGAGAACACTAGCTTTGCATTAGGTGTAGTGTTGAGAACAAAGTTACCATCAATGTCGGTAACAGTTCCATTTGTACTTCCCTCAACCATTACAGTCGCACCAATAAGCGGCTCTCCAGTTGAGTCAACAACTTTACCCGTTACTTTGTGATTACCATTCTGCTGTACAGATTGTACAGAGCTTGCATGTTCACCACCAGGGGTAGCATAAACACTCGTCGCTGATAACGACAATGCGAACGCAAAAGCCGCTGAGAAATACAGGTGCTTTTGCTTTGATTCCTTAAAGATTTTCATCAGGTTTAGGTTTTTAAACATATTATTTTTATACCTTGTTTTAATTGTTCAGATGGAGGATACAAACACTTCTGTAAGACATCTGCAGTTGTGCTCGATGGTATTACACCTTATTATATATATGGAATTGATAGGATTCAAATTCTCAACTTATATCATAGGTACAACACTTTCCAATTTAGGTCTTGCTCGCATCAAGTCTTTCTCAGACTTGTTATCTCTTCTTGTATCCATCTATATTTATGCTGGAAACAGCATCTTCCCTTCATAATAATAGGCTGACTGTCAAAGAGATAATCATAACACCATATTGTTTAGATAGGTTTATTTAATCCTCACACGTACAAAATTAACAAAATAATAGTAATTACAACACATAATCTTACCGCTTTTAAGCATTATAAGTATTTTTAACTATTCCATAAGTAACAATGAGGTAATATTAAAAGAAGGCTCCTCTCCCCCTCCTTCCATTAAATGACTAAGGAAGTGGACAGACTTGAAAGGCATGAAAACATTTATTTATAAACCTATACTGGATATATAACACACACAGAAGATACGGAAGATTAGAAGGCAAAGCATCGTACCACATACATGCCAACAACCCCTACCTCCTATCAACCTTACGTTTTTTTATATAAATTCTGTGAATTTATTGAAGAAGTAGAGATTATTGTTTAACTTTGCAGAGATAATTTATAGCATAAGCAAAGGGCGTATGTTACGACTAAGCATGAGCTGATTCAGATTCAAGACAAGCGAAATCTTGAAATGAGGTAAATACTAGTTATAGGCATAACGACCTAAAAACATGTGTTTTATGAAGCGGATAACAAATCTTATTCTCCTATTAGCTGTATTGCTATGGGGGTGTCAATCAAAGAAAGCTGAGCAGCAAACAAATGTCGTTTACACGTCTACAACGCCATTAGTTTCTGATGTTAGCCTTCCGCAAAGTTATGTGGCTAACATCCAATCTAAGCGTAACATTGAGGTTCGTTCACAGCAAGAAGGTATCTTACAGCAAGTCTTTGTTAGTGAAGGACAGATGGTTCATGCTGGTCAACCCTTGTTTCGTATTGCCATCGTGGGCGAAGATGAGGAGATTGAGAAAGCTCGTTCTGCACAAGAACAAGCTGAGATTGATTTGCAAAACACAAGTAAACTAACTGACAACAACATTATTTCCCCTAATGCAAAGCGCATGGCAAAAGCAAAGCTGCAGTCTGCCAGTGCAGATTATAAGCTAGCCGTATTGCATAAGAAGTTAGCTCTTATCCGTGCACCCTTTACTGGTGTCTTAGGGAGAATACCGCAAAAGGTGGGTAGTTTCATTCAACAAGATGACCTATTGACAACGCTCTCTGACAACTCACAAATGCAAGTCTACTTCAACATCTCAGAGACTGACTACCTAGATTTTCAGCAACACCCCGACCTTTACACACAGTTACCTCTGAAGCTATTGTTGGCTAATGGCAGTACATTCCCAGCCCAAGGACATATCAAGGACATCTCTGGACAATTCGACAATGCCACTGGAACCATCTCTGTTCGCTCTCTCTTTGCTAATCCAAAGGGGCTTTTACGTAACGGACAGACTGGAACTGTACAGCTACTCGTGCGTAAGAATCATGCAATGATTATCCCTCAAGAGGCTGTCTATGAGTTGCAAGACCGCAAATATGTCTTTGTTATTGATAAAAACAACGTTATTCACCAACGCCAAATACAAATTGCAGCGGAGGCAACAGGCATTTACGTCATTGCATCAGGGCTCAACGCCTCTGATCATTACCTGACAGATGGTATACAGAAGGTCAACGATGGCGATCGTGTTCGCACTCGTTTTGTTAATCCCCGACAAGCAATAAAGTCAAACGAAATCACTATTTAAGTAGATGTTTAAGATATTCATACGCCGTCCGGTTCTATCTATTGTGATAGCACTGGTCATTGCCTTTATTGGTATTCTTTGTCTTTTCAACCTACCCATCACGCAGTTTCCATCTATCTCACCGCCTAAGGTGAACGTAACTGCTGACTATCCGGGTGCTAACAATGAGTTGTTAGTAAAGTCGGTCATCATTCCTTTGGAGCAAGCCCTCAATGGTGTGCCTGGCATGAAGTATATTGAAAGTGATGCAGGTAACGATGGTGAGGCAGAATTGAACGTGGTCTTCAAACTTGGAACCGACCCTAACGTTGATGCTGTCAACGTACAGAATCGTGTTTCTGCAGCCACTAACAAATTACCACCAGAGGTCATTCGAGAGGGTGTAAAGATCTCCCGTGAGGAGCCAAACATCCTTATGTACATCAATCTCTATAGTGATGATCCCAGTGTCAATCAAGACTTTCTATACAACTACTTCGATATCAACATCTCACCAGAGCTCTTGCGTGTAGATGGTGTGGGCGACCTTGATATCCTCGGAACCCGTAGCTATGCCATGCGCGTTTGGTTACATCCTGACAAGATGGTTGCTTACGGCTTATCAACGGATGATGTGAGCGATGCCTTGGAAGACCAGAATATAGAAGTATCACCTGGTAAACTCGGTGAGAGTGGAGGTACACGTCCACAGGTTAAGGAGTTTGTCTTAAAATATCCTGGGCGTTACACCACAGCCGAACAATATGGTAATATCATCGTCAAGAGTACTTCTGATGGACAAACTGTGCGCTTGAAGGATATTGCCGACATACATCTTGGTAGTGAGGTATATGATATTTATTCCACACTAAATGGTCGTCCTTCTGCCGCTGTGACGTTGAAACAGGCTTACGGAAGTAATGCCAGCAACGTTATCAAGCAGGTGAAACAAACCATGACACGCCTTCAGAAGGACATGCCAAAGGGTATGCATTATGAGATTAGTTACGATATTAGCCGTTTCCTGAACGCTAGTATCGAGAAGGTAATACACACTCTTTTCGAAGCATTCGTGCTTGTTGCCCTCGTAGTCTTCATCTTCCTTGGCGACTGGCGATCGGCAGTTATTCCTGTACTTGCCGTCCCTGTCTCTCTCTTGGGTAGCTTCATTGCGATGTTAGCATTCAACATCACACTCAACATGATATCCCTCTTTGCATTGGTGATGGCTATTGGTATCGTCGTCGATGATGCGATAGTTGTGATTGAGGCAGTGAATGTTCAGATTGCACGAAACAAACTCTCACCAGTCGAAGCGACGGAGAAAGCAATGCAGGAGATATCTGGTGCCATCATTGCTATATCTCTTGTCATGGCATCAGTGTTTATTCCTGTGGCTTTCATGGGCGGTCCTGAGGGTATGTTCTATCGTCAGTTCTCTATCACGATGGCTTCAAGTATCCTCTTCTCTGGCTTTGTTGCCCTCACACTAACGCCTGCTCTTTGTGCATTGATATTGACGAAGGAACAGGAACATAACGTCAAGCTCGGACCTATCGGACGCCTCTTAAAGAAGTTCAATACCACTTTCGATGCTGGTAGCAAACGATATGCTAGCTTACTGCAACACACTGTTAAGCATAAAGCCTTTACAATGATTGCCATCTTAGTGTTCTGTGGGCTTGCCTATTGGGTGAACCTTGGTCTACCTTCAGGATTCATCCCGCAAGAGGATCAAGGTATGATTTATGCCGTCATCGAGACGCCTCCAGGCTCAACCATAGAGCGCACGAACGAGGTTGCTCACCAACTCCTTGCCATTGCCGAGAAGGAGGATGGCATTGAGAGTGTATCTTCTTTGGCTGGTTTTGAGATCCTTTCAGAGGGTACAAGTGCCAACTCTGGTAGCTGTCTAATCAATCTCAAGGACTGGAAACACCGCAAGCGTACAGCCAAAGAGATTATCGAAGACCTTGAACAAAAGTGTAAGGTCATCACGACGGCGAACATTGATTTCTTCGAACCACCATCGATTCCAGGTTATGGAGCAGCCAGTGGATTCGAGTTGCGATTATTAGATAAGACTGGTAATAACGATTATCACCAGATGGAGAAGGTTAGTAAAGACTTCGTAAAGGAGCTTAATAAGCGTCCAGAAATAGGCAACGCCTTTACGTTCTATTCGGCTAGCTTCCCTCAATACATGCTCAACGTCAATGATGCAATGGCGTTACAAAAGGGTGTAGAACCCGGTAAGGCGCTCAATAACTTATCGATATTGGTGGGCTCAGACTATCAAACGGGATTCATCGAATTTGGCAAGCCTTACAAGGTAATTGTGCAAGCCGCACCACAGTATAGGGCGTTCCCAGAGGACTTACTCCATCTCTATGCAAAGAATGATGAGGGCAACATGGTGCCTTATTCAGACTTTATGACGTTGCAGAAGGTGTATGGTATGAGTGAAATCACACGTCATAACCTTTACAACTCATCAGAGGTAACAGGTGCACCAGCACCCGGTTATTCCAGTGGACAGGCTTTGAACGCTATTAGTGAAGTAGCCGAAAAGTCCTTACCAAAGGGTTATGACTATGATTGGGCTGGTATTTCAAAGGATGAAGTGGACCAGGGTAACACCGCAGTCATCATCTTCATCGTCTGTCTTGTCTTCGTTTACCTCATCTTGGCAGCGCAGTATGAGAACTTCCTATTGCCTCTTCCGGTCATTATCTTCCTACCCGTTGGTGTCTTCGGAGCCTTCCTCTTCCTGAAACTATGCGGTCTGGAAAATAACATCTATGCGCAGATTGCACTTGTCATGCTTATCGGTCTATTGGGTAAGAACGCTGTGTTAATGGTTGAATATGCCGTACAACGAAAGAATCTCGGACAGCCTATTCTGCATGCAGCAATCGAAGGTGCGGTAGCGAGATTCCGCCCTATTCTGATGACAAGTATCGCTTTCATCGCTGGTTTGATACCTCTCGTCTTTGCTTCGGGAGCTGGTGCTATTGGTAACAAAACCATTGGTACTGCCGCAGTGGGCGGTATGTTAATTGGTACCTTATTTGGTCTTTTGCTCATCCCAGGGCTTTACAATATCTTTGCATCTATGGCGGACAAGATCGTTCACTACCAGAAAGACAAGCCATTAAGCGAAGAGAAGGACAAACGTTACCACAAGGAAGAATCTAAAGAGGAATCAGAATGATGAAAAAGAACCATAGACAGTTACACATTATATATAATATAGCAGCCCTGCTGGGGCTGTTATCTCTCGCAGCATGTAAGACTCCGCAAGCGACCTTACCGAAGGACATCATCAAAGCAAGCCTCCCCGTTGCAACGAGTGACACGGTGAGTGCCATCCCTGTTTGGCGTGATTTCTTCCAGGATGAGACGCTCCGTGCACTCATCGACACGGCTTTGAACAATAATCAAGACCTAAAGATAACCTTGCAGGAGATGGCTATTGCGAAGAGTAATATCCTAGCCAAACGTGGGCAGATGTTGCCTTCCATCACGGCAAACATGTCTGTTGGTGCATCGAAGGTGGGACGTTATACGGCTGATGGAGCCGGTAACGTGGGTACGCAAATCACGCCTGGTCATAACATCCCAACCGTTACGCCAGATATAGCACCTAGTTTGCAACTCAACTGGACGATTGACCTTTGGAATCAACTCAATAGTGATAAGCGTGCAGCTGTCGAACGTTACCTTGCTTCGGAGGATGGTCAACGCACGCTAAAGAGCCAGTTGGTGGCTGATGTAGCAGAGAATTACTACTCGTTATTGGCGTTAGATAATAAGCTGGATATCATGTTGCAATACATTAAGTTACAACAGAAAGCGGTGCAGATAGCCCGTGTTCAGAAGGAAGCAGACGCTGATACGCAATTAGCAGTGGAGAAGTTTGAGGCCGAGCTAGCGAAGGCGTCAGCTGAAGAATACGAACTCCGACAGGCTATCACAGAGACGGAAAACAACTTGAATATGCTACTTGGACGTTATCCAACGCCTATTCTCCGCAACAAAGAGAACCTGATGAATAAGCAGGTACCTACGTCCTTGCAGACTATTCCTACGAGTCTCTTACTCAAACGACCTGATGTTGTACAGGCAGAGCACCAACTTGAGGCTGCAAAATGGGATGTTGACGTAGCCCGCAAGGCTTTCCTTCCTTCACTGAACGTGTCGGCTTCGCTTGGTTTAGATGCTTTCAACCCTAAGTATCTATTGCATTTACCGAAGTCGTTAGCCTTTGGTGTCATCGGTGGATTGGCTGCTCCTATCATCAACAAGAAGGCTATTCAAGCGAATTTCGATCAAGCAAATGCCTTGCAACTAGAGGCTCTTTACAATTATGATAAGGTGTTGCTATCGGCTTATAGTGATATGACTACCTTGCAGGCAAAGGCTCATAACCTTGCACAATATCAGGCGTTGAAGGTGAAACAGGCGGATGCTCTATCGAAGGCGGTCATCGCTGCCCAGCAACTCTACACCTATAACCGCGCAACCTACCTAGAGGTTCTCGATAGCGAACGCGAACAACTCGATTGCCAAGTAGAGCTTGTTGACACGCAGTTACGCCAACTCTCTACACTAATCGACCTATATAGAGGTTACTTCTAAAGGCTCAACTCATAGCTAACTACGGCCTCTCCCCCGCCCCCTCTCCGAAGGGAACAACCCCTCCCAGCCTCCCCCAAGGGGAGGAGTGCCTAACGGGAGCCAGTTAGGGGAGGCTTACTTAAATTCAAAGAGGGCGTCTCTTCGATGTGAAGAGACGCCCTTTTCATTGCAAGGAAACGCCCTCTTTGTATTAAGAGTGCCTTTTCCTATCTAGCTCCCGTTAGGCTCTCCCCTCCCTTCGGAGGGGTTGGGGGAGGCTTTTCCA
>ENA-OWND01001227-OWND01001227.1-metagenome-genome-assembly--contig:-NODE-1227-length-16033-cov-6.403179_pt1 | contig 16033 bp, 6 predicted proteins | sample MGYA00245342_ERZ651119 | MGnify/ENA primary metagenome ERZ651119 (study PRJEB26857, sample SAMEA4031756) | metagenome | biome: human; feature: oral; material: saliva | place: Philippines | collected 2014...
CAAATGAAGGCAAACAAATCCATGTGGATTTGGAAGCGATGACGGTCACTGTAGGGGATAAAGTTTATACTTTTGAGCTTGATGAATTCCGCCGCCATTGTTTGCTAAACGGTTTAGATAATATCGGCTTAACTCTTCAGCACGAAGACAAAATCTCAGCATACGAGAAAAATATTCCAGCGTTTTTACGTTAAAAATAAAAAATGCGCTGATTTTTCACCGCACTTAATCACTGAATTTCATTCAAAAATAAAGCCCTGTAAGACACAGGGCTTTGTTGTTTATAACGTTAATTCAAACAGGCTTATTAAAAACTAAAACTTAGTTTTAATTCTGCAGTTTTTTGTTTTTCCGCTTGTTTCGCTTTTGTTAATCCGCCTATTAGACTTAATTTCACATTATGATATTTCAATTTAAGCCCTGCGTTATATTGCTGTTGGTTTTCCACGTTGTAAGCAAAATCATATCGAGTTACATTAATTTTTCCGCTGCCTTGATTTGCATCATATCGAGCAGACAAAATTGGCGTAACGGAAAACTCGCCTAAGTGATAAGTATAACTTAAATCAACTTGAGCAAAGGCTGTTTTGACAGATATTGGATTTACTTTAATGCGATCTTGATCTAATGCAAAATTAGCGTTTGATAAGTAGCTATAACGCACGCCTACTATTGGCGTAATACCAAAATTGCCAAGATTAAATGCTTTGCCTGCGGTTAAACCAAATTGTGCAGTATGGCGAGCAAATTTCGCATTATTATTGGTTTGTAGGTTGCTTTGGAACTTTCCGTAGCCTAAATCAATGCCCAAATACCAATGATTATCCGCATAATATTTAGAATAGAAATTAACTTGTGCTAGAGTATTTTTACTTGTTGCCTTATCAAAGTTGTTACTATTGCGAACATAAGTAAACACGCCACCTAACTGAACATTGTTTGAGATTGTTTGATCCCAACCAAGTTGAGTTTGCGTACTTTTAGAACTAAAACGACGATATTGACTTGAGGAATAATTTTCGTTCATTGAAGTATTAGATACCCAAATGTTATATTGCCCCTCGTTATTCATTTCTAACTGGCTAATATGTTGAGAAACTGCTTTCCCCACATTTAATGCAACAAATTGTGCTTTTGCCATTGCATCAGAAATTACCGCATTTGTGTTTGTACTTGTGAGATCGCGCAATTCTGCTACTGCAGAACGACCGTTGCTACTTGTTGTAGCTGATTTAACATTATGCGGAACTGAGTGAACACTTCTTCTACTTCTACTTCTACGTCTAGTATTTGTCTTATTACTTTCTGAATTATCAGTTATTGTTGTTTCGTCAGTAGAAGTCTCTTGAGGCTGGCTAATACTTCTTTTACGTCTACTCTTTGGCTTATTACTGCTTTCTGAATTATCAGCTACTGTTGTTTCGTTAGTAGAAGTTGCTGTTGTTTCGTCAGTAGAAGTCACTTTAGGCTGGCTAACAGTTTCTGTTGTCGCTGTTTCTGGTTGAACATTATGCGGAACTGAGCTAACACTTCTTCTACTTCTACGATTTGGCTTACTGCTTTCTGAATTAACCGCAGGTTGAGTTGTATTCTCTGGATTTTCCACTACAGAGTTTCCAGTGTTTACTGTTGTGCTTGCTGTCACAGGTTGTTCAGCTTTTGTGCTTGAATTCTCTGTTGCTTTAACAGATGCTGAATTATTTGCTACAGAATTATCCGCAACAGTATTCGCTTCAGGCTGACGATCATCTTCGGTCGTAGCCACAGTTTCCGTTTTTGGTTTATCGGATTTTTCAGCAGTTTCTTTAATTGCGGTTGCAGATCTTGTATTTATTGAATTCTCTGGTGCAGGTTGTTCAGTGCTTACTGTTGCACTTGGTTGTGTTTGCAGTTGAGCTTGAACTTCTTTTGCATTATTAACAGTCGGAACATTTTCACTTTCAAGCACTGCTTGCGGTTGAACAGTTTCAGACTGTTCCTGTTTCGGAGACGCTTGAGAAGTCGCTTTAGGGGGTTCTTGAGTTTTCTCTCTTTCTACTTTAGCCGTTTTCTCTTTTTCTACTTTAGCTGTTTCTTTTGTTTCAGTCGTTTGAGTTTCCTCGGTTTTGCTTCCACTTTGAGCCACTTCATTTGTTTGAGGATTAGCTTCTACACTTGGTTTAGCTTCTTTTGCAACTTCATCATTTTGAGATCTTGTCTCGGTTGCGTCTTGCTCGTTTTTCGCTATTGTTTTACTTTCTTGCTTACTATTTTCAGCCACTGTTTTAGTTGTCTCTGATGGTGTAGCAGGCGCAGGTGGTGGAACTGGTGCTTCAACACGGGCTATTTCTTCATTGTTACTTGGTACGCTAGGCACATCAGCTTGAATATTATTAGGTGTTGTGATACTTGGTGTATCGACAGTTTGATTTCTTTTTTCCACCTCTGGGTTATACAAATCGTAACGACCATTAGTTTCTTTCAACGTATATTTCCAAGCACCTAAATCAACGGTATTCCCAACTAATGACACATTCAAATTATTTCTTGTAGCATTTGAAGCATCAAAAAGTGTGAGTTCATTGTGATTAGGTTCTCCTGTTTTACTTTTCACATTTAATTTAAAATCACCTGAAGCAGAGTTTTTTACCACTACTTTGTCGCCCTGCTTTTTAGAAAGGTCAGTTAGATAATAGAAAGAACCATTACCTGATAAATTGCTAATATTGAGCGTGTGGTATTTTGTTGCTTTTGTTGCATCTGAGACATTATTTAAATGAATATGCCCCTTGTCTAAATTTAACTGATTAACATTGCTATCGCCTGTTAAATGCCAATGGCTATTTTCGGTTAAACGTACTTGGCTATTTCCCGTGCCGCTAATTGTGCCGAATAAGTTAGCTTTGCCTAAGACAAAGTTTGCATTACCTGATAAATTTACATTGCCAGATACATTGGTGGCGTTAAAGCTATTAAGGGCTTTTTCCGATAAATTGCTATTATGGCAAGTCACATAGCCTGTATAGTCAGAACGTACACAAACTGTGTCGCCTGTTTTATAGCCAATATGTACTTTTGCATTATCAGAAGCTGTGATATTTGACGTAATGTTTGCAACATTGCGACCTGAATAAAGTGAGGCATTGCCAGTCACGTTCATTGTGGTTGCTTTAAAATTGCGGTTAATCCAGTCGTCTTCTACCACCACTTCATTATTTTCAGCAAAGTGTTTATCTTTTTCTGTTGAAGAAATATTTGCAATATCTCTTGCGTGTGGTGTTGGTCTGCCAGAAAGGAATAATGTACCTTTTTCAACTTTTAATTCACCGTTAAGGTTTGTTCCGCCAGTCAATAAAAAGCGATTTTGATCACTTTTGCCACTAAAGGTAACATTTAATTTACCGTTTTGATCTGCCTTAGTTGCTTCCTCGCCAAAATAACCATTAAAGCCATTCATACGTCTGTTATTGATGTACACCATGGCTTTCTTTTGTGCATCATTTTGATTGTCGCCCATGAATTCCCAATTAGCATCTGATTTTTCAGAGCTATAGCAAGGCATTTCTGCAGTAGGGCTTCCACCTTGCTTTAACGCATAGTATTTATAACAGGTATTACTAAAGTAAAGATCTTTTCCTCTTGGAATAGATGGCACATAGTAATAATTATCATCATCGGCGGTTATTGCTGGTGTATATATAGTGACCTGACTTGGATTTGTAATTAATCCTGCTCCAGTAATCGTTATATTTGAGGCATTAGTCATATTATGATTAACTAGTCTTGCACCATCATCAATATTACGGATATGTTCAAAAGTGAGATTATTGCCATTGGCATCTAATCGACCGCCTCTAAAACCAAAGTAAATTGAATTTGGATCTACTTGGTTATCATCATTAAGTACAACAGTTGAGCGACCACTTACAATTCCTACAGAAGCAAAAGCGTGTTGTCCTGTAGTTGTTTGTTGTTTTAAAACAACTGTGCCATCGCCCACTTTTAGCGAACCTTTATTATCTCCTCTTCCTTCAACAATTAGCTTTCCTTTACCAATTTTAGCTAAACGATCAAATTGAGGGTTATGCACTTTCCACTTTACTGTTTTTCCTTCAGCAACAGATATACCAGCCCCTTTCCAAGTCGTATTTTCTGAAGTGCCTTTAACTTCATAATCACCTTCAAAGAACAATCCGCCTGCACCTTGATCGATATTATTATTTAAGGTAAGGTTTCCACTTCCTTCAAACGTAACATTTTTCCCATGATTGAGATTTTTATTATCCACTAAATCAACACTTAATGATTCAGATGTTCCAGATATCAAGCTTGTATTACCTTTGCTTGTCCAGTTATATTGCGTATTACCTTTCAGTAAACCAGCACTGTCTTTTTTGAGAATATTTTCAGCAAATTGTGGTTTATAAATATTCCATTCTTGCCAAGATTTTTTCTTATACCCTCCCCAAAAATCATAAGCACCAAGGAAAAGCCATTTCTCTTTAGATTTATCATAAACAAATAACGGTGAGCCACTATCTCCCAAGACAGCATAATTAGTAAGCGGTTTACGAGATAATATCTCTTTTGGATCGTTATGATCTTCGGTTGAATCACCAAACCCAATGAGTCCATCGTCTGTATGATTCACTTTATAAGGCGTGCCTGCAATACCATAGGTATAAGCGTTACCAACTAATTTAAGATTATCTCCACCTACATCCCATCTGTGTATTATTTCCTTTTTCTCGTTTTTCTCTTCTAAAATTAATTCATAATGGCTTCCTTTTTTATAGATAAATTGAGAGCCACTTCCTAATCTCACAAAAGCAGGATATTTATTCTGATCATTATATGTTCCAGCATCACTACTTGTAGTTGAAGCCTCTATCGGTGCAACTTCGGTAACAAATTTATCAAGGCGTGGCATATAATAATCTTCACGGCGTTTTTGGTTTTGCTGTTCTTTAACTAAGGCTTGTCCATATAATTCGGAAGGAACATCTTTTTTATTAGATGTATACTGTTTATCTTTTTCGTTATTTTGTGTTTTTCCGTTTAATTCAGAAGAAAAATTATTTTTTTCAACAGTGTAATATCTGTTTTCCTCCCAAGATACATCTCGATGCTGAATAGAATTTCCAAATTTAGGGTTCCAATTCCCATTTAAATTCCCAAAATGTAGTTCACCCACACCGTTACCAACGTGTTTTACCCCCACAACATATTGTGGATTTATCAATGTGGCAATGCGTTTATCTACATCCACAACACTAAAGTCAATCATAGGAATATCTTTAGGTAGCACGCTGCCCAAATTATTATTTTTTTTATCTCTCACTTCCACATTTGTTGCACCAACAGAAAATCTCCCTTTATTTTCTGCAAAATCACGAAATATTTGATAATCCACATCGTCTCTCACTAACGCGGCTTCTGTATAAGGGGCTAATGCGTAGGCGACAGTAAGCGCAATAAAATTGAGTTTGAATTTTTTATTTTTTAGCATAGAAGCTGTCCTTATTAATTAAGTTTAAAAAGTAGATTTGATAGGACACAATTTGATATACGGTTACAAGTTGATTCAAATTTTGGCTGTGTTGCGTTGATAGTTTGCAAGTTGTCTTCATTTCTATAATGGGCGAACTTTATAGCATAAATTGCTCAAAACTTGAATTACATTTACGAGGTAATGATAATGATTTTTGATATTTTTTAAAAAATTGGCGTATTTTCCACCGCACTTTTGGCTAATTTAAGGCGTTAATGATGCCATTATGAACAGAAAACATTTTTTTGTTTTCCACTTGCATTTCTTTTAGTTGTCTTTTAGTGATGGCGGTAACAAACACTTGTGAGCCACTTTGTTGTAATCGTTCTGCCAACAAGGCACGTTTGTCTTGATCTAATTCCGATGCAAAATCATCGATTAAAAAAATACAATGGCGTTGCTTTTCTTTCATTAAATGCTCGCCCTGCGCTAGTCTTAATGCACACATTAAAAGTTTAAGTTGTCCACGAGAAAGCACATCTTCAACAGGCAATCCTTGTGCTTTGAAACGAAAATCCGCTTTTTGAGGGCCAGAAAAGGTGTAATTTAAGGCACGATCTCGTTCAAAATTTTGTTGAAGAATTTCATAATAATCAGCATTTTTTTCCCATCCTTGATGAAAGCTGACATTAATTTCTAATTCAGGCAGAAAAAGTTGGCAAGTTTGCTCAATTTCAGGGCGTAGTGCTTCTGCATATTCGGCACGCCATTGACTTACTTGATGGGCAAGTTTAGCAAGTTCAACGTCCCAAATTTTTATGGCAGAGTAAGGCTGATTTTGTGCAAGGGCGGCATTTCGTTGTTTAAGTAATCGGTTGAGATTGCTCCAAGCGGAATAGAAACTTGTTTGGTGGTGGAATAATCCCCAATCTAAAAACGCACGGCGATAACTTGGCCCGCCGTTGAGTAAGGTTAAGCCCTCTGGCGTGATTAATTGCATTGGTAAAAGATGGGCGAGATCGGAAATTTTATTGCCATCTTCACCGTTAATTTTTACTAAGGTGTTGCCTTGACGAAGTTTTTGTAAGCCGATAGACCATTGATGTTGGCTTTCTTGGATTTTTCCAAATAGGGTAAAGTGCGGTTCGTCGTAAGAAATGATGCGATTTGTGACCGCACTTTTAAATGAACGTCCGTGACCAAGATAAAAAATGGCTTCTAATAAGCTGGTTTTTCCGCTGCCGTTGTTGCCGATTAGAAAGTTAAAGCAGGGATCAAAATCAAGATCCACTGCTGTTAAATTACGAAATTTTTCGACCAGTAAACGAGAAATCGCCATATTATAAACGCATTGGCATAATGACGTATTCGCAGCTGCTGTCTTCACAGTTTTCAATTAAGCAACTGGAGAACGCATCAGTTAAGCACATTCGCACTTGATTACATTTAAGTGCATTCAGCACATCAAGAATATAGGTCACATTAAAGCCCACTTCTAATTCTTCGCCATTGTAATTGACATCGACAATTTCTTCTGCTTCTTCGTGTTCTGTATTTGAGGCAGTAATTTTAAGCTGGTTTTCCTTGAAACTTAAACGTACGCTGCGTGCGCGTTCATTAGATAAAATAGACGCACGAACAAAAGCCTGTTTCAGCATTTCCCAATTGCCTTCGACAATTTTTGTGGCATTACGAGGCAATACTCGGCGATAGTCAGGAAAGCGACCATCAATTAATTTTGATGTAAATACCGTGTTTTTTAAATGGACACGTAAATTGTTGGTGCCAATTTGTAAACGAGCTGGTTCATCGTTTGTTTCTAATAAACGAACAAGTTCTAACACGCCTTTACGCGGTAAAATCACAGAATGATTTTGTAATTCTTGTTCAAGGGAAATGGTACACACCGCAAGTCTATGACCATCTGTTGCCACAGTTCGCAATAAATTGCCCTCTGTTTCAAATTTCATACCATTTAAGAAATAGCGTGCATCTTGGTTTGCCATAGAAAATTGAGTGGATTCAATTAAACGGCGTAAGGTATTTTGCGGTAGTTCAAAATCCACTTCAGACTGCCAATCTGTGAGGTTTGGATATTCTTCGGCAGGTTGGGTTGTCAGCGTAAAACGACTACGCCCCGATTGCACTAATGCACGGTCTTGTTCAAAAGTCACCGTGATTTCTGAATCATCAGATAAAGTGCGGCAAATATCTAAGAATTTTTTTGCTGGAATGGTAAAAGTGCCATTTTCAGAAGACGATGAAAGCTGAGTTTGACTCGATAATTCGACTTCTAAATCTGTACCAGTGATAGTCAGACGATTGTCTTCAATTTGCAACAATACGTTGTTTAATACAGGAATGTTTGGGCGATTACTCAATACGCCACATACTTGTTGCAACGGTTTTAATAAATTTTCTCTTGAAATGCTAAATTGCATTGCGTTCTCCTTTTATGCAGACAAAGTGCGGATTAAATTCGCCCAATCTTCTTGAATACTATTGTCTTGCTCGCGGAATTTTGGCACTTCGCGGCAAGCGTTTAATACGGTTGTGTGATCACGGTCAAATGCACGACCGATTTCAGGCAAACTGCGGTTTGTTAATTCTTTTGCTAATGCCATTGCAATTTGGCGAGGGCGAGTGACTGAACGCGCGCGACTTTTTGATTTTAAATCTGAAACCTTGATTCGATAATATTCAGCTACTACCTTTTGAATATTTTCAATGGTAACCAAGCGTTCTTGTAGAGCTAAAATATCTTTTAAGGTGTCACGCACGAAATCAATATCAATGTCACCGCCTTTGAAGTCTTGCATTGCTTTTACACGATTTAATGCACCCTCAAGTTCACGCACGTTGGTACGCAAGCGTTGAGCAATGAAGAAAGCGACTTCTTCTGGCAAGTTCATATTATGTTCTTCCGCTTTTTTCAATAAAATCGCTACACGGGTTTCAAGATCGGGCGGCTCAATGGCTGTTGTTAAGCCCCAGCCAAAACGTGATTTTAAACGTTCTTCAATTTTTTCAATTTCTTTAGGATAACGATCTGAAGTTAAGATAATTTGGCGACCCGTTTCAAACAAGCTATTGAAAATATGGAAGAATTCTTCTTGAGTTTTTTCTTTTTCAGCGAAAAATTGAATGTCATCCACTAAAAGCGCATCAAGAGAACGATAGAATTTTTTGAATTGATCCATTTTATTATCACGCACTGCTTTTACCATATGTTGCATAAAGTTATTTGCGTGAATATAAAGCACTCGCGCATTCGGTTTATCGGCTAAAATGCCGTTGCCAATGGCGTGTAACAAGTGAGTTTTCCCTAAACCAGTGCCGCCATATAAAAAGAAAGGATTAGCCGATGGTTCGCCTGGTGCTTGAGCAAGTTTTTGACCGACTGCGCGTGCGAGTTGGTTCGATTTACCTTCAACAAAGTTATCAAATAAATGTTTAGTATTGAGATGGGATTCAAATTTTATTGGCGTATTAGATTCTGTTTGAAAATCTACCGCACTTTCTGATCTAAGTGTTGTATTTGGTGTACTTTCCACTATCTTGGGTGCAGGTTTAACCCCTTCTTTTAAAGAAATACGCAGTTCAGGATTTTGTGCAAGTGTTTGACAAATTTGCTGGATTTGTGCGAGATAATGGGTTTCCACCCAACCTTTCACAAACATATTCGAAGCATATAAAACAATGTGGTTATCCGCCACCACATCAGCCTGTAAAGGACGAAGCCAAGTGCTAAGATCGCTGGCTGAAACTTGATCTTGAAGTTGTAACAGGCAACTTTGCCAAAGATTTGAGAGATTCACAAAAGGATCCTTATTGTTTTTGTAATAGAGAAAAGTGCGGTAAAAATTGTCGGAGATTTTACAATAAATGCGTGGAAAGATCTTCTAAAAAATCCAAGTTTGGTTTTTCACTTAACCAGATTATAGAACAGAAAAAGATGCGCCAGTAAGGTATAGATATAGCATGTCTAGTCCATCTGGCGCATTTTAATTTAGAATTTCATTTCTAATGTTAAGGTATAGTTTCGTCCTGATGCTGCGTAGCGAGTATAGCTACCAACATTTTGATGTTGATTGACCGCACCTTGTGCTGTTTGACGCACCGCTTCCCAAGTAACATAGCGATAGTTGAATAAATTATATATCCCTAATCGAAGCATAATATTTTTATTCGCCATGTAATAACCCGATACATCTAAGATATGCCATGCCCGAGTAAGTTTTCTTGTTGATTTTACATCCCTTGAATTGTTACCCAATGCACGTTTTCCTAGCAATTCATTTTGAGATTTTGCTTTTGATTGAGTAAACATTGTATTAATTCCCCAAGTATTACTTGGATGATCATAGCCTAAACCAATGATATAACGGCTGGGCTGAATGGCATCAAATAAATAACTGCTTACGGAGGCCAAACCAGCATTGATTTTTTGATCTTTAACTTTTACTCGGTTATAAGCAAATGTTGCATACCAACCGTAGGGAATACGTTTCCATAAACCATTAAAATCTAATTGCGCAGTTATATTTACGCCAACTAATTTTGCATTTTGTGCATTATGATATCCATAATTGGCCTTTCCAGTTCCATTTTTATTAAGTTCTTCAGCAAAGGCGATAAGATTTCGATAAGCATTACTAAAATGACTGATCTCAATATTACCAAAATCCCCTTTTAGAGCGAGACCAAACTCTTGGTTACGAGATGTTTCAGGCTTAAATTTACCTACATAAACCTCGCTATTATTGCCACCATACCGCCAACCATACATTTCAGCAAAACTAGGATTTCTAAATCCAGTAGAAAGGCGATAAGAAAGATCAAGCCATTCCGTTGGTTTTATGACAATACCAGTATTCCAAGAGAAATTTTTAAATTTACCAACACTAATAGTTGATTCATTAGCTTTTGTACGAGATACGTCATACCGAATACCTAAACCTAAATCAACGTATTTCCCTAATGCCATATTATTGCGTGCTGCGAAATAATAATTTTTCCCTTTAATTAACCGCACTTTACAGTCTCTGTAATTAGAGGAGTTACCTTTATAATCACAATGATCTTGTACTACAAAACCTACTGTTGGTTTTGGGTATAAGTAAGGTTGTTTTTTGTAACCATTTCTTCTTGTTTCATTAGCTTTCTCTGAAATACTCTTTGCCGTAGCGGTAACACGTCGAGTTAAATAATCTTTATGCTGAAGCGCTGAAGTAAAGTCATCAAAACCAAGATTGAAGACAATTTGATGAGTAAGCCAATTTTGTTGAATTTTTTTCTCTAAATTCAATTGCAACATATTATGTTTTTCTTTATAAACATTTCTATCAGAATGATAGTATGAATAAGGTTTATCACGTGTTGGGCGGCAATTCTTACTTGGATTAGGATAAAGACTGCAATGCGTATGTTGCATATAACTGTCAAGTATGATGTTTTGTTGATTAGCACTTAACACTGCTTTGTCAATGATGCCCGCTTTGTTCTTATTTTCGTAAATATATTCAATACCTACACGCTGTTTTCTATGGTGTTCATCGAAATAAAGCCCACTTGCATAGTTAACGCCTCGGCCATCCTCAATACGTTGATATGCACCATAATCTTGCTTTGGATAAAAAGAGCCACTGCTATCATCCCGTTTTTCTGTTGATCTTAAATAAGCGGGAAATGTCATATCACGGATATCAAATTTTTGTTGTGTGAATTCAAAAATACCACCAATATAATGTTGTTCAGAAAAATGATACCCTCCTCTTAAAAACCAAGACTGGCTTTCATATTTCATTGGATTAGGTTTGATACGGTTAGCCCCCGTATAATCTGAAACGCTTACGGTTTCTCTTTGGGAGGATAAAATCGCAGGTCGTTTGGCGAAAGGTATACAACTGTTATAATCATCTGGCTTTGGACACTCATCTTGCATCACAAAGTATGCAGATTGATCCTCTGGTTTGGCGATTAATCGATGATAACTTTGTACGCCTTTTAATGCATCTTTATGGACTTGGGTTTCAATTGAATTTCGTTGAGTATAAATGGCGACCCCTTCAAATCCCCCTTGTTTTCCAGCTACAGCTAAAGAATGGGTAAAGCCTTTATTTTTGCTTGAATAAGCATTTTTAGTTTGAATTCCCCATGATTTGTCTCCTTCTAAGATATCGGCTGCTGATTTGCTTTGAAATGTTACAGAACCAGCTAGTGCTCCATTACCATACTCAGAAGAACTCCCCCCCTTGCTTATTTCGACGGCCTTTACATTTTCATATTCAATTTCATTAATTGCACCAGTGCCAGAATATCCTGAACGAGCAACTAAAGGGCTTTGCACTACATAAGATTGCGTTTGAGGTAAACCATCTACTAATAAAGCAACTCTATTTCTGTCCATACCACGAATAGAATATCCAGAACTTGCACCACGGCCTTGTTCTACAACTGAAATGCCTGGATCATAGCGTGTTAGATCACGAATATTTAATACTTGTTCTCGGCTGATACTTTCACTAGTTTTGATAATTTTGCCAAGTCCAGTTACTTCATTATCTTTACGATCTCTTATTTTTTCTGCAGTGACTGAGATAGTTTCTAATTCTGAATCTTCTGTACTTTGAGTGTCCACTTCAGATGATATAGCTTCTTTTGTATCTTTTATACTTTGAGTTTCTGCTTTTACATAGCATGAAATTAAAAGACAAGAAATAATACTTAGGCGAAAATAGGGTTTTTTAGTCATTTTTAGTATTCCATTACTTGGTTGTTTTTACTTGTTGGTTGTTTCTACTTGTTTTTTAGCACCAAAGACAACTGCAGCGCTTGCATTTGGTGAATTGGGTGGTGAAGGTACGGTTGAGGAACTTTCAGAATTTGTAGCTGTAGGATTTTTTCCGTTATAGGTGAAATACCCTCCTAATTCAGAAGCCTTAGGTCCATAAAATGCCCCATTTACTTTAGTTGTAATATTAATTTTGGCATTTGAAGTTTGACTATTGTTACCATCTATTACAAAATTTGTTGCGGTTGCTGTACCAGTGAAGTCATTACTACCATTTAATTCTGCATTAATTTTAAATACGGTATTTCCATTATCGTGTCGTTTTAATTCGCCTGTTAATGTTTTATTGGCAAAACTTACATCAAACTCGGCGACAGCATTTTTACTGCGTTCCTTATCACCACTGGCGGAGTAAGATGTCTCGCCATCACTAATATAACCAAACCAATTACCATGATATTTTGCACTTCCTTCTTTAGGTATTTCGTCCTTGGGAGTACGGAGACCTAATAAGAATTGATAATAAGTGTTGATAGATGTTGTCGTCGTTGGTTTTTCTTTGCCTTTTTCTTTGTCTGTTTCATTTTTGTTGTCCTTATCTTTATCCTCATAATACATACCAAATTTCACATAGCTTAGATTCTTGCAACATGCTTCTACTTTATAGGTTTTACCTCCTACCGTATGGTGCTTACTACTTATGAAATCATCAGTATTTTTTTCAGGTAAAAGAGGAATAGGCTGATTGCCAATTAAAAGGTAATCAGCTTCACCAAAACTTGGTATATCTTCCGTCTTAAAGTTTTCTGCATCGGTTTTTTTATTGGCTGTTGTACTGGTTGCATCGGTTGTTGCACTGGTTTTTGCATCGGTTGTTGCATTGGTTGTTGCATCAGTTCTTTTAAAAGTAATTAGCTTGCCATCAATTAAGGTTTCTTTGGATAATTTTTGGTTTTCTGGGTTTTGTGGGTCTTCTTTGGCACTAAATACCCCAAAAACTTTTTCGTCGTTAGCTAAAAACTTTCCCCCTAGTTCTTCAGCATTAGGCCCATAAAAACCACCTTCTAATGTTCCCTCGCTGGTAAAGGGATGATCTTCAGACTTTGTTTTGGTTGGCTTTACTTTACCTCTGAATCGGTTGCTATACACTTTAGCTTCTAGAGTGTAGAGTTTATGTGTTGTATTTTGTGATTCATTAACACTTGTTTTCCTTTCATTATAATAAAGTTCTCCAGTGAGCTCTTTCTTACCAAAATCTACACTAAATTCACTTATTAAGCCCGCGTCACCGTTTTCTAAATTATAGATATCTTCTGAAATAGCGCTGCGTCTGGAATAAGCTTGACCGATAGAATTACTGAACAAAGAATAACGTTTGCCATTTTCAGTTGCAGTGATGAAGTTCCACGTTCCTTTGTATTTAGCTACACCTTTTACTGGCAAGTTTTTTGCAGTTTCATTACCATAATAAAATGCATAACCATAATAGCCAGTATAAGCTTTTTGCTCTTCCTTCTTATAATCACGCCAACTATCGATATAATACAAACCAGAATAAACGTATTCTTGTGAATTAGAATTTTGTGATGTTCCATTAGGTTCCTCAATTGAGCCAATAAGCCTCCCCCCGTTTTTATTGTTATTTTTAACTTTTTCAACATCCTCTTCAATCGTAGAAAGTGAGGAAAATATCATATAGCCATCTTCATTTAAGAAACTAGGTTCTCTAGCACCAATAAAATTTTGAGCCACTAACTTCATCCCTCCCCCTAAAGAAGGAATGAACAACTTTTCCAAATCAGATTTTGTTCTTTGATTCGAGGTATCGTCTTGATAACGTGGTTTAGAAGAGGAGGGATTAGAGACGTCATCTACATCAAAAGAACCACCTCCCCCGCTACAAGCGCTTAGTAAAAAGGAAAGTCCACCAGTGATAAGAGGTACAGATTTCATAGAATTAATACTTATACAAAATTGATAATAATTCGCATTATTGTTCTTTTTTTGTAATAATGTCAACTTAGAATTTTTTAAGTTCATGGATAAAATATGAAAAATGGCGTAAAACAACTTTCTCTCTTATCATTAATAGGCTTATCATTAACGAATGTAGCTTGGGCAGAAGTTGCGCGTCCTAAAAATGATACATTGACAAATACGATTCAAAGTGCGGAATTAAAAACCTCCTCTTTTTCTTCTATGCCTAAGAAAGAAATACCAAATAGGCATATTATTTCTCTTTCCAAAAGCCAATTAGCGAACCATCCAAGACTTGTTTTGCGTGGGTTAATTCCTGCTTTATATCAAAATAACACTCAGGCAGTTCAACTGTTATTACCACTATATAAACAATTTCCTCAACAAGATAATTTCTTACTAACTTGGGCAAAGGCTATTGAAGCTCGTGAACAAGGTGATTTAACCCAATCTATTGCTTATTATCGTGAATTATTCGCTCGAAACGCATCTTTACTACCTTTACGTTATCAATTAGCTCAAGCTCTATTTTTTAACTATGAAAATGAAGCTGCCAAAATTCAATTTGAAAAATTACGTACAGAGGTAGATGATGAAAAATTTTTAGGTGTTATTGATCAGTATCTTTTAACACTAAATCAGCGGAATCAATGGATATGGCAAGTAGGATTAAATTTTTTAAATGATGATAATTTGAATAACGCTCCAAAAAGTGGCACAAAAATTGATAATTGGACCGCTTGGGAAAAAGAAAGTGGGAATGGGGTAGGGTATTCTTTATCAGTAGAAAAAAAATGGCCATGGGCAGATCATTTTTTTAGTAAAACTATGTTTAATGGGAATGGAAAATATTATTGGGATAATAAAAAATACAATGAGGCTACTGTGCGTATAGGTGGTGGTTTAGGTTATCAAACTGCCTTAGTTGAAGTCTCGTTGTTTCCTTTTCAAGAAAAACGCTGGTATGCAGGTGGTAGCTCTGGAACGAATACAATGAAGCAATATGCGGATAAATTGGGTATTCGTTTAGAAAACGTAGATTGGCTAAGTAAAACTTGGCAAATTTCTACCGCACTTGAGTATGGAAAATCTCGTTATAAAATCCGAAAACATTTAGATGGTAATTATTATTTCATTTCATCAACACTCTTTTATTTACCTAAAAGCACTCAATTTTGGTTTGTTGGCATGGATTTTCATAGAGAAAATACACAAGCATTAGATAATGCTTATCAACAAAAGACATTGAGACTTGGTTGGGGGCAGGATTGGTCTCATGGTATTTCATCTCGTTTTACTTTTAGTTATGCTAATCGAGCGTACAGAGAGAAAGATTTGATTGGGATACAGCAAAAAAATCGTGAATACACAACCACAATTACTTTATGGCATCGAAATATACATTTTATGGGGCTAACACCCAAATTATCGTGGGATTATCAAAAATCCACTAGTAATCATGCTTTTTATCGTTATGATAAAAATAGAATTTATCTCGAAATTGGAAAAATATTTTAAGGCTGAAAAGTTGTAACCTAACTTTTGAGGTATCTCTAACTTTAGCAAAGTGCATATATTTTTTAATATTCGTTTGAAGTTTTTTTTAAAAATTTCCGTTTCTTATTTGACGAACGCGTATTTTATGACTAGAATTGCGCTCTATTTTATTCACTCTTAATTGTATTTAGGTAAATTAAAATGAAACGTACATTTCAACCTTCTGTATTAAAACGTAGTCGTACTCACGGTTTCCGTGCTCGTATGGCAACTAAAAATGGCCGTCAAGTTTTAGC
>ENA-OWND01001229-OWND01001229.1-metagenome-genome-assembly--contig:-NODE-1229-length-16028-cov-10.272710_pt1 | contig 16028 bp, 13 predicted proteins | sample MGYA00245342_ERZ651119 | MGnify/ENA primary metagenome ERZ651119 (study PRJEB26857, sample SAMEA4031756) | metagenome | biome: human; feature: oral; material: saliva | place: Philippines | collected 2014...
CGGTTCTTAGGGGGGAAGAGGGCAGTAATGTCCTTGACCTACCCGATCGACCGTCAGACCTTGAGCAACGCAACGGGCGAGCCGTGCGTAAGGGAAACCTTATCGCTAAGGAGTTTGCGGACAATAAGGTCGATGTGATTATCTATGCTGTCGAGCGGTCGTTGGACAGCTACAAGTTCAACCTGCTGCACAACAAGCAACTGTTCATCAACCAGCTGAAGACAAACACGCTGGGCAGCCGCACCATTGATGAGGGATCGATGGACGAGGACAGCGGTATGAACTTTTCAGAGTATGTTGCCGTGCTATCTGGTAATACAGACTTGTTAGAGAAAGCCAAACTCGACAAGAAGATTGCCACGCTGGAATCCGAGCGTAAGAACTTCCTCCGTGAACGTGATGCCGCAACGGGAAAGTTGGCAGAGATTGACAGTTCCGTATCTTTTCATTCAGACAAGATCAAGGAAGCCAAGGCAGACTTGGCGTGCTTTGAGAAGCGTGTGGAGCGTGACAAAGAAGGTAATCCTATCAATAAACTTGTCATTAAAGGTGTGGAGGACAGTACAGACATCAAGGTCATTGCTGCACGCCTGCAGGAGATTAACGACAAGGCACGTACCAAAGGCGAGTACAATAAAATCGGTGAGATTTATGGTTTTTCCATCATGGTGAAGACGGAGAGTACCTCAAAAGGTTTGTTTGACTGCTCCGTGAACCGTTTCTTTGTCAAAGGACAGGAAAGCATTTACTATACCTATAATAACGGTAAGTTGGCAACAGACCCGAAACTTGCGTGTGAGAACTTCTTGGGTGCGCTGGGGCGTATCCCCAAGGTGATAGAATCGCATGAGAAGGAGAAAGAGAAGGTTGCAGCCAATAAGGAAATCTATACTGCTATTGCTAATGGAACGTGGAAGAAAGAAGAAGAGCTTCGCTCGCTCAAAGGGCAGTCGGCAGAGTTGGATAGAAGGATTGCCCTTATACTTGCACCATCGGAAGAGGAAGAAACGGAGGGCATGAAGCAAGAAGAGGGCTTATCCGGCAATAGTCATTCTGTAAAGGTAAGCAATGAGCCGTCTCCTGTTCAAAATAAAGAAGAGGATAACCATTCACAGAGTTTCAGATCCAAATGGAGACACTAAATATGTATTGGTTATCCAAATGAAAGTCAAGCACTTGTTCTTGTGCTTGACTTTCGAGTTTGAAAAATTTTTATCTTGGCATTCTTATATTGTGTATGATAATTGGTTGAATTATCTCCATAAATTCATTATTGCCAGATAGGTTCTTTATTCCAATGGTTAGGGAAACCAATCTTGTAAATTGGAATATCCGGACGTTCTTCTATCAATGAGATAATTTTCTTTTTGTAAGTGTCTCCGGCATTGATAGCATTGCACAGGTACAACATAGAGGTAATTATCAGATATGGCTTTTTCTTGGCAAACTCCGAAAGAGGATTTCTCAGCCATATACCTTTGGGATTGTTGATGTCCATAGGTCGTTTTACCATATTCCGACTCCAAACTCTGGAATGATGGGCTACAATATTCCTCAAATAGGATATAGCTTCAAGCCAGCTTGAGAGTTCCGTGTGTATGTTAAGCCCGAAGTCATTGGCAATTCTCGCCTTTTCCGGTAACTGATGACAGAGATTCTTGTATATCTTTGAAAGGGTACCGAAAGTTGCCATCTCAAAAATCACCCACGCATCAGGCTGCTGGGTAAATGATGTACATTTCCCGTCTTTCCACACTCCGTATTTGCGTTTGTATTCTTTTATAAAGACTTCACCACTGCGCATAAATTCGCTCATCAAATCCTCTATATGCTGTTGATGGAGAGATTCATTTACAAAGAGTTTTTTGTCTGTATAGAATAGCCCGCCAAAAGATTGTGAGAGATGATAAATCATTTTTGTTCGCAACGCTATCTCTATCGTTTCAATGGCATCAAACAGTATCAGACGTAATTCCTTGTCGAAGAAATAACGTGAGATAACATCCTCAAATCTGGACTCCTCCATAAATATATGCCGGTCTTTGTCCTTTTGCATATCCCACCAGTACCCCTTTAATCGGTAGTAGCTGACATGATTCAAGTGAAGACGGGCAAACTCCTCGTCTTCTATAATCATGCCCCTATCTTTCAGTAAATCGATTTGTTCCTGAATGGAACGTGATTTTTTATTTGCCATAGTATATATAAAAAAATGACTCGCCGGCAGATCTTACGGTATGCCAAGCGAGTACTGTTATCTTCGTGTGCGGAAAAACCGCAACCAACTTTCTGCTTGCAAAGGTAAGTATTATTTTTGTTTCAGCAAAATAATTGCCGATATTTTTTAAGTGACAAAAATTACCAACCTGCCCGTATCATTTCAACTATCTCTTCCAGAAGGAAAAGTAACCTGACATTGGCTTTAAGATTGGGAATTTTTCGGCACAGTTGCAAATATCCGTCCCGAGTGGACAGATAATGTCAATGTCGATGGATAGTCGGTGAGCAGACTCTCCCAAAATAAGCATCAGAGCCGAACCGCCCTTGAAGCAGAAAGGGCATCCGGACAATTTCAGCATCTCCAGCAGGGACATTGCCCTGATGACTTTCTCTATCAGGTTCAAGTCCTTATATTTGTTACGAACAGACATGGTCTTTATCCATTCTGTAGTCATACATTCTTTCTTGATCATACAAATTCCTTGATATATTTTTCTATTTGCGATTTAATATTGCGTCGTGAGGCATACCGCAACAGCATACCTACATTTACATTATAGTTAGCAAAAGTATTCTGCATCATGTAAAGAGCTTCCTGCCCCTGCATGTAAAAGAAATCCTTATCGCATTGGATATCAACTAAAAGCTTCTCGATTGTTGGTACATTGATGCCGTTTATTTCCTGTATGGGAGACTCTGAAACAAGAGGCTTTACGATATAGGATCTTTTGTCCAACCGAATATAATCGTACATCATGTCTTCCTTCGGAGAAAGGAAACTGCGTTCGTGCATATCCTGTACAAAGTGGAAAATGGTTTCAGTGGCATCACGTTCCGTTTCTATATAGATATTGTTATTATACGACAGGTGATGCTGCAAATCAGACAGAATTTCACCATTATATACGCAAAAGTCTAATAATGGATATTCCGCTTTTAATTTCTTGTACAACCGAATGGAATGAGTATTGGGAACCGGGCGAAAAATATCTTTGGGAGTAGTCGTATATATTCCCTTGCTTATTCTGAATATTTTGTTTTCATCCATCAACTTGCGTAAATGCCAAGACAGCATTTTCTTGGAAAGTTCAAACTTTCCAGAAAGATACTCAAACAAGTCATTCGTCCTGAACTCCTTATTGGTGTTTGCAAAATCTAAAATGATATTATTGACGTTCATTCTACTATTACTAATAGTTCGGTGCAAAGATAGTTAGATTTTGGCAATAAAACAAACAAATTGCCAAAATCTAACACATCTTAATACACATGATATAACTTGTAGATTTTGTTAAACCAAGTTGTAGAGTATCTTAATCATTAAAGTTCTTCTCTATTTCATCTTCCCAGACATGGAAAAAATGTTTTGCATTTGTTGAGTTTACTTCTTCATCATCAATCCAATCGTCTACTCCGACTTCCATCCTCGGATTCTCACTTGGAGAAGTTGCTGCCAGTACAGGTTCGCCCATTTCAAAAATCGTAATTTTTGGTGCTATATATTTCTTCTTTATCTGATTATTTATTTCTATTTTTTTTGTTTCCATCTTTTTACATTTTAAGAATTAAAATTTAAATACAGGACGTATAAAACAGCCTCCCAGTGCAGTTCGGTGCCATTGTAAGTATTGCTTACCCTTAATATCATATAACCACAAAAATGATGAGTTTGAATTCTCAGAAACATTAATCCAATAACGGGATGGTTGCCAATCGTAATACGGTGGTAGGTATCCTATAAAACAATCATGATAAACCTCGTCTTCACCATACCGTTCTGTTGATTCCATAAAATCATTAAGTCTTCCATAGTCCCACGGTTGGGTTGTATAATGTGGTTTATTACTATATTTAGTACCGCCAAAAGCATCAAATATTAAATCAAAATCTTTGAATCTTGGCACATACCATTGGGTCCAAGATGGCGCTACTTTCTGATATTCAGAAAGGTATGTGTCTACTTTCTCCAATTCCTCTATTAAAAACAAATTGGTTCTGTCCGGGCTTTTTAGATTTCGCAAAGATATGGCAAGTCCATGTTTGCTATAAGGTGCAGGGCCGTTACCATTATCACTTATATATGCAATCATGGCAACAGGTTTCTCACCTGCATTGTCTGCTTCTTCACAAGTGGAGTAAATATTGCCAGCATCGGATATTACCCAACCAAGTTTAGGCTCTTGGAGTGTTGTATCTTGGTCTGGGTAGCCAATAAAGTCATCCATAATAGTAATCGTGTATTTGTATCTTTTTCCTGCTTTCAAATCAGCTTTGAAAGGAAAATAAGTAACGCCATAACTATTGTAGTCGCCAACAACATATTGACCTGTGCTATGGTCATAAATTTTACATTTCACCCATACATAGGAATAAACGTTTTGTGCATCATTCTCACGAATAGCCTTATTAATGTCTGCAATTCTAACGCTTGACTTGGGATTCCACGGTTGATGATTCAACGGAACGAGAAAAATGTCTTTGCTGGCATTAAGATATGATTTATCTGCTTTTTCAAAGTTTTCTATATCAAATGAATATTCGCCAAGACCTCAATAATCCCTTGCCATGCGTGTTTGAACCACTCCATTTCCCAACATTGTAAACTCTGCTTCATGATACACCCCCTTTAAGCCGATTTGCTTGATGTCCATGATTTCAAGATTGTTTGACATATTGGAAATTCCAAACTTGATTTGTGAAAGGAGGTGATGAAATTGTAATTTTACAGTACCATGATTTGCTTGTTTATATTCATCTGATTCGAAAGCTGCCATATAATCCTCGTTTCCTCCCGAATATACACCAAGGCTTACCTCGTGGTTGCTACATACATCTATTTCCGGTCTGCTTCCAAAATTATTGGGAGAGTTGACGGCAACAAAATGCAGGGATTCATCTTCCAGCCATCTCTTTCTCTTATTCTCGTATTTATATGAGAATATGCCATTACCTTGATTGACTATTTCTACATTATCCATATATGGTTCTTCTTCTCCTGGATCGTCAAGGAACGCATACACATAAAAGTTTTTCAACTTCTTGACATAGTTTTGCGAGTCAAACGCTGTACGCGTATGAGTTTGGTTGTTCTCTGCAACAGAAAAGTTGATAAAGTCAGAAGGAGATGCTACATTGGATGCAACTTGTTCTTCATCAGAACAAGATACCACCCCCAACAGGATAAAGACTAATAACACCACAGCAGGTGAATTTGGTAATTTTCGTAATTTCATAAGTTTCTTTTTTTTTGCTATTGAATTGTCATAAAGATTAAAGTTTGATTGAGTGAAAGGGAGAGATAACTCTTCCTCATTCCTCTCTTCTTTGTAACATTTTATCTATCTCACCCCTAAGGAAAAGCAATCGACCATTAGCCTTGAGATAGGGAATTTTCCCTGCCCACACCCAGTTGTAAATGGTCTTTTGTTCAACTTTGAGTATTTTGGACACATCTATGATATCCAAGTATTCGGGTTGCAATGGTGGATGGACAGTCGTATCGACGGATTGCTCTTGCAGGACAAGCAGACGGTCGAGTTTGTCCTCGACATTCATGAGCTTATCGAACAGGCGTTTTTGCCAAGTATCTTCTGCATTATAGTTTATGTACGGCATAATTCTCCTTTTTGATAGTTGCCATTGATATCCTGTGCCAAGATATGTTGCTCTTTCATGTAGGCGATGTACTTCTTTGCTGTTCTATCCTTTATTTCCATTTCTCGCATCAGAACATCACAAAGTTCCTGATAGGTGAGCTTAAAAGAATTTCGGAAGGCTTCTCTTATAACGCCAACGAGTTCATCGGTCTTGCGCTTTTCCTTGTCCTCCTTGGACTTCTCACCACGATAGACGTGCATATCCTCCGCCTTATCCCAGCCGAAAAGCATCATCGGTACGTCCAACGGACTTCCGTCACGGACTTTCAATGCCTTCACCACAGAGTATTCGGGATTGTCGTCTTTCTCAATGGAGAGAATACCGGCCGCCTTGCGTTGCAGTTCCGAGCCAATATGCCCACGGAGTTTGATACCATTTGGCACGAAGTGCAGCACGCAAATAATGCAGGTATTGTAGATACCCGCCAGACGGTACAGTTCATCTACTATGGCTATGCTCTCCGTTTCGTCATTGGCGGAACGTATCAAGTCAGCTATGCCATCAATCACCACAAGGTGGATGCCCCCATGCTTGTGATGGAACAGATCCATACTTTCACGGATAAGTTTCAACCGGTCTTTACGGGAAAGCGAAGCGAGATACAGAGAATGATAATACTCAGGTACTGCTGCCAGTGAAGCCCGACGGAGTGTCTTGCCTAAATTCTTATGAAGTTGAGCCTCTGACTGTTCCGTGTCATAGTGCAGAACTGCCAAGCCTTTGGGATTGGCGGTAATCTCTAATCCCAAGGTTTTCTCTATTGGCAGTTGTTCTACTCCCAATGTTCCAGCAAGAATGGCTCCGACATAGTTACTCTTGCCCGTACCTTCTCCTCCAGTGATGCAGAATAGATTGTCTTGGGTTCCCAATGGGACACCATTCACAGCCACCACCGATTTGGAAATGTCAGGAGGGTTTTCGTAGTCTATTTCGCAGGAGCGTAACATCATCATGGTTTGGCTGTATAGGTCTGTAAACATCTTGGCAAGCAGCTCTTTCAGTTCCTTTGCCCCATTGCCCAAGGCAAAGAAATCAGAAATATCCTTTTCCGTCTTGGTTCCACTAAGTGGAAGTGTAAGATTCAATACCTTGAATTCTACTAAATTTTCAGCCTGTTTATGAGCCTCCCGTACACCTGTTTCATCCGCATCATACAAGAGTATGATATGCCGAAAGCGAAGTTGAAGGCTCTCAATGATACTTGTCGGTATTTGTGCCGTTTCACTGTTGAAGCATATCGCATTGAAGCCGTGTGCATACAATGAGAGTACGTCCTTCTCTCCACCTGTAATGAAAACAATATCGCCTTTGGTGGGAATCTGCTCCATGCCGAAGCAATAGGTGGCAGGCATTCTTCCACCATAGAGAAAGCGGACTTTCGAACTGTGAGGTCTGTATATCTTTATGTAGCCGTTTCCTATATAGGCAAATATAGGTTCTGTCGGTGAACTATGAAGTTCAAACTTCTTGCCCTCGGCAGATACGCTCTCATACCGTTTAAGACTCCGTACCCGAAACTGCCGGAGTGTATCTTCATGGATACCATAATGCGCCCAATAGTTCAGCAGTCCATCGTCAAAAGGCTGTATCTCGAAACTATATGGACGTTCTTCCGTCCGCTTGGTCTTTTCGACCGTAGGCCTGGAGGCTATAGGATTTTTATATGACGGTGTGATATGCTTGTTATGCTTTTCTGCATCACATAAAGAATACAATCCAAGTTCTTGTACGATGGTTTCCAAGACCTCGGGAAAACTCGTTTTCAGATTCAAACTACACAACGTTGCTACAAACCAGAAGCAATCCCCTGAATAGGTGGTATCGCCATGATCATAGAATTTATAAGAAGAAGTTTTCCTATCATAGTAGATATGACAGGAAGCCCGTTTGTCGTCATAAAAGGGGCTACGGAAGTTTCGGTGAAGATTCACCTCAAAACCAAGGAAATGGGAAAATACATTCAAACCTCCTTGGGTAAGCAAAAGAATCTGTTCTTTTTCTATCATAGCTGTCTGTTTTTAGGGTTAAGACATGAACTCATGATAAGATTGTCCTTAAAACGGTTGAGCCGACCAAGAACCTCGTCATTCCTCATACCGGAAACACGGAGGCGATTGCATTTCGTGGCAATCACGATAGACTTGAAAAAATAACGCACATCACCACCTTCTGTGTAGCGATACCTCACTAACTGCTTCTTGCGCCAACGGTAAAGGGTGGACTCTGAAACATTCAGAGTCCCGATGAGGTCTTTGGTGGTCATCTCCAGCTCATCATCTATATCTTGGATAAGACGGGAGGTACGCTCAACATACTGCTCAATTCGGTTGAGCCTGTCTATCAGTTCTTGATAGGCTTGGCTTTCTACTGCTATTATTTCCATATGTCATCACAGTTTGGTTTGTAAGATAATGTGCTGCGGTCCCAATTCCTTAGCGAGATCCATTATCTTTCCATAAGTTTCTTCGTCAAACACGTCAATGCCCAGTCGGATAAATGGGGGAGGTATTTCTCTTCTTCTCCTTGCAATGGATGCAAGCAGATCACCCTCATCCATTTCCAAAACTTTGGCATAGCTACAAATTTGTACTATACTCATGGATACGGCTCCTGTTTCCCATCTTGAGATGGTACTTGAGCTAACTTTCAGTTTTTCAGCGATATACTCCTGTGAGTATCCTTCATGCTCTCGCTTTTCCTTTAGGGTTTTGTGCAACTGTTTCATATGTATAAAGTTACAAAGACACCTAAATTTGAGCAACCCGCCTCGTTCAAATGTTTGCATCCCATGCAAGGAAGCTTGCATTAGGTGCAGATAAATATTTTGGCAGTGTCAGCATGGAATGCCTTTTCCAACTCCTAATAGATTAAAACGAAAAAACACTTTATTTTCATTCCGAAATCGGCAAAAAAAAGATAATTTTTATGAAAGCCAGTGCACGGTGCAAGACCCTTTATATATAAGGGCTTGCACCGTGCACTGGAAAATGTAGCAGAAAAGTTTCTAAATATTTATGACACAAAGATTTGGATATATAAACAAAAAAATCTAACTTTGTACACAGAAAATGAGAGTAAGCGTGCTTTCGACAGATAGTCAGAATAGCGGTCATAAGCCAGTCAGTTTACTGCTACATTTCTGCTACAGGAACTATCTGAACGAAAAGGTAAACAATTAGCTTTCAGCGATTAGGATATACTGCGGATTAGTTCAGGCTGGTCCACATTGATAATCAAGAGGGGGTGTCAAAATAGGCACATCCTCTTTTTTTGTTTTTCTCTATGATGTTTTTCTTTGCTCTCTTTATGCGGCGTTTCCTTCTCGACGCGCTGAAAGAAGCAGGCAAAGACTGACGATTTTCTTCATTGCATTTTATTTTTTAATTGCCATGCTGATTTGTGAATCAGCACAGCCATAGTAGAGTTACCATTTATTATTCAGTGTCACCAATCACCTGGCAAACACGGTTTCGGCAGGATACTGACCGCTTTTCTCTAAATCTGTATCAGAAATGAAGTACGGTTAGTCCAGTCGTTATTAGTTTTAATGTGTCTCGTTATCAGTCGTAATTACAAGTTGCAAATATAAGGAAAAGAAAACTGATTCTTAAAAATATCGATTCTTAAAATGTAAAAAATCAACCAAAAAGCGCACATGTCACTTCTAATCTGCAGAAAAACCTTCTGCATAAAAAAAGAAAATCCCGTAGATATCATGACAATCTGCGGGATTTTCTTATGTTATAAAAGATAATATCTTACTTTATGTACTTGCGACCGTTCTTGATCACGATGCCTTTGAAACTGTCGCTTACGCGCTGACCAGCAACATTGTAGAGTGCGTCGTTGTGAGCAGCAGCATTGACATTGTTGATGCCCGTGGCAACACCATCCCAGCTGAACTCTGTCACACCCTTCAAACCTGGGATTGAGCAGTACTTCTCAATTTTGCCGTAAAGCCATACTTTCTTGCCGATGTTCTCCTTGTGGTCGAGGATGTTGATCTTTTTACGTGGAGCAGTGTTGAAAGTAAGCTGCACGGAAATGTGGTCATTTGCATCGCCAAGCGAGATGTTTGAAGCTGAAGCAACTGTCTCTCCCTCACCTGCGTCCTTATCATCAATCTTTCCGTCTTTGTTGACGTCGGTGAATACTGTAGGAACTACTGTAGCGCCTGATGTTACGACCACGTTGCCGAGGATCTCTCCCTTTACCCATACATTCCCTGCAGGAGCCTTGTCGTGCTTGAAGAGGTATATTACGTCAGCAGCAGTATAAGCGTTTGCGAGTGTACCGTCGCCAACAACAGTGTAAGGCGGCTCTATATCTGAAGCTGTCTTGCCGTTGATAGAATAAATCTTGTTGCCCATGTCAACCTCTTTTGTGCCTTTATGGTCCTTGAGCTTACCATAGACAACAACCTCGTCGCCATCCTGAATCTGAGTCTCGCTGGTGAACTTGTCGCCGAGATAATAGAAGCCGCGGAAAACCTTTAGCAGTGGTTCTTTTGTGCCGGCGTCAGCAATGTTGTACGTAGCATTACCGTACTGAGTTGTATTGATACTCTCGATGTTGATAATAGTACCCTTTACGTAAACTTCCTTATCAAGGCCTGCACCTGCTGTTATTAGCTCAATAGCCTTTGCCACAGTGTAGGCTGTCTCCGGAGTGTTTGTGAGATCTACAATTTCGCCCGCGTTTGGAACCTCACCGTTTGTATACACACCAATCTTGTCGAAGCATAACTGACCATGCTTTGTAGCGCCTTCTGTGCCGTAAGTAGCGTTATCGCCTACAGTGAATGTAACCTCTTCTGCATCGCCTGTCCATGTGACGATCCATGTAGAAGGGTTCACTGTAACCTTACCGGCAGAAGCAGTCACTTCTGCGAGGCGTTTCTTGCCCTGACTGGAAATATTGAACTGCAGACCGCTCATCTTGGTTGTATTCTTTATTGTTACAGTAGATTTGGCATAAGCGCGGAAGTCTTTATCCGTGGCATTTACTGTTGAGGCATTTGATGCGCCAGCCTTGTTGGCTACAATGCTGAATCCATCCTTAGTGAATGTGATTTCGTCAGCGCTTGTAAGCGTCGGTGTACCGTTTTTGTTCACGCCGGTCTTTGTGATACCTGCCCAGCTTTCCCATGTCCATGTGTACTCTGTATGTGCCATTGCCATGGTCGCAACGAATAGAGAAAAAATAAATAGTAGAGTTTTTTTCATAACTTTAAACTTTTGTTTTTAAATAATTTCATGTATTAGGACAAAGGTAAGGAAAAAAAATAACATCGCACAATATTTACATATGTTTTTGTTGATACTCAGAAAAAAAGTTTTATTAAATATCATACTTTCGTATTATTAATGTCCGGTAAACAAATTATAGCGATGAATCGATTAGGATGACACCTGTAGGTGCGTGATTTATCACGTTCCTACATTCTCTTGGAAACAGGCAATCCGGCAGGCGTAGGGACGTGATTTATCACGTTCCGTCTCAGCGCAGAGTCCATTGTGCTACCTATTTGTTCCTTGGATATTGCTTAAGCGTGATAAATCACGCCCCTTCGATATATGCGAATAAAATTAACAAAAGGGCTGTTCTGGCCACGAATACAGCCGATATTTGCCGGCAGGTTTTCGTTCAGTGCCGAAAAACGCTTAATTTTGGCATTACGCGAAAGATGCTGATAATCAGAACGGTAGACTTTTTTGATACTAAAAAAAGACGAAGCAGTTTCAAGAACCGCCGCTTCTTGAGGCTAAAAGCGCCGCTTCTTGCCGATGAAACCGCTGTTTTTTGCATCAAGAACCACCGCTTTTTGAGATAAAAAGCACGGAATGAGACTGTTTTCTGCTCTCGTCGGCTCCCAAAGGCACAGCGTTATGCTATGCAGACTTGGCAAATCATCGCTTTTGATTTCCTATTTCGTCAAAAAACGCGAATATGATTTTTCTTTACTATACGTTAGTTCTTGAGAAGAAGCCTTTAGCTTTTACAAGACCAGTCTTATCACGAATGTACGTTGCAAATGTAGTTTTGCTGTATAAGCAAGAGGAATACATATTTCTTCAACAATGCGGCAAAGTTGTTGAAAATATTCATCTTCGGCGGGATTTTCTTTGCCATGTCGGTGGCTTTTTGTACCTTTGCATTCAAAAGATTTTTTATTTAGGCAATGGAATACAATTTTAGAGACATCGAAAAGAAGTGGCGGAGAGAGTGGGACAAGAACAAGACTTACCATGTCACAGACAATACTGACAAGAAAAAGTTTTATGTGCTTAACATGTTCCCTTACCCTTCAGGAGCAGGACTGCACGTGGGTCATCCACTGGGCTATATCGCCAGTGACATATATGCGCGCTTCAAGCGTCTGCAGGGATTCAATGTGCTCAATCCAATGGGCTACGATGCCTACGGACTGCCGGCAGAGCAGTATGCCATTCAGACCGGTCAGCACCCTGAAGTGACTACCAATGCCAACATTGAACGCTACCGCGAGCAGTTGGACAAGATTGGTTTCTGCTTCGACTGGGACCGCGAGGTACGCACGTGCGACCCCGATTATTACCATTGGACACAATGGGCTTTCCAGAAGATGTTCAACTCCTACTTCTGCGTCTCTTGCCAAAAAGCACAGCCTATCAGCCGTCTCATAGCCCATTTCGAGGCTCATGGCACTGAAGGACTTACCGTTGCCTGCTCAGAGGACCTTGAGTTCACCGCTGCCGAATGGCAGGCTATGGACGACAAGCAGAAGTCTGACACGCTGATGAACTACCGTATTGCCTTCATGGGCGAGACGATGGTCAACTGGTGCGCAGGGCTTGGCACGGTGCTTGCCAACGACGAGGTAGTCGACGGAGTAAGCGTACGTGGTGGATTTCCCGTCGAACAGAAGAAGATGCGCCAGTGGTGTCTCCGTGTGTCGGCTTACGCACAGCGTCTGTTAGACGGTCTGGAAACAATCGACTGGAGCGACTCTATAAAAGAAACACAGAAGAACTGGATAGGACGCTCGGAGGGTACGGAGATGCAGTTCAAGGTGAAGGACCGCGACTTTGAGTTTACTATCTTCACCACACGTGCTGATACAATCTTTGGTGTGTCCTTTATGGTGCTTGCTCCGGAGAGCGAGCTTGTGAAGCAACTCACCACCGCAGAGCAGCAGAAAGCTGTCGACGAGTATCTTACTTATGTGGCAAAGCGCACGGAACGTGAGCGACAGATCGACCATACCGTTACAGGTGTGTTCACAGGCTCATACGCCATTAATCCATTCACAGGCGAAGAAATCCCTGTATGGATATCAGAGTATGTCCTCGCAGGCTACGGCACAGGCGCTATCATGGCTGTTCCTGCCCACGACTCCCGCGACTATGCCTTCGCAAAGCATTTCAACCTGCCTATTCTTCCGCTCATCGAAGGCGCTGACATCAGCGAGGAAAGCTTCGACGCAAAGGACGGAATAGTAGAGAATTCACCTGCTCCGGGCAAGACATCCCTCGACGGATTCACACTCAATGGGCTGACCGTAAAGGAAGCTATCGCAAAGACTAAGGAGTTTGTGACAAGCCATAAGCTCGGACGAGTGAAGATCAACTACCGTCTGCGCGATGCTATCTTCTCACGCCAGCGTTACTGGGGTGAGCCATTCCCCGTATATTACAAGAACGGCATACCTACAATGATACCCGAGGAGTGCCTTCCGATAAAACTTCCGAAGGTCGATAACTTCAAGCCAACCGAAACCGGTGAGCCGCCATTAGGAAACGCACAGTTGTGGGCATGGGACGAGGTAAACAAGAAGATCGCCGACAAGACACTCATCGACGGGAAGACAGTGTTTCCTATCGAGCTGTGTACAATGCCGGGGTTTGCCGGTTCGTCGGCATATTATCTTCGCTACATGGACCCAAAGAACCCAGATGCACTCATCTCGGAGGCTGCTGCGGAGTATTGGCAGAACGTCGACTTATATGTCGGAGGTTCGGAACACGCCACAGGTCACCTCATTTATTCCCGTTTCTGGAATAAGTTCCTCTTCGACCTTGAGGTCAGCAAGAGGGATGAACCTTTCCAGAAACTCGTCAATCAGGGAATGATTCAGGGACGCTCTAACTTCGTTTACCGTATTCAGGGCACCAACAAGTTCGTATCACATGGTTTAAGGGAGCAGTATGACGTGACACCAATCCATGTCGATGTGAACATTGTTAAGAACGACGTGCTTGATGTAGAAGCATTCAAAGCATGGCGACCGGAATATAATGACGCCGAGTTTGTGCTCGAGGACGGCAGATACATCTGTGGCTGGGCTATAGAAAAGATGTCAAAGTCGATGTTTAATGTCGTTAACCCTGATATGATTGTCGAGAACTACGGCGCCGATACTCTTCGTCTGTACGAGATGTTTCTCGGTCCTGTGGAGCAGTCGAAACCTTGGGATACCAATGGTATCGACGGCTGTCATCGCTTCCTTAAGAAGTTCTGGGGACTGTATTGGGACCGTGAAGACAACTTCACCGTCGATGACTCAGAGCCTACTGCCGACAACCTTAAGTCGCTACATAAGCTCATAAAGAAGGTTACTGCCGACATCGAGGAATTCTCGTACAACACATCCATATCAGCATTCATGGTTGCAACCAACGAGCTGACACAGCAGAAATGCCATTCACGGCAGATTCTTGAGCCGTTAGTGACACTTATTGCCCCCTTTGCACCACACATCGCAGAGGAGCTTTGGCAGAAACTCGGTAAGGAAGGAAGTGTATGCGACTCTGCATGGCCGAAGTTCAACGCGCAGTATCTCATTGAGAACACGGTAAAGATGCCTGTACAGTTCAATGGAAAGGTGCGTTTTACACTTGATGTCCCTGCCGATGCCGATAAGGACACTATAGCCGAGATGGCAAGAACAGCACCACAGTCAGAGCGTCATCTTGAGGGAAAGGAGATAATTAAACTCGTTGTAGTGCCTGGTAGAATCATCAACTTTGTTATCAAATAACAAGAATAAATATACACAACAGGAGTTTGGCAGGACCGCGATTCTGCTAAGCTCCTTTTATTTTTATTGTAATGATAGGTTTTTTAAAACAGAATGTAAACCGTAAGGTCTGGACATTGACCGTCGATTATCTGCTCATAACGATAGGTTTGGCGTTGTATGCCTTTGGCTGGGGGTTCTTCCTGCTGCCGTATAAAATGGTGTCAGGAGGCGTCACCGGTGTGGCTGCACTGGTGTTCTATGCCACAGGACTGCAGATCAGTTACACTTATTTTGTCATTAACTTCGTGTTGCTTATAGTCGCGTTGAAGGTGTTAGGCTTACGCTTCATGATGAAGACCATTTATGCCATCTTCACTCTGTCGCTGATGCTCGAGATAGCCCAGGCGACAGTGACCTATCCCGACGGCACGATGTATCAGATGCTTGGTCCACAGGAAGATTTCATGTCGATGATTCTCGGTGCTATTTTCTCCGGTATAGCGTTGGCAATCGTTTTTATGCGCAACGGCTCTACGGGCGGAACAGACATTGTGGCGGCGTGTGTGAACAAGTATCGCGACATATCTCTCGGCAGAGTGCTTATCTTCGTCGACCTTGGCATTATACTGTCATCATATACAATCTTCGAGGATTGGCGTAAGATAGTGTTCGGTCTGGTGCTGATGGTGCTGGAAAATTTCACCCTCGACTATTTCATGACCGCACGAATGCAGTCGGTGCAGTTTCTTATCTTCTCGAAGAAAAGCAAGGAGATAGCCCACGACATTGCCACAAAGATGCAACGTGGTATCACGATTCTTGACGGTCATGGCTGGTATTCGGGCAATGAGATGCAGGTGTTGTGCATTCTTGCCAAGAAGCGCGAGCAGATTTCTATGCTACGCATCATCAAGCGCATCGACCCAAACGCCTTTGTTTCTGTCGGTGCAGTGAAGGGAGTATATGGCGAGGGCTTCGATCAGATAAAGGTAAAGGTGAAGCCCCATAATACAGAACAGACAGAGAAATAAACGATTTCCTATAAACACCTGACCGCTGAACCCTCATATGAGAGTCAGCGGTCAGGTGTTTTATCCCGAATCGGTCAATAGATTCCTAAGTGATTTCGTCTGATTGTTGAGCAGACCAG
>ENA-OWND01001231-OWND01001231.1-metagenome-genome-assembly--contig:-NODE-1231-length-16023-cov-4.119051_pt1 | contig 16023 bp, 20 predicted proteins | sample MGYA00245342_ERZ651119 | MGnify/ENA primary metagenome ERZ651119 (study PRJEB26857, sample SAMEA4031756) | metagenome | biome: human; feature: oral; material: saliva | place: Philippines | collected 2014...
CCGTAAATCTTATACCTGTTACATCTATTACTTTATTACTCTTATAATCGGTAAATGCATATGCACTCATTTGTGGGTCAACTATTTGTCTAGAAAATAAATCCCCAAAATCAAGATTAGAACCATTAAACATATTAACCATATTAGATACATGAGTCAAATCTAGGTTAGATAGATTAATCTTCATATCCTTAACCCCAGCAAACATGTATTGAGCATCAGTTGGTCTTAGTTTTAAATATTCAAATCCCTCCACTCCTTCAATATGCGAATTAGCAAACATACTGTTTGCACTTTTACCTAAAATCAGATTAGACCAATTAGGACCGAAGATAACTTTCTTGACTGTTCTATCCATAAATTGAGGAGCATTTGGCATTTGTGCATCTGGTGTACTATCTGGAATGGATGTATGCCCAAGCCAATCAACTGGGGTAGTCTTTGAATAATCAATATACTCCAATTTACTTGTATCTTGGTTCATAAATACAGGATTATTTGCGATTGCATACATTGTATCTGTAATAATCTTTGTGTCAGAATCAAGTGTAATACTTGTAATATCTACAGCATTAGGAGAAGCAATATAAGCATCCATTGCATTATCTATCCAATTACCATCAACCGTCTGATTTGTAGTACTATTAGACTTAACAATAGAATATCCATCTTGATAGATTTCTAATGTAGCATCTGTAGCAGTAGAGCCAGAATAATTAGATAAATTATACTTCTTCACCACTGTTCCATGAGATGTAGGAGGAAGAAGGTGAGAAGAACCCCCACCCTCTGCTCTTACACCTTTGGGAAATAATGCTAGTGCAAATACCCCTGCTAGTACAATATTTAATATTTTCTTAATCATTCTTTAAAATCCTCCATCCTCATTTTCACTAGGTTCACTCGGACCTGGCATTGTCCCTCCGTTTTCTGGTGGTGTAGGTTGAAAACCAAACATTGCAGGAGTAATGTCATCCATATCTGTTACCACTTTAATCTTAGGAATATAGTTATTAGGATTTCCTCCAACCCACTTCTTTCTGATAATAAGAGTGTCAGTAGCGATAGGAGTATTCTTAACAACATATTTTCCATCAACCTGTTCCATATCAAGAGTATAAGTACCATCTCTCTTAACTTCTAAGATGTATTCTTTTCCATCTTGCATGTAGGATTTACCATCTTTATCCTTTGGGTTAGGGTTTTCTGTTACAGTATATAGACCAATTGGAATTTCAGCATTCACAACACCTTTATCATTAATAGATAAAACAGAAGAGAATGTTTGACCAGATTGTTCTTGTCCTTTAATGGTAAATCTAACTGTTCTATCTCCAAATCCACCTTCAATTGGTTGGTTAGTTTCAGAGTTAATCTTAGTAAACTCTACTTCTACCAATCTACGATAATTATAGATAGTGTCTGTATTCTTATTTTCCGTTGTATTGGTTAATGTTACAGTTCCAGTAGAATCAATCACTACCTTATAGGAATCTGTGGATTTAATAAATGCTTCTGGTGCTTTGGTTTCATATAATCTATATGTTCCTTTTTCTACACCTTTGAATGTGACAACACCATCTTTATCAGATTTAACGGTCAATAATACATCATTACCATAATCAGAAGTACCTTGTAATGTAAATTCTACATCAGGAATAGGAACAGAAAGTCCAACACTATTAGGGTAGCTCTTCTTAGTAAATGTTACTGTGCCATTAATTCTTGGTTTATTCTCTAATGTGATAGCACTTCTAGTAATATTATCAATTAATACTTCTCCTGTTTCCTTAACTTCTACAATATGCTTTGTATCATCTAAGAAATAATCATCTGTGCTATCTGTTTCAGTTAAGATATACTTTCCTACTGGAATCTTCTTAAAACTTACTAGACCATTTGCATCAGATATTCTCGCCATTGATACAGGTTCACCATAAGCGGATGTTCCCTTTAATGTAAATTGAATGCCCTTAGCACCTTGTTTTGTTCCAGAGTTAATCTTATTAACGAACATATTGCCTGTAGCCTTATAGGTATTTGTAGTATATCCATTATTGATAAATGCACTTATCTCAGCACCACTTTCTGTAGCGGTTACATGAGCATATACATTATTGTAGTTCTTATATACTGTTCCTACTTGTAAACTCTCTGGTGCTTTCATATTTACGACTGCAACTAAAGCCTTTCCTTTCGGTAACTCTGCCTTAGAGCCATCTTGCATTTTACGACAATCTACTGCAATTGTCTTAATATTTGAGTAATCAGAGAAATCCGATAGTGGTCTAAACTTAGCAATCATCTCATCTGTAGTCATTCCACTAAAGGAACTTAAATCAATTACATCTTCACTTGCATATACTACAGGTTTAAATCCTAAACTAGAAATCTGTGTAGTATCTACAGACTGTAAAATACCTTCCCAATTTGGTGTTTCACCTGAAGGAGTAGTATAACTCTCTAGATTATCAAATAATACAACATCTTTAGAACTAGAAAGAACAGAATTAGCAAGAGTTAATTTATAGGAATAATCTTCATTCTGAGATACCTGAGTATATCTTGAATATTCAGAATCTGTACTATTTTTAACAGACTTCAATAGACCAGAAGAGAAATAAACAAGAGTAGTTAGATTATATACCTTTTCAGCATAAATAAACCGATTACCTGTATCATTTGTTAAATTACTCATTTCTTTACTATATCTAATCAATCTTGCTGTATCATTTGTACCATTTGAAATCTTCATATTTCCTGTTTCAAATACAACTGGGTTATATACATTTTCTCCATAATCTCTTACACTATCATAAGCAAAATTAGTAGTAAAAGTTAGTTTAGGTTGCGTAACTGTATCATTTGTAGTAAACTTATATAATGTTCTACCTGTGTTCTTAAAGTTAGGAGTACTTGTTACATTTACACTTAATTCTTTTCCTGTTTGTACATCAATAAGTTTCACAGTATTTTCATCTAATTCTTGTCCTGCTGGCATTAAGTCAAACCATGTCCCACCCATTTGTTCAATTAGAGTTTCGTTTGATTCTGATAGCTTGGCAGTTTCTTTTACATCAATATCCCATGTTAATTCATATCTCTTCTTGATACGATTGTTCTTAACATTAGATACTTCCTTTGTAATCTTACTTGTTGTTTCGGTCTTACGTGCATAGTCATACTCAACAGGTGCATCATATTCATACACTTGTTCACCCTTAGAATTTAACATCTCAGCATAAACATTAGATGAAATCTTAATTTCCTCTTTATCTCTAACATAATTATCAATCTTAGCCGAGTGTTTTAATACATACTCTGTACCAGACAACACTTCTGTTATATAATAAGGGTTGGAGAGAGTTAATTTATATTCTACTGCATTATCATCTAAAGATAACTTATTGCCATTAGATTCTACACCACTCTTAAGGTTCTTATATGTATTTGTTACAGGTGAGTAATCAGCCACATGAGTATATTCACTATCATGAGTATTATACTTTACATATACCCCAATTAAATCATTCTCAGTAGGTTCTTGTTTTTTCTCTGTAAATTTATTAGACATATTCAGAACACCCTTTGTATACTTAGGATATAAAGAAATAGTCTTGATTTGGTAATCATCAGAAGTTAAATCAGAATCTACTGTACTACCATCAACTAAACTAATACCTTTTACAAATTGATTATATGTTACATTCTCTTTGAAATAGTTTTCAGGAATGTTAGGTTCTCCACTTGGAACTGTTTGCACCGTAGGGTTTCCAACTAAATAATAACCAAAGTCTAATCCATCATACTTATTCAATGTTCCATTTTGAAAGTTCTGTAAATCATAACGAGAATATTTATCAATACGGGTGTTTACCAAACTCCACTTCTGCATTCCCATGCCATGAACACGATAATAGTTATCACCATTCTGTAAGACAATAAAATGACCTTGTGGGGTATCCCATGGTTCTTTCTCATAATGAATAGCAGTTGTTGATGTAATATCATCATTAGGAGTATCTACTAAATCAGAGCCTTGTACATGTACTGTATTTGTTACATCAAAATCTACTGTTTCTTTAAGTCTATAAGTATTTCTAGGGAAACGATAGAGAACATAATCTTTTCTACCATTTGCACCCTCAAAAATCGTACTATTACTCTCTGTATTGCTTGTAGTCCAGCCATTTGTACCAATATTATACATATAAGGAGTAAATTCTTCATTAGAATCTTTATCTACTGCTTTAGACGTAATACTCATATTATAAGGTTGACTACCAGTTACATAAGAAATAACACGAACCAAAGAGTAGAAATAGTTACTGGCATCCGCAGGCTTTTCTCCCCAGCTTTCATCCCATTCATCAGTAAAAGCACTAATACTTTCTGTATCTGAACGAGAACCTCTTAATAAAGCACTTGTATTCAATGTTACTTGGTCAGCAGTTGCTTTTGTCTTTAATGTTCCACCTTTTGTATCAAGAGTTATATTCGCTGTCAACTCCCTAGAAACTGTTCCATCTTTAAAATTAGAAATTAATCCATTCAACTGATAACCAACTTCAATATTATAAGTACTACCAACTTGTAATGGTTTTGTACTTGTAATTGTTACTTTGTCATCTGTTTCCTCATAATACCATGGAGTATCTGCTTCCATTCCTTGTGAAGTTATTTGGTCATACTCTGCTTTTGTAGGAATAGAAACTTGGAAAGTATCTCCTATTGAACCACTTCTATCATTAAACAATGTCTTAGGTAGTTCTATCTTTGCAGAATTAATACTCTTTTCATCTCCAGAGGTTGTGAGAGAAAGTGTAAATTTCACAATATGATTATTCTCGTTTTCTAAAGGAGAATATTCTGTTTCAGCAGTTTGAATAGAGAAATCAGAAATAGAAGTAGTACTATTTGATGTTGTATCTTCTTCTGCAACTACTTTCTTAGGGATAAACCCTGATACAAAGCACATCGTAACGAGTGCAATTTTTAATATCTTATTTTTCAAGCTTTACCCCTTTCTAGTGAATCCACTTTTCTGCAAAAACTGTTCAAACTCTCTTAAACTTGGATATTTACTAGTAATACCAAACACGGTTAAATCTTTAATTGTTCTAAAGTCCAATACAGTGACAGACATTACCTTATTATCTTGAATTGTTACTTTTACATCCTTTACAGAGTTTTCACCGTAAATATTATTCAGTACTTTCATGTAATCTGTTCTGATTGTTTCAGCATCATGTACTTCTCCTAATGGGTACTCAGCACTGATTGAAACAGTAGTAATATTGTCTTGCTCATGGTTAATTGTAATCTTCTCTTTGTTTCCACTATAAGTAATAGCAGTATTACAAGCCGTCAAGAATAAAACAGATAATACTAATAATAACTTTTTCATTACTTTTTGCCTCCTCTGCTTAAATGCAACGCAATCGCACATAATGTGATAATAGCACCCCACATCAATGAGTTATCCATTACACCAGTAGCAATATCTCCACCAGAACTCTTCTTTGGTTGTTCTTGATTAGGAACATCTTGTTTAGGTTCTTCTGGAGTTGATTTCTTTCTAAACTCTACCTTATCTACTTTAACATCTTTATTAGCATTATTGTATAATACTGTTTCAGTATAAAGTTGATTAGAGTCATTTCTACCAACTACCACAGTTAAAGTATAAGAAGTATTCAAATCTTCTGGTACATATATCTTATATTTGTATTCTCCTACATCAGAGAAAGATAATACAATCTTATCATGTACTACATTTGTGTAATTTTCATTCTCTACCACTACATTTTCATAATCAGAATCAACATCAATACTTACAGTCGTAGAATCTTCTGCTGACACTGTAATAGGATTAAATCCAACAATAAAACATGTTATGATAAGCAAAATCTTATGAATTATTTTCAAAATCTTGTTTCCTTTCTAGAAGAGATACTATCTCTTCCTTACAGTTAAATGGCACTATTTTGTTTAATTTTCCAAAAGAAAAGGAGAACTATGAGAGTTCTCCAATTATCGCTTCTTCACAATATATGTATCCATCAATTTCAATGTTCACATATCAAAACTAACCTTTTCCTAAACAGAAAGTATGAATGACATAATAGCTAATAGCACAGAAACTTCGATATTAATATATGGTTTTCCTGTTAATGAACAGAACAAAGCATAGAAAAGAAGCACAAAAGTGGTTGTGAAACATAGGATATGAAATAAATATCTTGCACATTGTTTAGATTTAGATGATGACAAATCCTCTTTAATTTCACACTCTTCTTGTCCCTCTTCAAATTCTTTGTCTGCTTTCACACGACTGTCAAGAGGTAGGGGACTCTTGTTTGAATATATTATTGCTGACCTACAACTTATCATATACTTATCTCCTCCTATTATGGTATCACAGGTTAAAAGAAAAGTCAACCCTAATTAGCTGACTTTTTTAAATATTTCTGTTTAACTTTGGGTTTCACTGGGTCAATCAACTCGTGAATAGTGTATTTCTTTCCTTTGATGACGTTGTAGTTCTTATGAAAGTTAGCCTCACTGCACTTTTCATCGTTCACATTGTAAAATTTAGCGTTTAGAACAGTATCTTTATTCTCTGTGGCTGTGAACTCAACATAGATTGCACCACATCGAAAGAACTTTCTAATTAGTTCCATCACCAAGACATTCTTCTTTTTCTCTTTTGGTAGAGAATCAAAGTATAATTGTTCTATATCAACCAGTCTATACTCTAACAAGTCTTGAATTAGAAATACATACAATGGTGAGAATAATAAGAATTGAAGATTGTTCATCTGAATAGTAATAAGAAAGAAAGTAGCCAAGAATACAGCCCTAAACTCATACAATATACTAGGGTGTTGATGATAGTCTAGATGTGTCATGTGATTGATAGCATCTAGTGTTTTATTTTCTAAGTTAATGTTTTGATTCATGTTTTCGATATTGTTCTCTAAACCAGATGATTGACTTAGTATTCAGTAGTTCTTCTTTTTCTTCTGCTGATTTATCCTTTAAGAAATTCTGTAAGAATTTAATGAAATCTTGTTCAGCATTCTGTGCTTTCTCAGAGTTTAATCTATTTGAACCTTTGACCTCTTTATCTCTTAACAATCTGCCTAATTGATTACGTTCTGTTTTCCAGAATCTGTAGAAGTTAGTCTTGTACTTCCACATAAACCCATTAGAATCTGTGATTACTGCACCTTCCAACTCTTCCTGCTCTGTCATGTTTAGGAAGTCGGTTAGCTCTTCCTTAGTGTTGATTACTTTATTCTTAGCAATGACAATAGACTTAATGTTTAACCTATTCTTTAACGTTTCAGATAGTTTCACATCCTTGTCAATGCCGTTAATATCTAGTGTATTAGGTATAAAATCCAATAATGCTAAAGGATTTTCCTCATAGACAATGTGTTGGTCATTAATCATATCCATGACCTCGAATGTAGCAGTACAGTGATGTTCTTTTAGTACATTAAATAATTCATTCTTATCTTCTTCATTTGCAAAAAGTGTATTGTTTAAGATTTCTTTAAAATATTCACAATATTCACCTTCGTTAGTGGACTTTGTTGCAATAAAGAACTCATCATTATATACAGATATAATACCTAAGAATCCATTAAATTTCTTAGAGATATATAATGGATAAACTAAGTGATTATCCACATACTCTTTTGTTTCTGGTTTTTCATCATACTGGAAAAATTTATTGTAAGAACGTGCTACAATATTCCCCTCTACTTTATTGATAAATAGTCCACGAGCCTTAATTGTTTCGTTATTCCAGATTCCATTTTGAAAAGCATCTCTTGTGAAATTTAACGATACAATATTATTTCCTAATTCTTTCACTCTAATATATTTAGAATCTAACATATTCTGTAATCTTTTATCCATTTTAATATCTCCCTTAACTATTTTCAATCTTAGCATAGTTTTAATAAAATGTCAATACAGAAATAGACTATTGACAAAATTAATGGTGTATGATAATATAAAAGCATGAAGAAATTATTAATCTTAAATGGTGTGATGGGGGCAGGAAAATCTCACTTCATCAAAGAGAACAACTTAGGAGATTTCACTTTGTCATCTGATGAACTAAGAATCAAGATGGCAGGTTTTGATGTGTCTGAAAATGGGATGATAATTTCATCAAGAAAAGATAGACAAGTATGGAAAATACTCTATATGATGTTAGAAACACGCATGGAGATGGGGCTGTTCACAGTAGTAGACGCTATGCACATAACAACAAAGTCTTTCAAGAATTATAAAGAATTAGCTGATTTGTATGGATATAAAATCTATGTAAAACGTTTTGATGGTATTACATTAGAGGAATTATTGGAAAGAAATTCTAATAGAGAAACTTTTAAGAGAATACCAAAAGATGTAATTGTTAATAAATATGAGATTTTTACAAACCAAGTGTTACCAGAATATGTGTCTAAAATAGAAACACTTGAAGAATTGTACCCACAACCAGAGAACTTAGATAAGTATAAGAATATTAAGTGTGTTGGAGATATTCATAACAATGCAGATAAACTAGAACCAATTGTAGAAGAAATTAATAAGAATCAAAATATATTGTACATCTTCACTGGTGACATCTTTGATAGAGGTTCTAAACCTTATGAAACGATGTTATTAGTAGGTAAATTACTAAAGTTAGATAATATAAGATTTATCCAAGGTAATCATGAAAGACATGTAAGAAATTATGTATATGGAACAGAGAACTATTCAAATCAATTCAGAGATACTACACTATCTAAAATCCTAGAAAGAACTAATAATACGTCAATCTTAAAAGAACTTGTGGAAAGATTAGAAGAGTTTATGTATTTCACTTTCAAGAACAACACATATTTCATCACTCACGCAGGATTAAGTCAATTACCTAAGAACTTATTATATTTAGCAGGGCAAAACTGTGAATATGGCTCAGGTTCGTATGAAACTGAAATAGATAAGATATGGGAACAAAATGAACCAAATATCATCCAGATACATGGTCACAGGGAAACTTTGTCCACCAAAAATTCTATTCGTATAGATTATTCTAATGTTGGCTCTATCGGTGTGTATGATTTAAGTGCAAGAGAATTAAGAGTGGATTAACTTCTACTCTTTTTATTTTTCTCAAAAAGAAAAACCAGTCTATTAAACTGGTCAGTCAATATTTTTGTATAGTGGGTTTCGATAGTCTACACTTCTTGTTAGTGTTAAACCAGTGCCTGCCCAATGTTCATCGGTATATGTTGTGGTAGCTCTAGCTAAGATTGACTTATACTTAGCAAAATCTTCATCAGTTAGTTCCCCAATATATACTCTACCAAAATCATCCTTTGTTTCTTTTGTAGAAACAGTTACTGTTTGATGGTATCCAACACCCTCTCCTGCAAATTCTTTCAATGAAATCATATCTACAGTGTTTTCAGATAAACCAATATCAAAGGTTACAGTATCATCTTGTTTATACTTCGTTCCACCAACACTAATATCATCCTCAATGATAGAATACTTGAAGTAGATATATCCATCTTTGTAGTAGAGTTCTTTAAGGTTTGTGCGATTATCTGTTCCCAATCTATCTCTTTCATCAGACGTGTTTGTATCTGATACAAGCTTAACGTCATCTGTCACAGCTACACAATTTCCATTTTTCTCAACTTCTTGTGAACCATAATCAGTTTCTTCCACTTCTTTAGAGTGTGTTGGTTTGTTAAATAGATTAATAGTAGAAAATATCATTGCAATTAATAATACTAATACACTAAATCTCTTCATTAATTTCCTCCCATGGTCGTTTTATCAACTTGTTCAAACATATCCGCAGAATACTTCTTCATTCTGATTATCTCATCAATAGAGAACTCACTTGGTAGTTTCCCAATCAAATTTAATTCTGTTTCTCCATTAGATGCAGGGATGATTAAATTCACAAAAGCACCTCTACTATCTACTCTGAAAAGTTCTAGATATTCTTTATATTCCATTACGCAACCTCCACATCAGTAATAATATCCACAATGTTGTACCATCTATTATCTTCTAGTTGTTCTTTAAAGTATATTTCTTCTTTTGTTGTATATAAGAAATCTATTGGTTCAACTGTCTTACTATCAAACACGAATATTTGATTTCCAACTCGCTTTATTGCGAAACAATGGTATTCTACTTCCTCAAAGAGTCTTTGTTTCACAGAAATAGGACAATCAATACAATTAACAGGAATCATATAATTCTTCTTAGACATTTTCTTCTTAATATATTTCTTCTCATCTGGGAAGAACCAACCAGTTAATTTTTGTAGAGTAGAATCCTTAAAAACTTGTCTCTTACAAACACTATCTGTCATAGCAATCCCAACAAATAGTGGGCATCCAACAACAAATAATAATATTGAGCCTGAAATATATTCTAGTATAAAATTAAAGCCTAACCACTTCCATACTCTGAGTAGTTCACTTATCTTGCTTAATCCACCGATTTCTGTATGTTGTTTCTTCTTAATTTCAGCATCTACTTCTTGGTCAATTTCAATCCCTCTATCATAAGGTATTTTAAAGTCACGAAAGTTATACATCCTTACCTCCATCTAGTTTGTCCTTTAATCTCTTGATTTCTTCTTCTAATTCATCCTGTTTATTTCTGATGTCTCCTGTGCGAAAAAACATAGAAACACTCAGCATTTGAATGAAAACAATAGATACTAGAAGTGCTTTGTTAGAATGTTCATTCCCAAATAGTGCTAGCATAATAGAGACAATCATAAATAAAAGAATTTCGATTAAATATACCCCAATGCTTTCCCACATACTTTTCTTCTCCATATTAGGTTTCCCCTCTACTTTCTCAACTTTTCTCACAAACTCATAATAAGGAAAGTTACATCTTGTGAACGGACTAAGTTCTTTCTTTTCAACAATCTCAACCGTATCCCCAATTTCAACCTTATTAAAATCATCCTTAAGGATTCTAACGACAACTTGTTCTTTTTTAGTCTGAACAATTAGTTTATACAGCATACCAACCAACTCAGGATTAGATTCCCAAACAATATTAGTGTTAGCCCACTTACGTGTCACTGTTCCAAGCATCTTTTTGGATAGTTCCATCAACTAACCTCTACCAGTGCTTCCAAATCCGTTTGTGCCTCGTTCAGTGACATTTAGCTCATCTTCAATATATTCTGTGTCTGGAACAGGTACAATCACTAACTGCACACATCTTTCTCCTGCTTTAATCGTATGTGGTTTCTGGCTAATATTCGTAATACGTGCCATGACTTCTCCACGATAATCACTATCAATTACACCAACGGAATTAGTTAATGTACAACCATACTTATATCCTAATGAGCCACGAGCAAACAGTAAACCAACATATCCTTCAGGAATCTCCACAAACATACCAGTTGGAATATAAACAAATTCATTAGGTTTAATTGTGAATGCTTTATCTGTATTGTTAAATAAGTCAATGCCAGCAGAACCTACTGTTTGTTTCTTTGGCTTTTCATAATTACCGATATACTTATATTTAACAGTTAGATTGCTTTTATCATCTGTATCTTTCTTAAAGTTGTTTAGGATTTCTTTAGAGTAGAAAACACCAAAAATGCACAAGATAATCAATAATATTCCACCAGCAATTCCATCTAAGTAAGTGACTACATACAACATTACACAGAATGCAAATACTCTAAACATACAGAGTAATACACTATCAATAATATTAAAGAAATTTTTAACACTCTTATCTTCCATTATTCATCACCGGTACCCTTTCTTGCAAGTCTATTATATCCACAGTTCTTTTCTAACAAAGAATCAAATTGTTTTTGATTGGTTTCTTCTAACTCTTTAGAGAGTCTTTCTTGATTTTCTCTCAACTCTTCTTCTGTCATTTCAAACAACTCTTTTTTGATATATACAGCACTGAATAATAATTTGTCAGCCATACGGTCAGGACTATGAGATATGATTATAATGTATGGAATATTTGTCTTTTCATCAACCATCTCATATATTCTATCAATCTCGATTAGGACATCCCTATCTGATTTAAAACCTCTACCAATGATGTGATGAACTAACCATACTTGTCTACGGATATCATCTTTTATTGTATCTACTTCTTTTTCTAGCTCGTGCAGTCTTTTAATATCTATCATTAATACATCCAATCATACTTACTAAATAAGTCTACTTTATTACTCAATTTATCATCCATCAATTTATTATAGCCACTATTATATTCATTTTTAATATTATTTAAATAAGTATGAACTCTATCTCGACCAGCGGAAATTAGTACCATTTTGTCATATTTGTGTGACCTTTTCCACTCTCTATCTTGAATAGTTTTGTAATAGTCATAATTTTTAACCTGATGTTCTTCATAAGAGCGTTGTACAATCTTCTTATCAAAGGTATAAGTACGTCTATCCCCATATAACATCCACTTGTTTTCTGGATATTCTAACCAATGTATACGAACATATCTGAAATTAAAATATTTGTGATTAAAATAAGAATCGCATAGTTTATATGGGTATCTATAGTTAGTTTCAAATAACATATCAGAAATAATTATATCTTTATAGGTGTATTTGGAATTAGTGTGATTAATCTTCCATAATCTAAATGTTTTGGTATGACAGCCTTTAATGAAATCAAGTTTCTTATCTCTTTTTCGTCTCGCATAACGATTTAATTTCTTAGACATCTGAACTACCCCCACCTTAATTAGCTTAAAACTTATTTTTTGGATTCTTCTTTAACTATATCAAGAACCTTTTCAAACATTTCTGATTGCTCTTCCATATCTTCAACAATTTCTTCTGTGAACACATCTGGTTTCGTAGATGGTTCGTAAATCTGCTTGTCTTGATATGACACAGCCAACAATACTTCCATTCCTAAAACACCTGCCGAGTTAAATCTATAGTTACGATATGTGTCAAAGAATCTTACACCAATCCTAACATCTCCAGTGACTAATTCAACCTCTTCTGGTATCGTCAATTCGAGTTTATGTTCTTTGCCAACCGAACGTGTAGCAACATTCTTAATTAACTCACTCATAATAGGTTCTTTTATTAATTCAAGAAGTTTAGAGAACTTAATCTTATTGCAAGCAGTCTCATATCTATAAATTAATTCACTACCATAGCGTTGACACAATCTCTTTTGATAAATGTTCTCGCCATGCTTATTATGTTTTGCTTGGTCAACCTTTTTAGGAAGCCTGTTTACCTCATACGAAACAGAAATTACATAAGAAATACATGTTTCTTGATTATACACACTAAATGTTGCACCAAACCCAACATTGCCAGTAAGATGGTCAAGATATAGGTCAGAAGTTCTATTAACCTCATTCATGGTTTGAGAAAGTGTTGGCTTGTGAAAGAAAACAGACTTTAGGTATTTTTTCACTTCCTTGAGGACACTATTCTTATTGCCTTTAAATACCTTTGTGCTTACTGAGTTTTTTGGTTTCTCAAAAGGAATGATTGGAGTATTAAAACTCTTAATTGTTACTGTACAAGTTTTAACTCTTTTGCTCATATATGAGATATTCATAGATTATTCCCCTTTAATTTCTTTAGTTCTTCATCGGTCATAGCTAGGAAATGCTTATGCATAATTATCATGTGACTATCTAAATTAGTATCTAAATATTCTACATACAAGACACTATCTTCACATGGGCAATCAATATCATAAACAAAGAACAAATCTTTAGGAATATAATATTCTAACCCATCATACAAGAAAACAGCACCGCCTAAAATATTTTTAATGTGTTCGATTGTACCATTTAGTTTTGTATTTAATCTTCTCAATTCACTATACTTATCTAAAAATTTTTCTGTGTTCTTAATCATGTTCCCAATACCTACCTTACAGTACTACTATAGCACAGTTCACACAAAATGTAAATAGGGAAATAACACTTTTAATGTCTACCTCCCTATAGTTTAATATATTATTTTTCTCTATGTACAGTATATTCAACTGTTGTACTGATGTTTGACCGTTCTCCATCAATATTTACAGATGCTTCACCTACGATACGTAATTTCTCTCCATCTTTAGGTACTCGTCTTAACTTGATTTCAGTCTGACCTAAAACCATGTCATATTCACCGGCTTCAAGTTTATGGTGAGTATAGTATTGAGCATCAATCACCTCAAAACCTAGCACCATGTTATCTTCATCATAGACGAAAATCTTTAACCAACCAATTGTTGTATAATCTCCAACTTTCACTGAGGTGTTTTGAAATTGGTAGCCAATACTTAGTCTGTCTTTCATACCTTCAACATCTGAAACGTATGGATTGGTTAATTTCGTAACAAATGATGATGGAGTTTCTTCTTCATTAATTGTCTTTTCTTCTTTGGTTAGTGAGTGTGCCCATTGAAACAAGCAACACCCACTCAACATAAAGGCAGACATTAACACTAATACACATTTCTTAATCTTATTCATTCTCTAGCTCTCCCAATGTTTTTTCTGCACGTTCTATCCCTTTACGATACTCTTCAATGAGTCTTTTGAGCGATTGCTTTTCACTTTCTTTATTAGCTCTTGCTTCTTTTTCTAAAATATCTGCATACTTAGTTTTTGCTTCTTCAATAGGTAAAGACAAAATTTCTAAAGGAATAAAGTGTTCTTTATGACCATCTTTGATATAAATTCCTCTATCGTTAATGCTAATAGTATCAATATCTGGATACTCCTCAGTTAATTTTTCGTAAAATAATGCAACTTCACGTGTGAAAAAGTTTAACCACTTATCTGATACTGACTTTAGTTTTAAAAGTTCAAAAAGATTAGGAGTGCATTGGTAAGTGTATATATTTTCTTCCACTAATTGAACAACATGGCTAATAGCATTAGAATATAATTCTGTATTATACTCATTGATTTTCTTATACTAAATACCTAACTTGTCGAGTTCAATATCAATATCTTGTTTACAGATTCTATTAATATCAAAGTGAATCTTAGCATATCCATAGTCAAAATCAATAGAGTCTACATCTTCTAACTTAATATCTTCTTTAAGCACACTCTTAGCATAGTTAAATACTAACTCTTCTGCTGGGGTTATACTTTCTTTCTTCATTGACTACCTCCTATGATTTCAGTTCTTTCTCTAGTTCTTCTAATCTCTTTTTACTCTCTACAAGAGCCTTTTCTTGCCGTTTAATATCCTCTTTTAGGTTTTTGATATAGTGTTGTTTTTTCTCTTCTTCAAGTTTTGCAAGAGTATCAGCATATAAATCTTTAGCTTCGTATCCCATCATAGATAGAAGTTCATTCGTGAAGAAGTATTCTTCTGTTTCTGACGTTATCTCATCCATATCAGTTGATACCCTGACACCTTCATCTGTAATCCAATAACAGTCAACTGTATTTAAATCACCAGTTACTTCCTTTGTGAAAGATTCAATTTGTTGGTGAAGAAATCTTCTTATTGAATCACTTCCAATGTTGTTCAATATTAATAGTGAGGAAATGTTTGGAATTTTAAAGTAGTTGTGTTCTTCACCGGTAAGTAGTCTTACTACGTGGTTGATAGAACTGGTATACACTTCTTTTTCGTATTCGTTTCGTTTGTCATACTCAATTCCCAAATCTTCGAATTTAATGAAAATGTCTTGCTTATTGACATCAACATTAAAACAAATTCGTAACCCATATACGTAACTTGTAATAGAATATACATCCTCTAATTTAGCATCTTCTTTGAGAGTATTTTTAACATAATTAAAAGCCAATTCTTTTAAAGGTGACAATTCTTCTATTCTCATACTAATTTTCCTTGATACTCTGCACCTGATGCATTAAACTTAAATTCTTCATACTTCTTTTGAGCAAAGATGTCAAATTTTGAAGTATCTTTCTCTTCTTTCTTTGGTGCTGTTGTTTCTGTTTCTTTTGTTTGTTCTGTTGTAGATGTTT
>ENA-OWND01001234-OWND01001234.1-metagenome-genome-assembly--contig:-NODE-1234-length-15989-cov-13.619869_pt1 | contig 15989 bp, 9 predicted proteins | sample MGYA00245342_ERZ651119 | MGnify/ENA primary metagenome ERZ651119 (study PRJEB26857, sample SAMEA4031756) | metagenome | biome: human; feature: oral; material: saliva | place: Philippines | collected 2014...
AATATTTTTCTAAGCGTTGCAATAATGCTCTACCTTTTACATCAAAACGTGGAACGGAATAAAAAAGTAAACTATCTGTCAAAGTTGTCAAATAATTTTCTAAAGTATTATGGGATATTGAAACATTTTGGCTGACCAGGGTATTGCGAATCTTATTTGTTGATATTAAGCTACCTGTACTACTGAGAAGGGTTCGGACAATGCGCTCAATAATAGTAGGATTTGGATTTCCCAATCTAGTGACAATATCATTTAACAGTATGGAGTTATATATTCCTCTGAGATAGTCAATTTTTTCAGCGTAAGATGATGTTTGTAATAAGTAAGGGAAAGCACTAAAGAGATAATTGTTAAAAATTTCTGTTGTATTCAGATTTTCTGTGAGAGATTGACCTGATAGATATTCTTCAAATGACAAAGGAAGAACCTCTATCTCAACATACCGACCAGTCAAATTTGTAGCTAATTGGCTGCTCATAAAGTAGGCGTTTGATCCAGTCAAATAGAGGTCAACATTTGGTAGGATGAATAGGCTATCTGTTACCAATTCAAATTTTTCAACATGTTGAATTTCATCTAAAAAGATATAGTATGTTTTATCTTCAACCAACTGCTCTTTTATATAAGCAAATAATGTTTGAAAATGTCGCAGGTCATAATAACTTAGATCTTCAAAATTGATGGATATGATTTGATCTTCGTCGACTCCAGTTGCTATTAACTCTTCTTTATAGAGTTGAAAGAGAACAGATTTACCAGCTCGTCTCACTCCGCTCACAACTTTGATGATTTGTCGATCACGATGTCTTCTTAAAAAGTCTAAATAATGTGGTCTTTTAATATAGTTCATAATAGTTACCTCAAAGATAGTATAATACAAATAAAGATTATTTTCAAATATTTAGAAATAATACTTAATTTGTTTGGTTATTTCTAAGTATTTAGAAATAGTATTTTTCTGTAATTAAAAAATAGTCCATTTTGGTATGGCATGATAGTAAATCTTGTGAGGTTTTGTAGCAAGTATTCAAATAAAAAGCGCATACTATCAGGTGTGTAATGAAAGCTTGATAGTATACGTTTTATCCTATGAAATATTTACTGGATTTTCTTCTCAAACTGACTTTTTAAGAAGTTACCTTATCAGCAATTTCAAATAAGTTTATGGAGCTATCTTTGGAAAAACTGTAGACTGTCAAAGCTTACCACAGTCTTTAGCATTTCAATGCTTTAGATTGCTTACATTTTATTTTGATATGTTTTACGGTAATCTCCAGGAGAAAGTCCAGTCCTTTGTTTAAAAATTTTAGTAAAGTAAGAATAATTATCATACCCTACTTGACAAGATACTTGTGATATCGAGATATTTGTTTGAGATAGGAGAGATTTAGCAGCATTAATGCGCTTATCCGTTATATATTTAACAAGAGTTTCTCCAGTTTCTTTTTTAAAAATTCTAGCTAAATGATCTGCACTGAGATAAACCATATCTGCTAATATAGAACGATTTACATCTTCATAGTAGTGATGATCTATGTATTCGACGATGCGTTGAATACTATTTTTCTGATTTTCAATGTTTGTTGCAAATTTCTTAGCATGTGACCAGTAATAATCAAAGTAATCCTGAAATGATTCAATTGAATGAAAGCGTCGTTGGAATAAGAAATCATGAGTGCTATTTTGGAATAATTTATGGGCTGAGATTCCATTTTGATCTAGATATATTCCTATTTGTTGAGTCCAATCCAGTAAAATTTGCTGTAGTGTGAAAGTAGGGATTTGAGAATTATAGACGAGTGAATTAATTTTTTCTCTTAATTCATATTCGCTTAAGCTATCTAAAAACGTAATTGAAAGAGTTTCTGTTTTGAAAGAAGTTGGGAAACTATGTGGAACACATGTAATAGTATTCCAATAAGAAACATACTGTTCATTATAAGTGTAGAGTTCTTTGGTATGAAATAAAATATCGGATATTTTATGGCAACTCTTATATATAATGTTGGAGTATTTACTAAAGTTATTAGAAATTTGAGAATGAATCTCATATGCCAATTTGTCACTACGTTTGGACGAGTCTACTCTAAAGAGACAAACATATTGATCAACCTGGCTTTCCATTTTGAATAGACTTATCAGATTATAAGAAGGTTGTGAAATTCTTTGAAGTTCTCTTTTTAGTTGAGAAGTCCATGATGGAGTTTCTGCAGAATAATCTTCTTCATTAAGATTGATTGTTAAAACTGCAAGGAAAAAATATTGGTGTTTTTGAAGAATAAAAGCTTGTTTACTTGCTATATTTTCTAGCTCATCAATGCGAGAAATTTGAGGTTTTCTAAGGTAATCATACCAGAAATTATCTTCTATTTGTAAAAGTGCATCATTTTTTCCGTTTAAGTTATGATTCTCAATTTTACTAATGGCTTTTTGAATAATAAATTCTAATTTTTCAAAGTTAATGGGTTTTAGATAGTATTCGAAGCTTTGTAATTCAATTGCTTTTTGAGCATAGTTGAAGTCGGCGTAATTGGTTAAAAAAATTGTTTTTATATCATATTTTTCATTTCTAATCCAAGATAAGAGTTCGAGGCCGCTGCCTTGAGGCATTTCTATATCGCTTATCATGAGATCAATAGGATGCTCTCTAATAATATTTTGAGCTTGAGTGAGGCTATAGGCAACATAAACAATGTCAATGTGTAGTTTATCCCAATTTATTTTCTCTCGTAAAGCTTCAATGATAAAACGATCGTCATCAACTAATAAGATATTCATTATAACCTCCGTCTATAATCTTGTATGGAATAAGTAAAAGAATTTTAGCCCCACCTTCTTCATTATTTTCAAATGTAATAGTATAGTCGTTGGGATAGAGAAGATTTAAACGTTCGATGGTGTTCGTTATCCCAATATGATGCCCATCTTCTGTTATTAGAGACTGTTTCTGATTTAGTTTTGATAAAATTTCTTCAGAGAAACCTGGACCATTATCTTCGATACAAATCTGAATATAATCTGAGTTCTCAGTTTTTACTTTTTTTATTGATAGCAAAATTGTAAATAAATCCTGAAATGAAAAACCGTGTTTGATTGTATTTTCAATAAATGTTTGTAAAAGTAATGATGGAACAAGAGTATTTTGTAGGTCATCATTGTAGTTTAGTGAAAAGTAGATGCTATTTCCATATCGAATTCGTTGTATTTCTAAATAATCTTTAATATGCTGAACTTCATCTTTAAGTTCTGAAAAATCTTGATTAGCCATAAATAAATGACGGAGATAATTTGAAGTTAAGATAGTTAACTCTTCAATTTCCTTATAGTTTTTTGTTTGGAGCATACTATGAATCATTGATAACATGTTTAAGTAGAAATGTGGACGGATTTGGTTCTTAAGATAATTAAGTTCGATCTTCTTAAGTTCTAGTTGTGAATGGTATTCCCGTATTTTTAATTCTTGCATGTCAAATATTACTTTATTAAGTTTATCATTTGCCTTATCAATTTCTAGTATACCTTCAGATATAAAAAATTCAGAAGGGGGGATGGAGTCCCCGAGTTGAGAGAGTCGTTCAGTGAGTCTTGTTATAGGTTTAATCATCCACTGACGAATATACAGGATAATGATGATTGATAAAATGGTGATAATGATAGGAACGGCTGACAAAAATACTTCTAAGAGTGTGATATTTCTAAAGACTTCGGCATAATCGACTAAAACATAAATATCGAAAGGTAAATGCGTTTTTTCATTTTGAGCATGAATCAGGTAGTTTTCGGAGGGTATATTGTTAGGCTCTTTTAGGGAAAGTTTACCATTATTTCCAATATTGAGTTTTCTTAGAGGTTTTAGGATATCTTCTGAAGATATGACGGCATAAATGATTTTTCCTTCGTAATGAACAGATTTAACTAAGTATTCGCTGTTTTTAGTAGTTACATTTTTCCATTTACGGTCACTTATATCACTACGCAATGATTTTAGATTTGATTTTAACAGTAGATAATCTTCATATGGAATATAAAGATTGGAGACATTTATAAAATGATCAGTACTATCGGTTTCTAATAAGAATGTCATATGAGTTTCATTTTGATATTCAAACTCTGCAAAGCTAGTTTGAACTTTTTTGAGATCTTCTTGATAGTCAAGAAATGTTTGTACATGATTTAATTTCTCTAAAGATTCATTATGCGTTATTGTTGAGTACATAAAGCGTTCTACAGAATGCAATTTCTCATTAACAGAGTCAGCATAAATTTCAATTGAACTACGTAGGTGTACTATATTTTGGTTTTTAATAAAATTTCTGGTTATGTCACTCATAGCAATATTGATTAAAATATTTATCAATAGTAGTACAAGTAGGAGTTTAAAGAAAAAATGAATAGAATGTTTTTTTGATAAGTCGTGATTTAATTTCATATACTAGTCTCCTATTAAAATTATAGCACTTTGAAAATATGATATCATGTAACAAAACAGATATGTTTTATTAAGATGTCGGAAAAGTAATAGTTCTTAAAATTAAAAAACTGAAAAATTGATAAACCTAGTCCAAAAAGTTATATTAAGGGAATTCTATATGGTGTAAAATAATCGTAGAAAATCAGATAGGAGGAAAAAAATGAAAGTAGCATCTCAACTTCATAAAATAAAATTAAAGCATAGTATTCCGTTATACATATTACTTTTTCCTTCAATATTGCTATTAATTTTATTTTCCTATATTCCCATGTTGGGATTAATTATCGCATTTAAAGACTACTCACCAGCCAATGGTATTTTTGCTAGTCAGTGGGTAGGATTTAAGTACTTTACTCAATTTTTCTCATCATTCCAATTCGGGACAACTATGTTCAATACATTAAAAATTTCACTTTATAGTATTGTAGTAGGATTCCCCTTGCCTATTATACTAGCTATCATTAGTAATCAGTTAAGAGTTGGGAAATTTAGAAAAATATTTCAAGTAACAACTTACTTACCCCATTTTATCTCTACAATGGTTATGTGTGGGATGATTATCTTATTTTTATCTCCTACTAGTGGTTTGTTAGCGAATGTATTTAAGTCTGTTGGAATTACTATTCCAGATTTTTTATCAAAACCTAGTCATTTTGCAGGTGTTTATGTTTGGAGTGATGTATGGCAACATATTGGTTGGGATAGTATTATTTATCTGGCAGCGCTTTCTGCAATTGATCCTACATATTATGAGGCTGCAACTATGGATGGCGCTTCTAGGTTACAAAAAATTAGGCATATAGAATTACCATTACTTTTGCCAACTGCTATGATTTTGCTAATATTAAGAGCAGGTAGTTTATTAAGTGTAGGGTTTGAGAAAGTGTTACTATTACAGAATCCTCTTAATTTAGCAGGAAGTGAGATAATTTCGACCTATGTTTATAAAGTTGGTATGGTGAACTTTCAGTATAGTTATTCGACAGCTATAGGGTTATTTAACACGGTAGTCAATCTAATAATTTTGTTATCTGTTAACTGGTTCTCAAAAAGATATACTAGAACGGGTCTTTTTTAAAGGAAGGAGTGCTTAAAGTGAGATGGTTTCATAAATCAAGAAAAACAAACTCTGAATTATTATTTGATATAGTTACCTATGGTTTAGCAATTTTCCTTATCCTGTTAATTGTTTATCCGTTATGGTTTGTAGTGATTGCATCTTTTAGTAATCCTTCAGATGTTGCAAACGGGAAGGTATGGTTTATTCCAAGAGAATGGAAATTAGATGGATATTTACGTCTTATTCAACAACCTTTATTTTTACGTAGCTATCTAAATACCATTTTATATACTGTTGTTGGTACCTTAGTTGCTTTAGTAGTCAATATTCCAGCTGGTTATGCTTTATCTAGAAAAGAATTAGTTGGTAGAAAGTGGATGAGTATTCTATACATAATCCCTATGTTCGTATCAGGTGGCTTGATTCCTACCTACTTAACAGTAAAGAATGTAGGCTTGATTGATACATTTTGGGTAATGGTAATACCTTTTGCAGTTTCATCATACAATATTATTGTTGCTAGAACTTTCTTTAATAATAGTATTCCAGACGGGATGTGGGAGGCGGCGCAAATTGATGGATGTGGTACAATTCGTTATTTTATTAAGATAGTTGTTCCTTTATCAAAAGCTATTATAGCAGTTATTGGACTTTGGACTGCAGTTGGTATTTGGAATTCGTGGTTTAATGCTTTAATTTATTTAACGAATGAAAATTTACAACCATTGCAATTAATTTTACGACGTTTACTAATTAGTAATCAAATGTTACAATCGCAAGCAACAGGAGAAGTGGCATCAGATCTTCGTATCAAGGCTGATATGATGAAATATGCAGCAATTGTTATTTCAACCGCTCCGATTATGTTGTTGTATCCCTTTGTTCAAAAATATTTTAATCAAGGCGTAATGATTGGCGCGTTGAAAGAATAGGAGAAAAACATGAAAAATAAATCATTTACATATTTGTTCTTAGGAACAGTTACACTTGCTGGCTTAACAGCCTGTGCAAATTCTAATAATGCGAATAAGGATGATAAGTCTGGAGAAGATTCTTATAAAATCACAACTGTTCGTTGGTCTGACTGGGGAGAAGATTATCATAAAGGTTTTCTAACAGATTCTGCCAAGGAAGCAGGTATTGATGTTAAATGGGATACACTTGTAGCTGCAGATTGGGCAGATAAGAAATCTGTGTTGGTTGCTAGTGGAGATTTACCAGATGCATTTTTAGGTTCAAATGCTTTTACAGATTCAGAAATTGCTCAGAACCAATCTTTGTTTATTCCATTGGAAGATTTAATCAAGGAAAACATGCCTAATTTAACTAAGGCTATGGAGAAAGAACCTAAGATTAAAGCTATGATTACTTCACCAGATGGTCATATCTACAGTCTACCTAAAAAATTACCGATGCGTCCTACTGTAGCTAATCAGCTATTTATTAATAAAAAGTGGCTGGATAATTTAGGATTAAAGGTTCCAGAAACTTATGATGATTTAGTAAAAGTACTACAAGAATTTAAGGATAAAGATGCGAACGGAAATGGAGACGCTTCTGATGAAATTCCATTCGGAGCAGGAAACTTTGATCCAACATTCTCATATATTCTTCCGTTCAATAATCGTTTAGGTGCAGATAATACGTATGAAATGTCTGTAAAAGATGGAAAACCAGTATACCTTCGTACAGAAGAAAGTTATAAACAAGGGATTGCAGCAATGCACGAATCTTATAAAAAAGGTTTGATTGATCCGGAAATCTTTACAGAAGATACCTCTATGAGTGTAGCAAAACGTATGGATAAGGGAGTATCTAGAGTAGGTGTTTCTAGTGGTTGGACAGCAGATGCAACGTTTGGCTTACATTCAAGTGAATATATTGCTCTACCTGCTTTAAAAGGTATGGATGGTAAACAATATGTCTTTTCTGATCCAGATCATTACAACTATGGTCGAAATGAAATTTTGATTACAAATAAGAGCAAAAACCCTGCTAAATTATTGAAATGGTTGGATAAATTATATACAGATGAAGCAAGTATTCAGAATTTCTATGGATCATTTGGAATAGCTACTGAAAAGAATGGTGATAAGTTTAAAGTGTTACCTCCTAAAGATGGTAAATCAGCTGATGAATGGGCATGGATTAATTCACTTCGAGATTTTGGTCCTAAATACGTAAGCGATGATATCAATAGTCGCGTAGAAATCGATCAAACACAAGGTGATGGATTGAAATTGAAGATGGACCAAGATTTGAAACAATTTGCGTTGCCAGCTTACCCTAATGTGATTTATTCACAAGAAGAACTTAACAAATTATCATCAATCTATGTGAGTATTGAATCTTATGTCAAACAACAAGCATCTAAATGGGTAGTTGAAGGTGGCATAGAAAAAGAATGGGACTCATACAAAGAAACTCTTAAGAATATGGGATTGGACGAATTTATGAAGATTCAACAGGAAGCATATAATCGTTACCAAAAAGAAGTAAAAGAGTAATACTTTATATGAACTCTTGGTTGTATAAACAAGGGACTAGCTAATTACAGGAAGCGAGACTGATAACATCAAATTATCTCGCTTCCTTTATTCTAATTTTTAAAGAAATTTGGAAATGTTTTTTAAATAATTTAGGTAATATTTTTGTACAACTGACATTATAAAATATAGAGTTAAGGCAATCGATTTTATGGAGATATCTATTATGCAAAAATTATTTTCATTAGATGGAAAAATGGTTAGAATTTTAACTTTTTTGACAGATTTAATTATTTTAAATACTCTATTTATTGTTAGTTGTATTCCAATAGTTACAATTGGGGCATCACTAACTTCTCTTACGACAATGTGGTATCGTATTTTAAAAGGTAAAGATACCGATATTGCTTATCATTATTTTCGGATCTTTAGACGAAATTTTAAACAATCAACTTTTATTTGGTTGTTTATCCTCCTAATAGAATTACTTTTATATGTGAACTATTGTCTTTGGGGCTATTCAAGTTTATTTTCAGAGTATAGTTTATTGTTAGTGTTGCCCTTTTTATTTGTTATAATACTTTTGATGAGTGTTATTTTTCCCTATATTGGTTTATTTAAAGATAATCTAAAAAATAGTATTGTAAATAGCGTATTAATTTGTATTTTAAATCCAATACAAGCTATCATGTTGGTTTTATTTAATATTTCTGTACTGTATATGAGTTTCAGTAGTCCAGAACGGGTTTTAACAGCTATTTACGTATTTACATTTGGGGGATTTGCTTTTTGCGGATTGATGAATGTAATGATAACGAATAAAATGTTTGATAAAGTAAAGCAATTTACTAAAAGGAGGGAAACAAATTGAAAATTTTTAAGGGAGAGTTTTATCGAATCTCTGTATTAACAGACAAGTTAGTAAGGTTAGAATACTCTCAAACTGGAAGTTTTGAGGATAGAACGACACAACTTATCTATAATAGAGATTTTGGTCAAGTTTCGTTAGATTATATCGAGACATCAAACGTACTAGATATTATGACGGACTATTTTCATCTGCACTTTAATAAAGGAGAATTTAACGCCGAAAATTTATTTATAGAATTAAAAGGAAATTTTGCCGTATATGGTAGTCGCTGGTATTTTGGTGAATCTATTGAAACGTTAAAAGGAACAGCTCGGACTCTGGATAAGGCAGATGGAGCAATCTCGTTAGAAGATGGAATTATTAGCCGAAATGGTATAGCCTTATTGGATGATTCTCAAGGATTTATTTGGGATGAACAGTCTGGTTATATTGAGAGAGAAAATCAAATTGACCTGTATTTCTTTGCCTATGGGCATGATTATAGAGGAGCAATCAGAGACTTTTACCATTTGACTGGTTCAACACCCTTGTTGCCAAGATATGCTTTAGGCAATTGGTGGAGTAGATATTGGCCTTATACGTCGGATGAATACTTGGATTTAATAGACAGATTTGAAACAGAGAAAATTCCATTATCTATCGGTGTGTTAGATATGGATTGGCATATAACTGACATTCCAGCCCGTTTTGGAAGTGGCTGGACAGGATATAGTTGGAATAGAAACTTAATACCTAATCCAGAACAGTTATTGCAACAACTTCATGATAGAAAGTTGAAACTCTCCTTAAATGTCCATCCTGCTGATGGTATACGGGCTTATGAAGAAGCTTATCCTCAAGTCGCAAAACGATTGGGGTTAAATGTAGAATTAGAAGAACCTGCTATTTTTGATTTTTTTAATCCCTCTTTTAGAGAATCCTACTTTAAAGATGTTCATTATGAGCTAGAAAAGCAGGGAGTAGATTTTTGGTGGATTGACTGGCAACAAGGGACTCAAGGCATGTTGGATCCACTGTGGCTTTTAAACCATTATCACTATCAGGATAGTTGTAAAAATGCAGAAGGTGGTTTGATTTTATCAAGATATGCAGGTCCTGGTAGTCATCGCTACCCTGTTGGTTTTTCAGGGGATACTATTATTAGTTGGAATTCCTTAAGATTTCAACCCTATTTTACAGCGACAGCATCTAATATCGGTTATAGTTGGTGGAGCCATGATATCGGTGGACACATGTTGGGTGATTATGACGAAGAGCTACAAACTAGATGGCTACAGTTTGGTGTTTTTAGTCCGATAACTCGATTACATAGTTCTAGAAGTCCCTTCAATAGTAAAGAACCTTGGTTTTTTTCAGAAACAACATCTAAGATTATGAAGAAATACCTTCGTTTGAGACATCAGATGATTCCCTATCTATATACCATGAATGTAAAGACACACGAGGAAGGTGCCCCATTAATCAGCCCAATGTATTATTTCTACCCAGAGAATGATGAGAGTTATAATGTTCCAAATCAATACTTTTTTGGAACAGAACTGATGGTGGCTCCCATTGTAGAAAAGATGGATTTGGCATTCCAATCTGCAAAAGTGGATGTATGGTTACCTGAAGGTGAATGGTATGACTTCTTTTCAGAGAAGAAATACACAGGTGGTGTGAAGTTAAGTGTTTATAGAGACATTTCGACGATACCTGTGTTTGCAAAAAGTGGTGCAATCATTCCTTTGGTTGGTTCCGAGATAGATATGGGTGTTGATTTACCTGAAATTGTAGATTGGTATGTATTCCCAGGTAAACAACATTCTTTTGAAATGATTGAAGATCAAAATGGTCAAAGATATAAAACAAGATTATCAATCGATTGGGAAATGGGAATGCTAGAGTTAGCATTACAAGGAGATTCTAGTATCGTTCCAAGTAATAGAAGGCATAGAATTCATTTTAAAGGAACGAATGTGTCTATAATTGAATTGCCAAATAAGAATGATACAGCTAGATTTGAATGCAAAGAAAATAAAATGCCATCTCTAAATGATGAAGTTTTTAGACTACTAAAGACGGCTTCTCTTCCATATGAATTAAAAGATAGATTGTTAAATCAATTCATCAATGCGAAAAATTCTCATGAGTTAATGAATATCTTGCATCATCAGGATAAGGAATTGAGAGGGCGTTTGTTGGAAATGATATTTACTAGCGAAAACTAATTGAGACATTTCGTAAATAATCTCCATTTTTTGATGTGTAATAGTTTTACATCTCTATGCATATTAGCTTGTATTGTAGTAATTACAAGTTTAGAATAGGGATGTTTTTTTGTTTACTGAAGAGGAAAGGATAAGTATGTTTCAAGGTTTGAAACATTTTTAAACTAAACAAGAGCAAATTTTTAAAGGTGATTTTTCAACGTAACTTCCACTTGCCTGACCGAAGTGGAAGTTAGTCTGAAACGGATTTTTATGGTGGAATTAAGTATGAGACGTGTGATTTTTTTCAGAAAATTTTCTAAAAGAAACAGGATTTGTTTGACATTTATTTGAAAATTCTGTAAAATGAATTATTATATCGTTAAAGGAGAATATATATGGAAAAACAGAAAACATTTTTTGGACATCCTATGGGCTTGTCCACCCTCTTCTTTACAGAGATGTGGGAACGCTTTTCTTACTATGGGATGCGAGCTATCCTACTTTACTATATGTACTATAGTGTGCAAGATGGTGGGTTGGGGATGGATAAGACCACGGCTGCATCGGTTATGGCGATTTATGGTTCGCTGGTATTTTTGTCCTCGGTTATCGGTGGTTTTGTCAGTGACCGTATTTTAGGAAGCCGTAAGACTGTCTTTTACGGTGGGATTCTGATTATGCTAGGGCATATTGCTTTGGCAACACCTTTTGGACAAGTGGCTCTCTATCTTTCTATTGCCTTGATTATCTTTGGAACTGGATTTTTAAAACCCAATATCTCAGATATGGTTGGGGGAATTTATGAGAAAGAGGATGATAGACGGGATGCAGGTTTTAGTATCTTTGTCTTTGGTATTAACTTAGGTGCCTTCGTTGCCCCTTATCTAGTAGGTTATCTAGGTCAGGAAGTCAATTTCCATCTAGGTTTCTCATTAGCTGCCATTGGGATGTTCTTTGGTCTGGTGAAGTATGTTTTGGATGGGAAGAAATACCTGCCTGAATCAAGTCTTTACCCCACTGATCCACTTTCACAGAAGGACCAGCAGACCTTGATTAAACGTTTGCTGATTGCACTTGTCGTAGTTATTCTCGTGGTTATAGGTTTAGTCTTTACTCACCAGTTTAATGTGGATATGATTGTTAATATCTTTACAGTGATTGCGGTAATCATTCCAATCTACTATTTCTTCAAAATTTTATCTAGTCATAAAATAACTGCTACTGAGAGATCCCGAGTATTTGCCTACATTCCTTTATTTATCGCTGGAGTACTCTTCTGGTCTATTGAGGAGCAGGGATCTGTTGTTCTCGCTCTATTTGCGGATGATCAAACTCGACTTTACTTTAATGTATTTGGGAATCAGATTCATTTCCCATCTAGCTTTTTCCAAAGTATCAATCCACTTTTCATTATGATTTATGTGCCGATTTTTGCATGGTTGTGGGGGAAAATGGGTAAAAAGCAACCGTCCTCTTCTAAGAAATTTGCTTACGGTTTATTAGCAGCAGGTTTATCCTTCTTGTGGATGATGTTACCAGGGATGCTCTTTGGGACAGATGTTAAGGTCAGTCCTTTCTGGTTGATTATGAGTTGGGCTATTGTGATTGTGGGGGAAATGTTGATTTCGCCTATTGGTCTATCAGTCACTACTAAGCTAGCACCAAAATCCTTCCAAGCACAAATGATGTCTATCTGGTTCTTGAGTAACGCTGCTGCCCAAGCTATCAATGCTCAAATTGTAAAATTTTATACAAGCGAAACTGAAGTGGCTTACTATGGAATTGTTGGAGGAATTACGATTGTATTCAGTATTATCTTACTCTTCTACGTTCCACGTATTGAAAAACTAATGTCTGGTATCAAATAGAGAAAAACTGGAATTTCTGTAGGAATTTTAAAAGTTAGATCAATTATTTATTCAAAGGATTTAGTTCTGTATTGTATAGGGCTAGGTCCTTTTAGTTTGATTAATACTCTTCAAAAATCAAATTCAAACCGCGTCAACGTCGCCTTGCCGTATATATGTGACTGACTTCGTCAGTCTTATCTACAACCTCAAAACAGTGTTTTGAGCAGTCTACGGCTAGCTTCTTAGTTTGCTCTTTGATTTTTATTGAGTATAAGACAAAAGGAACATCTCTCTGGAATGAACATTCAGAGAGGTGTTTTTTGGTTCTTTTGTAAGCTTTGTATTGTTTCTTGACAATGGAGTTATTTTCAGACTTTTCCACAGATTTATAAGAGTGGGAACATCTCATTAACCTTAGAAATAGTAGCCAACTGAGAGTAAAAGAGTTCTTATAAATTGGATAATTCACAGAAGTTATCCACAGATTGTGGACAAGCTGTGGATAGATATGATTAATTATTGCTATTTGGAGTTTAGGGATTTTTCTTTTTGAAATGATAGTCTATGTAGTAAATATCAAGGGTGAAGTACGCTAATCTTTGTAAACAATACTGTTTCATACTTTTCGAAAATCTCTTCAAACCACATCAGCGTCGCCTTACTCTACTCAAGTATAGCCTGTAGCTAGTTTCCTAGTTTGCTCTTTGATTTTCATTGAGTATCACTTGTCGACGAGGAGAGAATTTTAATTATTAGTTAGGAGGGGAGGGGCTTTGGTAGAGAATAGTAGTTAGTGAGAAGAGTTAAGACTTTTAACAATGTAATAAGAAACTTTTGAGGATGTTTAGTTATCAACAACTTTATCAACAACTGTGGATAAAGTTGTTGATAAGATGGTGTAGTTTAAAGTCCGTCAGAATCAAGCTGGGGCAACTAAAAAAATCTGATCATACTAACTCTGAGTTTGGCTACTGGTAGAACTTTGAATCTCTATCTAAATCTGACTTTGGATAGACAACTGCTTGCTAAAGTCCATATTTCAGTTGAAACGGAGATAAAACATCTTAACAATTGAATTCTTTTCCGAATAAATAGATAGTGGCGGTGAATCTAATGAGCTTAGATTTAAAAATGTGCTATAATGAAAGGAGAGGAAGAATGATTCTCAGACATCCGGGCATCAGCCCGACCAATGACTTGGTTGCTAAGAAGATTTTTAGCAATCCAGAAATCACTTGTCAATTTATTCGCGATATGCTGGACTTGCCAGCCAAAAATGTGACCATTTTGGAGGGGAGCAATATTCATGTACTACCTTCCTTGCCGTACTCGGCTCAGGATTTTTACACTAGTATAGACGTTTTGGCAGAGTTGGACAATGGAACACAGGTTATTATCGAAATACAAGTACATCATCAGAATTTTTTCATCAATCGCTTGTGGGCTTATCTATGTAGTCAGGTCAATCAGAATCTTGAGAAAATTCGCCAACGTGAAGGTGACACCCACCAGAGTTACAAGCATATCGCTCCTGTTTACTCCATTGCAATTGTGGACAGCAACTACTTTCAGGATGATTTAGCCTTTCACAGTTTTAGTATGCGAGAGGATACGACAGGTGAGGTTTTGACAATTACAAACAACCGTCAGGAAAACCATCTAGTCAAGATGGCGTTCTTAGAACTAAAAAAATACAGAGAAACCAGCAAGGATAGCGTTCGCAAACCGTGGTTGGAGTTTTTTGGGAATAAACCCTTTACTCAGGAACCCGAGCGAGCCATCAGCCAGGCAGATCAACTGCTGGACTACAAGAGCTGGTCCGAGGAGGACAGGAAGATGTTTAGTCAACTACGTATGCGCGAAGAACAAGCCTTGTTGGCACAGGACTATGCCTTGGAAACTGCTAGGGCGGAAGGTATTGAACAAGGTTTAGAACGTGGGAAACTCTTTGCCTTCTTAGACATGGTTCGCCAAGGTCTGCTGACTTCCGAGATAGCAAGCCGGCAATTAGGCATGACTGTCGCTGAATTTGAGGCTTTATTATGAGTTCAATCTTTATATAGTAGAAAGTTTATGAAATGGCAAGTGTTATCCAAATACTTGCCGTTTTTACTTGACTTTTACAAGGGTTTGTAAGATAATACCAAGGAAGTAAGTTCTGTCTAACTATCTATATAGTTTAGATATAAAAGATATCATCTGAGGGATGAGTAGTTGCGAAATGTCAACTTGGAAGCTAGAGTATTTCAGGGGGAATTTTTTCGTGAGTTAGTTTTCTTCTCCTTTTTTCGAAGAAATAGGTAAAAAGTTTAAAAAACATAAGAAAACTCTTGACAAATCCTGCAAATATTTATATACTGTATGGTAGTAAGATAGTCTTACGAAAAAATATATAATGAAAAACAAAGGAGATAAAACGATGAAAAAAGTTTTATTGACAAGCGCAGTCGCTCTTGCAGCATTTGGTGCTGTTCAAGCTGTTTCAGCAGACGTTAATGGTGGGGCTAACCTTCCAGGTGCATACGATCAACCATTAGTAGGTGGTGGAAAGTATGATGTTTATAACAGCCAAACAGAATTTATTACTGCTGATAGAGTTAATGAATATATCGCAGCTCACAATGAAGACCTCAAAGTGAAGAAAGCAGAACTTGAAAAAGTTCAAGCAGAATTAGCAAACGCTGAGGCAGAATTTAATAAAACTGTAGCAGAGTATGGTAAAGCAGAAAATGCTCCAGAAAATTTTGCTCATGACCGTGATGTACGTTTAGCTCCATACAAATTAGCAGTTGTTAAAGCTAAGACAGCTTATGAAGAAGCATATGCTAAGGTTAGAAATGAAGCGATTAAACATTTCCAAACAGTTTGGAATACAGCTGTTAAAAAAGAAGGTAAGTACTACATCTTGAATGAAACACCTGAGCAAAGAAATGCTCGTTACTTTAGAGAGCATGGTCAAGCTACTCAAGGTTGGGCTAAAAACGCTAAAGGTCAATGGACTTACTTGAAAGATGCTCAAGGAAATAAAGCAACTGGATGGCTTAAAGATAACGACACTT
>ENA-OWND01001240-OWND01001240.1-metagenome-genome-assembly--contig:-NODE-1240-length-15923-cov-3.831737_pt1 | contig 15923 bp, 13 predicted proteins | sample MGYA00245342_ERZ651119 | MGnify/ENA primary metagenome ERZ651119 (study PRJEB26857, sample SAMEA4031756) | metagenome | biome: human; feature: oral; material: saliva | place: Philippines | collected 2014...
GAAGGATAAGCGACTAATTTCCCTGGAAATTTCCAGTCTTTTGGCGGGCGCTAGTTTCCGCGGACAATTTGAAGATCGACTGAAGGCTGTTTTAAAAGAAGTAGAAGATGCGGCCGGCGAGATTATTCTTTTTGTCGATGAAATTCACACCATGGTTGGCGCTGGAAAAAGTGAAGGCAGTATGGACGCGGGCAATATGTTAAAGCCAGCACTGGCTCGCGGAAAATTGCACATGATTGGCGCGACGACACTCGCTGAATATCGTCAATATGTCGAAAAAGATGCCGCTCTAGAACGAAGATTCCAGCCAGTTTACGTTGGCGAACCAAGTTTTGACGACACCGTCGCCATCTTGCGTGGATTGAAGGAAAAATACGAAATTCACCATGGAGTAAAAATCGCTGATGATGCAATCGTGGCAGCCGCCAGATTGTCCACCAGATATTTGCCTGACAGATTCTTGCCAGACAAAGCAGTCGACTTGCTTGACGAAGCGACCAGCTCACTTAAAATGCAATTAGAAAGCGTGCCAATTGCACTAGATCGATTGAACAATAGACGCTTGCAATTGGAAATCGAGGAAGCGGCGTTGAAAAAGGACAAATCCGACCACGCCAATATTCGCAAAGATGAAATCAAGGAGCAAATTGCCGAGATTCGCACCAAAGCCGAAGTGATTGATAAAAAATGGCAACACGAAAAAGACATTTTGCAAACCGTCAACACGACTACCGAAAAAATGGACAATCTGCGCTCACAATTAGAAATTGCTGAACGCGACGCAGATCTCGCCACCGCCAGCCGCATTAAATATGGCGATCTACCGGAGCTGGAGAAAAAATTAGCAAGCGCTCGCGAGGAGCTAGCGGCAATTCCAACTCACGACCGATTACTCCGCGAAGAAGTTACGCCTGATGACATCGCCGGCGTGGTGGCGCGCTGGACCGGAATTCCAGTGGAGCGATTGATGGAAAGTGAATCCAGCAAATTGACCAAATTGGAAGAATCGATCAGCCGCCAAGTCATCGGACAAGATCGCGCCGTAACAGCTGTAGCAAGCGCCATTCGTAGGTCGCGCGCTGGACTCGGCGATATCAATCGACCAATTGGCTCATTCCTATTCCTCGGCCCTACTGGCGTGGGAAAAACAGAAGTCGCCCGCAGTTTATGTCGTGAATTATTCGACGACGAGCACGCCATAATTCGAATTGACATGAGTGAATATATGGAACGACACGCCGTAGCCAGATTGATCGGTTCGCCTCCAGGATATGTCGGCTACGATCAGGGCGGTCAATTGACGGAAGCCGTTAGACGACGCCCATATAGCGTGGTTTTGTTTGACGAAATCGAAAAAGCGCACCCCGATGTGTTTAACGTCCTATTGCAAGTTTTGGATGACGGTCGATTGACGGACGGACAAGGACGAACGATTGACTTTAGCAACACCATTATTATCATGACCAGCAACGTCGGATCGCAAATGATTATGGACTACACGGGCGACGACATTAGCTCTCTCGACAATCAAATTTTAGAAACGCTTCGTGGTCATTTCCGTCCAGAATTCTTAAACCGAATTGACGACATCGTGATTTTTGACCGAATCCATCCTGAATCGATGCGTGCGATTGTTGACGTGCAATTAGAAAAAGTTGTTCGCCAAGTTAAGGATAGTCGCGACATAACGCTGAATTTTGACAATAGCGTTCGTGATATGTTGGCGCGAGACGGCTACGACCCAAGTTTCGGCGCGCGACCACTTAAACGTTTGATTCAAAAACGCGTGCTTGATCCTTTGGCGCTCGAACTAATTGACGGACGAATTCACGACGGTGATACGGTAAAAGTTGCTGCCGTGGATGATCGAATTGCCTTTACGAATATCGTATAATAGATACATGAGCCAAATTCGCAGCGAGCACTTGGAAAATCATACCAACAAAACCTATCAAGAGCGGATGAACCAAACAGCGTCATCCAAATTCGGAGCTATCGCAAAACATCTTGATGAAAACGTTAAATTGCTTGATTTCGGTTCTGGTTTCTCGCCAGAATTCATCAAACAAGTGACGCAAACAGGAACTCACTACGTAGCCTATGATGTTTCACAAATTGTTCAATCTAGGCTTCAAGAAAATAGCATTGATTTTATTACTAAAGAACAACTTGAAAACGCCGAAGATGAATTCGACATTATCTACATGTCGAGTGTATTTCACGAGTTGATGAGCTATCTATCCCGACCTGAGCGCACTAAAACGTTCGCAATGCTAGATAGAGCACTCAAGCCCGACGGCACCATTATCATCCGCGATTGGGGTCCTGGCGAGACGTCAAGCCTAGTCACATCTATCGAAGTAGCGTCTGAGGATGTTAACGATGAAGTTTACACATGGATCAAAGCGCTTGTTAAAAATTCAGTGATTAGCATGCCTACTATCGTTTGCGATGACAATGATAATCCTATCGCTCCGTACACCTACAAGGCAAATAGCCAAACTATTTACGAAATCATGTTTCACGCGGTTTGGGGGCTAGATTCACTTGAACGCGAATCAAAAGAATCGTACGTTATCGTGGACCATCTTATTCACAAATGGATTTGTGCGCCACACGGTTACAAAATAACACAGTCGCGAAATGAATTCGATGAAGCTTATTTGCCACATTTACAAAAATACTTCAAAATCGATAGTATTCCATGGCCAACAAAGGTTATTTATGAACTAAAAAGAGATCGTAATAACACACCAGCAAACTTTATAGCACAACTACCACAATGAATTACAACGACAAGTACTACAAACTAACTGTCAAATCAGCAATTTTAGGAGTCGGCAGAATGCTTGGTTTACCGAAATATTTCCTAATAACAATTGTCGCGACCGTCGCCTTCGCCGTGATAATTTATTTCGCAATCAACGCCAATTTTTACGGACCACTAATGATGTCGCGTTTACCAGTCCTCGATAAAATCGCGCTGCTCGGTTCGATGATTATAGACATCTTCAAACAAAGTTTCACTTCACTAAATGGCGCACTGCTTATGATAGTGTCAATTCTTCAAGGTATATCGATCGCCGCTGTAATTTTTACAGCAAAGAATAATCGCGACAATGAAAAAACTGTATCTCGACAAGTCGGACTAAGCGGAATCGCATCAATTGCCGCAACAATTGGACTCGGCTGCGTTCCCTGCGGAACATCACTAATCTTGCCAATTGTAACCCTATTTTTCTCGGGAGCTGCCGCCGCCACCGCCGCAAATATCGCCAGCATAATAGTCCTTTTATTGGCTTTACTACTCAGTTTATTCTCACTATATAAATCAGGTCAGATTATTTTTATGTACACAGAATTATCTAAACAGGAGAAAATATGAATCGACAAAAATCATCAGGCATAGCGCTTATTTGGGTTCTTTCGGGAATTGTAATCGTGGGAATTGTAGCTTTGTTTATTTATGGAATTGTTAATCGCCCGCCGAATCGTCACATTGGCGATAATAAACCGTGGAATGAAAAAATGTCACAAGGATCCGCTGACGCGAAAAACGTATTCATTGATTATACTGACTATTTTTGTTCATTTTGTGCCGAGGTCGAAGCCGCAACCAGCACAGAATTCTTCAAAAATGACTATATTAAATCCGGAAAAGTTCGTTATGAGCATCGTGTGGTAACGTTATTAAAAGAGATGACCAACAATACCGAAACTGGTGCTCATGCTGCGTTTTGTGCTGCTGATCAAGATAAATATTGGCAGTACACCCACGATATCGTCCCACGCATTAAAAGCGATTATTTCGATAAAGGAATCGGCGTAAAAAACGTTGCCGTGCCGAAGAAAATCCCTGCTCTTCCGCTGGAATATTTCCTAACTTCCGCCAAAAATGTCGGCATGAATGAATCGCAATTTTCCGATTGTATGACTAAAAAACCGCACCAAAAAGAAATTGATAGCAACACACAAAAAGCCTTGTCGCTTGGCGTGAATGGCTTGCCGTACATGGTCATTAACGACTACCAAACCAGCGGTTTCGCCGGTGGAGATGACGGATTAAGAAGCATTCTTAAGGCTGGCGGCGTCGAATAATTATTTGATTTGTCGCGCGGAATTAAGCAACTCCCGTGATAAAAATATCAAGCACTCGCTTACAATAAGCGTAACGTTTTTCTATTTGTTTTACTATCCTTGAATAGCTATTCCCACCTGAATAGCTTAATGGCTAAGAAATAGACAGCAAAAGTCCAAGCCGCGATAACGCCGAATTGTGGCAAGACCTCCATAAAACTTGCATGTTCAGTCATAATTAACCGGAATCCATCCGTAACTGGAGTCAGAGGAATAAACTGAGCGACACTTCGCAGCCATTCTGGAAATAGATGAAGTGGGAAAAACGTACCAGATAAAAACATCATCGGGAAAGAGATTAAGTTACTTAATGACGATGACTGATCTTCGTTCTCTGACAACCCAGCAATCAATAATCCCACACCCACAGTCATAAATGCAGACAATACAGACATCATTACAAATAGCGCCCAATCGCCTCGCATATTAAAGTGGAATATCAACGTCCCAGCGATAACCATCATCACCAAACTAAGCAAGGAAATCGTTGTATAATGAATTGCTGTGGAGATGATTAACTGACCCGAAGTAAATGGCGCCGCACGTAACCGACGATATAGACCACGTTTCTTTTCAGCCGGTATTTGATTAGATAGACCAAAAATACCCATACTCATCAAACTGAAAGTTAACAGTCCCGTAAACATGTAATCAAACGATTTCAATTGCTCATCACCAATCGCTTTACCAACAGCTTTAAGCGGAGCTTCAGGTTGACCCATCCGACTATTGATACTATTGGTAATTTGATTCATCACCGCCACCAACGCGCCGCCTGTTTGCTCAGAACCTTTGGAGTAAATAACATTCATAGTGCCTGTTGGAATAGGATGATTGCCATTATTTTTTATCGCGCCAAAATCGCTTGGAAGCTCAATAATACCGTTAAGTTCCGACCGCTTCATCTTTTCACGTGCGTCATTCATATCTTTAACGTCTTTAATTTTGAGAATCGAATCCTTCGAATTTTCTTTGGCATTTTTAACGAAACTTTTGGCAAATTCCGTCTGCGAATTGTTGACAATTGCAATATTAAAACTGGTCGAATTATTACTGAAAACCGACCCAAACACTAATAGAAAAATCAGCGGAAAAAGAAAGGTGAAAAATAGTGCCATTTTATCTCGAACGAAACGCTTTTGCTGAGCGCGAACTTGCCCGAATATTCCAATCCAATATTTTTTCATGTTAATCCCGAATTGCCTTTCCTGTTAAATCAATAAACACGTCCTCTAAGTTGGCTTGCTCGACAACTTGTTCCTTCTTGAAACCGCGCGCCAATAATTGCTTGATAAGATTATGTGGCGTATCAATTGTGATAATCTTACCACTGTCCATAATCGCCAGACGATCACATAATAATTCCGCCTCGTCCATATAATGCGTCGTCAAAAGAATCGTAATTCCGTCGTCGCGAATTTCCTTAATCAAGTCCCACAAATTTCGACGCGCCTGCGGGTCAAGCCCCGTTGTCGGCTCGTCCAGGAACAACACTTTCGGATTATTTACCAATGTCGAAGCAATCGCAAAACGCTGTTTTTGACCGCCAGAAAGTTGCTCAACATAACTCTTTGCTTTTTCTGTCAATTGAACCTTAGCGAGCAGTACCTCAGTATCAACTGTCCGACCATATAAACTACCAAACATTTTCAATTGTTCACGCAAAGTCAGTTTGTCATAAAAAGCCGTCGACTGAAGCTGAATGCCAATTATATTCTTAATGTCCTTAGGTTTCTTAGCGACATCTATGCCGTCAATTGTAGCCGTACCGCCGTCAATTGACCTGAGCGCCTCCAGCATTTCCAACGTTGTTGTTTTGCCCGCGCCGTTAGGGCCAAGAATCCCAAATATCTCGCCCTTTTTAACTTCAAACGACACGCCGTCGACCACGTTATTTCCATCATAAGTTTTAACGAGTTTATCGACTTTTATAATTGGCTCAAGTTCCACTCCGTAAATTCCTCTCTGTTGTAATTATAGTAAAACTGGTCTTCACTTATCATCGATAATAACAAAACCAAAATACTAGTGCTATACTTATAATATGCGCATTCAGAGAAAAAAGCAAAGTCAAAATCGAAAAAAACTATTTATTATCATACCGTTTTTGATATTGCTATTTTCGGCAGGGCTATTTGGGATATATTTTCTCAATCAATCACACTCGCGACAAACGACTGCGCCATCTGACGAAAAGTATTATTTTGCCGATTCGAAATATTCTGGCATTCGTTCAAAGTTCGTGACTAGAGATAATAAACGGGAAAAAGTTTCAATTGAATATCCGATCACGGAAAATGAAAAAATTAATCGCTTAATCAGCGAGTCGATTGATAAAATTGATCGCGATTTTCAAAATACGGTTTTACTGGCGACAGTTTTTGATAAGCCAATGACCGAAACAATTGGCTATCAAGTCACACACAACACTTCAGAAGCACTGTCGATTGTCGTCAATATTAAGCAGGATATGAACGGCGCGCATCCAGCATCAATGACACAATTTTGGACTTTCGACAAAAAATCTGGCGAAGTTGTCGGATTAGCTGATTTTACAGAACAGTCTAATGAAGCCGCCGAAGCAATCATATCCGCTGCCAAAGATAATATTTCTCAGATCATCAAGCAACGCCAGCAGCCAGAAATTGACCTGAACGAAATCATAAATAAAGAAGCTTTGTCTAATTTCATCATCACCAGCGACGGCAATGCATTGGCTTGGCCGCTCGGTCAAGCGTCGCTACTGCCGTCATCTTACGGCGAATTGACAATTACCGTGCCAATTTCCTCCGTCTCTAAATATCTACAAAATCCAACAGCGAGAAAATTCGCCAATATCCCCAAACCTGCAGAAAAACCAAAACCAGCTCCCATAGCGCCAACACCTACCGTCGCAAATAAAACAATTGCTCTAACTTTTGATGACGGACCCGGGCCGTACACCGAAAAACTGTTGGATATATTGGATAAGTACGACGCCAAGGCGACATTTTTCCTAATCGGCAGCAAAGTTTCAGCACGCGCCAATACGTTACGTCGTATGCAGTCGCACGGACATCAATTAGGCAATCACTCTTGGTCGCATCCAGAGTTAAATAAGGTTTCAGCGGAGCAACTCGCTAGTGAAATTGACCAGACGAATAACGTCATAAAACAAGCCGTCGGCATCAAACCTAACGTCATACGTCCACCATACGGCGCGTTTAATCGGGCGGTTTTGGAGCAGTTCCGTCAACGCGGAATGTCGGCAGTTGTTTGGTCTGTCGATACGCGCGACTGGGCTGATCGTAATAGTGAAATCGTCTGTTCAAGAGCTGTCGCTGGCGCTCGCAACGGAGCTGTGATTTTAATGCACGATATTCATCCGACATCCGTGAATGCCGTTCCTTGTATCCTTAACTCACTCAAACAACAAGGCTATTCATTCGTAACGGTACAAAATTTAATCGGCGATATGACACCGGGCGCCGTTTATCCGTAAACTTAATCAATCTCAAATATCTTATATTTTGAAGTTGCACCGCGCACTAATTTAACTTTGGAAGACGCAACCTTGAAGTGTTTTGCCAATAATTTAATAGCCGCCGCGTTGGCTCGACCTTCAATTGCTGGAGCTTTGACATAAACCGTCAATGTGTCATCGTCATTTTTCACGACTTCCTCATGATGACGAGAGTTTGGTTTAATGTGTATGGAGATTTTCATAAAATCTTAAAAATCTATCACTTCCAATTCCCGTGGCAAAATTTCTCGCACTTCCGCCGTTCCCGCAACTAATTGATAATCCTGAAGTTTCAGCGGTAAATCATCTTCAATAAATTGATAATTGACCTGATGTTTATCGCTAAAATAATTAAGCAATTCCGCATTCAAGAAATGATCGCGTGGCGCACTTACCGAGCCATCTTTATTAAAGACCAAGGCTATTGACACACCAGAAGTCGTCCCATTTTCGTCTTTAGCGTAATTCGCAGTCACTAAATGAACTGTCGGCTCAAATTCCAAAGCCAATTTACTAGAATTATCCACTTGCTCCTGGCTAAGACGCGCTAATTGTCGATTTATTTCATTCACCAAATCATCAGTACTCATCTCGCCGTTAGACGCTCGGCAATATTCACAATCGTTCAATGACTTAACATACTCCAGCAGCAACTGCATATCAACCTCAGCGTCCTTAACATTATGTCGAGCCAACTGATCAACCATTTCCTCTAGCGACTTCAACAAACCATAATCTTTGGCTTTTTCAGCGGCGTCACCAATGCGAATAATGGCACGCGCGACATTAATAGTATTTTCTTTATCATTCATACACTTCTCCCAATAGAATAATACCCTTATATTTACAATTTTCCATTAGAAATACTGAAAAATCGATCAAAAAATCCTCTCAACTTTTGCAACACTATTTCACGCTTTTTAGTGCGCTCACCTCCTGCCGAAAAACGCGAGATTGGCGGCAGTATTCGCGACAAGTCCGTTCCAGTCGATTGGATATATCCGTCACGAAAAGCATTTTCGACAAATGAATATGTTGCCTTTTTATTCAATTTTTCGTCATCAATAATTTGATCCAGCTCTTCAATTTTTCTTGATTTAACAAACTCTTGCCAATCACCATCAACCGAACTATTAACCGTGAGCGAATTAATAAACTGCTCAATCAAATCCTTTTTATTGCGTAACTCTATAGACGAATTAACCGCTTTATCGATATCAACCAATATCTCTTTATTGTTCAAATGGCTATCATGATATTGACGAATCAATTCTAAAATGTAATCTATATTTATTTCAACCTGCTTGATAAGCTCCATTTCAAACACCAAATCATCATTGATATTCTCCTTGTTACTATCAGTTTTTGGTCGCAGCTCATTGTAGAGATCGATGTACATACTGTGATAATCCTGCACATCTCGCTGACTTAACATCTCCCGTCCGATGAATTCATCAAAGCTAGACAAAATATTCTTTACTCTTAGAATTGCGCTATACAATCTCACAAATTCTTTTTTATTCTGTTCGCCAGTTATCATCTCGCTAACTGGGAATTTATCTTTTATTTCTGCAATTAAATCAACATATCCTGGCGTTCGTTTTCCAGAATCCTCATCATAGCCATAATAATAATCTCGGAAAGGACGCAGTAGAACAATACCTTTAGCTTCACGATCGCCAAATAGCGCCAAAGCTTCATTAGTCTCTTTCTCTAAGTTGCGGAACGTAACAATATTACCGTAAGTCTTTATTGAATTAAGAATACGATTCGTTCGCGAATAAGCCTGAATCAACCCGTGCATACGCAAGTTTTTATCAACCCACAACGTATTCAAAGTCGTAGCGTCAAATCCCGTCAAAAACATATTCACCACGATTAGCAAATCGATTTCTCGATTCTTCATGCGCAAACTCACGTCTTTGTAATAATTCTGAAATCGTTCAGCACTAGTGTCGTAATTTGTACCAAACGTCGCATTATAATCGCGAATTGCACCTTCCAGAAAATCACGAGACGAAACATCTAACCCGTCAGTGTTCTCTGAATTCTCGTCATCCATGCCGTCCATTTCCAGATCAGGATCGTTGGCTCCGTAGCTATAAATCGTAGCTATCTTTAACCGACTCGCCTCAGGAAGGTTACTTTGTTGACACTTAAACTCATTGTAATAAAGCTTAGCTGCTTCAATTGAGCTAACTGCAAAAATTGAATTAAATCCGCTCAGCCGGATTTTATCTTTTGCCTCTTCAACTGCCGCTCTATTTCGTGCCGACGCAACTTCATGAACATTCATTAATCGAGTAAATGCATATGACTTAGCTTTACGCATTGTTTTTTGGTCAAAGTGGTCACGGATATATTGCACAACATTACGAATGCGCTCCGGAGCGTTCAATGCCCGCTCGCGATCAATATCTCGCACTTTCTGCTGATCGTCAACCTCGTCCGCTTCACGAATCGTACGAATATAGTCAATCCGAAACGGCAACACATTCTTATCAGTAATCGCATCAACTATCGTATAGGTATGTAACTTATCACCAAACGCCTGCTCAGTTGTCCGTAGATCGATCCGCCCGCCACTAGACGCATTATCAGCAAATATCGGCGTACCAGTAAAGCCAAATAGATGATAATTTCTAAAACTCTTAGTAATGGAATGATGCATGTCACCAAATTGCGAGCGGTGGCACTCGTCAAAGATAATAACCATGTGATCATCAAAAACCTTATGCCCCTGATTGCGCTTAATGAACGTGTCAAGCTTCTGAATGGTCGTGATAATAATCTTCGCATTCGGATCACCCAATTGTTTCGTCAGAACCCGCGTACTAGTATTACTGTTTGCCGCACCTTCCTGAAACTTGTCATACTCTTTCATCGTCTGATAATCGAGGTCTTTACGATCAACCACAAAAAGCACCTTGTCGATATAGTCTAATTTGCTTGCCAGCTGAGCCGTCTTAAAACTAGTCAACGTTTTGCCGCTGCCCGTGGTATGCCACACATAACCGCCAGCCTCAATAGTACCGAGCTTTTTATAATTTGTAGCAATCTGGATACGATTCAAAATACGCTCAGTCGCCACGATCTGATACGGACGCATTACCAGCAATAATTTGTCACTAGTAAACACGCAATATTTCGTCAGAATATTCAACAGCGTATGCTTAGACAAAAAGGTCGCCGTAAAATCTATCAAATCGGTAATTGGGCGATTTTTAGCATCCGCCCACCAGCTGGTAAACTCAAAACTATTGCTGGTTTTCTTGCTACGATGCGAGTCTGACTTTCCCGCCTCATAAATATGCTGCCAGCGCGTTGTATTGCTGTAGTATTTTGTGTGCGTACCATTACTAATCACGAACAATTGAGCATATTCAAACAACCCACTGCCTGCCCAAAAACTATCCCGCTGATAGCGATTAATCTGATTGAAAGCTTCCTGTAAGGGAACGCCACGCCTTTTTAGCTCAATATGCACCAGCGGTAAGCCATTCACCAGCAGCGTCACATCATAACGATTATCGCGCGCGCCCGAAACTTCATATTGATTAATTACCTGCAGATAATTATTATGTACGTTCGTTTTATCCAGCAGCCGAATATTAATCACCTCGCCGTTATCTCGCTGCAACAATTGCATGTGATCTTCCTGGATTTTGAAAGTTTTCTCAGGTATACCCTCATTGCCATTAGCAATCCGCTCCGCAAAGAACCGCTCCCATTCAGCATCAGAAAACGTATAATTATTCAACTTTTCCAACTGTGTGCACAGATTCTGTATCAAATCATCCTCGCTCTTAATCGGCAAATATTCATACGCCTGCGCTTGCAATTGTTTGATTAACTCCTGCTCTAATTCCGCCTCGCTCTGGTAATTCGTTGCTCGCTGATAAGGCGAAACGTAATCGCTAACAACGGTACTGTCGCTATTTTCAGCAATCACATCGTACTTCATTTTGAACACTCCAACTCTTTAAAGGTTAATAATTTATTGCGGTAATATTCGTATTGCTTGCGGCGGGCTTCAATCTCGGCTGGCAAACCAGTGGAAATGTCATTTACGAGTGCGTCGAATTTATCAAGGATGGAGACGATTTGCTTTTGTTGTTCGAGGGGCGGGATAGGGATTTTTAATTCTTCAGTAACCTTGAGTGATATCTGAGGCAAAGAGCCCATACCAGATGCGGCATTACGAAGATATTCTTTATGATTTTTCAGTACATAGTATAAATATTTTATAGAATCTTGATTATTGTGAGTATAAGCCCACATTTCATTTTTAAATGTAAAAGGTTTGTCATAGTAGACTACATCAATTACACCCCTCGACTGAACAAGTACAGCAGGGACCTTGGTAATATTTGCGTTCGGAATATCAAATTCAAACGCATCAATAACAGTACGACCGCCTGCAAACACTCGAATATCACCATCTGGATTAGCAATCTCTTTCATTTTACCAGCAGTAATAGGCGTCCCCTTGAGACGTGAATAGACGTCTTTAATTCTTTCGTATTTTACCCCCTTTGGACACAGCTCTTTAATCAAACCATCAATTTTATTCTCTCTCGTTAAACGTCAAGAGTGTATTGCGATAGTATTCATATTGCTTCTTTCTCGCTTCTAGCTCTGCTTCTAGCTCTGCTTCTAGCTCTGTAAACGAGTCTAGCACACGCACAATCTCTTTTTGAACCTCAAGAGGCGGGACGGGGATTTTCCATCTCGCGACGTCTCTACTATATACATGTGGCACGCCGCTACCTCTTTTTAGATTATGAAGCTCAGCTTGTCTATTTTTTAGAATATAGAATATATATTTTGAAATTACTTCATCACCAAGAGGTTCAATACTAAACGCATCAGAAACAAAAATTGGCACAGACCAAAAACTAACAAAACCCGCATAAGCCCCAGAACCGGCAACCACAACAGCATTAGCACTTCTGTTGCTTTCACTATGAAAGTACGCTGGCTTTTGGCCTCCGGCAACAACCGGCACATCCCCAGGGATTATATTTTTCTTTGTTATCGCTGATCCTCGCCGTAAGTTAGCAACCTCATCAAGACAAACAAACCTCACCCCTTCTGGACACAGCTCTTTAATCAAATCGTCAATTTTACTCATTACCGCCACCAATCCGCAAATCTTTGGCATTTCGTTGCGATATAACACTATGTCCGGTTTGCTTTTCAATATTCTTTCTCGCATCTAAAGCAATTTCTCCGCTACGATTTGCGATATCTTTCTGCCCATCTAGGCCGTCTGGATTTTTTGTCTTTGACAGTTCTGTAGCGGTCGTTTCTGCTAAGATATTCAAGGCAAGCTCAAGACTAGTCATATTATCACGTAAGTTTTCTTTCTTAAGACCCTTAAATTGTTTATATTCTTTGACCGTCTTCCCCGACCAACCTTTCATCATAATGCCAGTCAATAGTGCATACTCTTTACCCTCTTTAACTCCAGTACGCCTCCATTCGTCTGTGAGCTCTTTACGAAATTGGATCGATTGCAGGCGTGCGTTTATCCAATTTTCATCATAGCCCAAAGTACGGTAATGCATCATCGCACGATTAATTGCGATTTCTGGATTCTGAGCTTCGTCTATACGCTCATTACCAACTTCAGCCAGCCACTGTTTAAACGGTTCAGCCTTGGGCGAAGGAATTGACTGCACTAATCGCAGAAGCTCTTTTGTATTAACAACGTCCGTCAGGCGCATCTTGCCATCTTCTGCCTTCATTTTCAACTGGGTACGTTTTGTACCCGGTTGGCCACTCTCGTCTTTGATACGTGATTTCAATGACTTCCAGTAGTTACGTGCTGCCTCCTGATTTGGCTGATCAGTTAGGACCCTAATAACATCAATGGTAGAAAAATACCACTGCTCAGTATCTACATCCCAAGCACTACGAATCTCTTGATTGTCAAAAAGTTGAATATCACGTTTATCCATTTTTACCACCTTCAATATTAGAAACTATCGCATCAATTTCCGTCCGCAACTCCGACTGACGAGCCACAATTTTTGCAATATCAGCGTTGAGTTCAGTAATATTAATGACTTCTTGCGTATCTTCCGCCTCAACATACGATCTAACTGATAGATTATAGTTATTAGCGACGACATCTTCATAAGTTGCAACTTTTGCAAAATAATCAATATCTTGCCGATTCGTGAAGCTATCCAGTATTTTTTGTCGATTCTCTTCGCTTAACTTATTTTTATTACCCTGACGGACAAACTCAGCACTAGCATCAATAAACAAAATATCGCTTGCTGTCTTATTCTTTTTTAAGACTAATATACACGTGCTAATCGTCGTACCAAAGAATAAATCTGGTGGCAATTGAATCACAGCATCGACGTAATTGTTATCAACCAGATATTTACGAATTTTCGCCTCAGCTCCGCCACGAAATAAAGCACCAGGGAATTCAACAATCGCCGCTGTACCGCTAGCGCTCAGCCAGCTCAACATATGCATAGTAAACGCCAAGTCAGCCTTGCTGCGTGGAGCAAGCACTCCAGCTGGACTAAATCGTGGATCGTTAATAAGTGTTGGATTACTATCGCCGTCCCATTTAATACTATACGGTGGATTAGAAACAATTGCATCAAACGGCTCATCATCCCAGTGCTTCGGATCTTTCAGTGTATCGCCGTGAGCAATGTTAAACTTTTCATAATTAATATCGTGTAGGAACATATTGATGCGGCAAAGATTATAAGTCGTAATGTTAATTTCTTGACCATAAAAGCCTTGCCTAACATTGTCCTTACCTAAAACTTTTGCAAATTTTAGCAATAACGAACCAGAACCTGCCGCTGGATCGTACACTTTATTCACCGACGTTTTGCCGACAACAGTTATTTTCGCCAGAAGCTCGCTTACCTCTTGTGGAGTGAAAAACTCACCTCCAGATTTTCCAGCATTACCGGCATACATGGTCATCAAATATTCATACGCGTCACCAAAGGCGTCAATCGTATTATCCTCAAATCTACCAAGCTCCAATTCACCAATAGCATTCATCAGTTTCACCAATCGCTCATTACGACTAGCGACAGTCGGGCCAAGTTTATTACTATTGACGTCTAAGTCGTCAAACAGCCCACGAAAATCATCCTCACTATCAAAACCTTTAGCCGACTGTTCGATGTTACGAAATACTTTGCTCAGAGTTTCGTTCAGATTTTCATCATTTTTAGCGCGCTTACGAACATTTTCAAACAGTTCGCTCGGTAAAATATAAAACCCTTTGTCATTTACCGTATCCTCACGACCAAACTCCGCCTGATCATCGCTAAGTTCAGCGTAGTTAAAATCAGCCACGCCAGTTTTACGTTCTTCAGCATTGATATAATTAACTAAATTTTCTGATATAAACCGGTAAAATAAGAATCCCAATACATATGCTTTAAAATCCCAACCATCAACCGAACCTCTCAGCTCATTTGCAATCTTCCAAATAGTATTATGTAATTTGGTACGTTCTTGTTCTTTACGATTATCACCTGTTGTCATATTAAACATTATACTATGCCCTATTCTTATCTTATGATTATTTCCTGTTTTATCGAAGAGGTCTTAATAGCCAAAAAACCTAGCAATTCCACTAAAGGTAAAAACATATTGACGCCATAGCTATTCGAAGTCTTATCATCTTCCGGATTCAACGGACTATCATCAGCCCAAACCCCCGGATAAACGCCAGACATATTTGTATTATTGGCGATGTATTCGTCACAATTATAATTAGCTTTTTCCTCCGATGAATTATCTGATAAAACAGGAATTTCTTGAAAAACTGGAATATTTAAATCCCTATTCAAGACATTATCGGTATCATCACAATAATCGCTCGACTCTTCGATTTTTACAGAGCATTTTATTTCATCGCAATCATCTGTAGTGATCAATTCGCTACATTCTTCAGTCAATTCAGTTTTTTCCGCGACTTTTTTCACAACCTCATCAACGATATTATTCCGATCAATTGTGTCATCGGCTAATTTCAAATCAGGAATAAATTGCCCTATTACTTCAGACTTATTAGTCGGCAATTCTTCCAATTCACACACGCCTTCTTCATCCAACTCTACACGATCACCCAAATCATCCAATTCACGCGTAGCTTCTTTGCTCAATTCTGCGCAATCACCCGAATCATCCACCGCATTATCCGTTTTGTTCACAACCGCACGATCATCAGAAATCTCAGCCGCAGCAATATTCTCTGAATCTTCGAAATATACTTCACGCTCTTTAAAAT
>ENA-OWND01001249-OWND01001249.1-metagenome-genome-assembly--contig:-NODE-1249-length-15830-cov-11.398796_pt1 | contig 15830 bp, 17 predicted proteins | sample MGYA00245342_ERZ651119 | MGnify/ENA primary metagenome ERZ651119 (study PRJEB26857, sample SAMEA4031756) | metagenome | biome: human; feature: oral; material: saliva | place: Philippines | collected 2014...
TATTTGAAGTGTAATGTATATTTGCTCATAAAAAAACTGCACCTTGTGAGTTGGAAGGGGATGTCCAACTTTTGGGGTGCAGTTCACCTTGAATTAAGGTTTTCAGACGACCTTAATTATAGCGGAAGTTATGTATAGGCGAACTTACTGACATACAAACGGCAATTTTCCACATTGTACAGGTGCTTATGTTCGATAAATCATATAAACATCAGACACATAAATGACGACCTGCCGCACTTCCTTAATCCGAAACACCATCTGAAAAACTTCCCGAAACCGAGTACAATCCGCCACATGAAAAAACCTTCTAACCCCCTCCCCCTTTTAAACGGTGTAAAGCCCAGCTATTTGGTGCTGCCGCATGAAAAAGAGTTCTACGGCCTGCCGCTTTTGCATTTTCTCTGCACACGCTTTCCTTTTGTCGGTGAAGAAAATTGGCGCAGGCGGCTGAACAGCGGCTTTGTGGTAGGTGCGGACGGGACGCCGTTTAACGAGCATACGGTGTTTGAAGCGGGCGAGACGATGTTTTATTACCGTGAAACCAGCAGGGACAGCGAACCGCGGATTCCGTTTGAAGAGAAGATTCTGTTTGTCGATGAACATCTTATCGTGGTTGATAAACCGCATTTTCTGCCCGTCATCCCCAGCGGGCGTTTTTTGCGTGAAACGCTGCTGACCCGGCTGCGCCTGCGGCCGCAATTGCAGCATTTGAATGTAGCGGACATTACACCGATTCACCGCTTGGATAAGGATACGGCAGGGGTCATGCTGCTATCGCACAATCCTGCCACGCGCCGCGATTATCAAACCATGTTCCAAAATAAAACCGTCTGTAAAACTTATCAGGCAATCGCGCCTACGCGGACGGATTTGGCTTATCCGCTGAATGTTTCTTCACGCATGGTGCGCGGAGAAAAATTTTTTACGACACTTGAAGTAGAAGGTGAGCCGAACGCGCATACGACGATCGAGCTTATCGAAAACCGCGGCGCGTTCAGCCTCTACCGTCTTACGCCGCATACGGGAAAAAAACACCAACTGCGCGTGCATATGATGAGCCTGGGCATGCCGCTGATGAACGATGCACTTTATCCCGTTCCGTCTGCGGCGGGTGATGAGGATTATGGGAAACCTTTGAAACTTTTGGCAAAAAGAATTGAGTTTACCGATCCTATCAGCGGACAGGCACGGATATTTGAAAGCGGTTTTGAGTTTTAGCGGTAGAGTTGTATTTGATAAAGGTCGTCTGAAAACTGGTTTTCAAACGACCTTTATTATTGGAATTCCTGCGGAAAATGACGGTACGAGTCCATTTTCATCTGCTACAAAAGCGGACTGACTAAGCGGACGGTATTTTCAATCAGCCCGCGGAATTTGGAGCGTTGCTGCCATGCTTTGACGGTGATGTAGCTGCTGTTTTTGAGGTAGTCGCGTTGGAGGTTGCAGATTTGTTTGGTGATGTCGCGGTCGTAGATGGCGAGGCTGATTTCGAGGTTGAGGAAGAAGCTGCGCATGTCCATGTTGACCGTGCCGAAGAGGGCGTAGTCTTCGTCTATGGTCATGGTTTTGGCGTGTAACAGTCCGCCTTCGAACATGGCGATTTTGACGCCTGCGTCGAGCAGCATGGGGTAGTAGGCGCGGGAGGCGTAGCGCACCATGAGGGAATCGACTTTGGCGGGCAGGATCAGGGTAACTTTGACGCCGCGTTTGGCGGCGATGGTCAATGCCATCAGGAGGGGTTCGTCGGGGACGAAATAGGGGGTGGTGATGGTGATTTGTTTAGTGGCGGCGTAAATCGCGCTGATGATGGTTTCGTAAATGACGTGGCTGCCCTGTTCTGGCGCGGAGGGGATGACTTGGGCGACGATGTCGCCCTGCTGCATTTTTTCGGGAAGGATTTCGGGAATGCGCTCTTGCGCCTGCGTCAGATATTGCTGCACGCTTTCGAGGTTTTCGTCGGTTTCGACGGCAAGGTCGGCAAAGAAGACGGCGGAGAGTTCGAGTACCAGTGGGCCGGTGCAGCGCATCATGACGTCCACCCATTCGCCGACGCCGGAATCTTTTTTGAAGAAGCGGGGATCAACGAGGTTGAAGCTGCCGGTGTAGCCGATTTTGCTGTCGATGACGAGGATTTTGCGGTGGTTGCGCAGGTCGGTGCGGGTGAAGAAGGTGCGCCAGACGCCGACGGGTAAGGAGGCGTGGACCTCTACGCCGGCTTCGCGCAGGGTTTCTACCCAGCCGCTGTCGAAAAAGCGGCTGCTGCCGACTGCGTCGGCGAGGATGGCGCAATCCAAACCTCTGTCGGTGGCGGCGAGGAGTTCGTTTAACAGTTCTTCTATCCTGCCTTCGGGTTCGATGATGTAGAAGGCGAGCATGCAGGAATGGCGGGCTGCGCGGATGTCGGCAAGTATGGTGTCGATGATTTCATCGGTGGTGGACAGCAGCGTCATAGCGTTGTTGCGCGTCGCGCCAAGTCCCGTTCCGCTCGCAGCGACTTTGCTGATGCCGTGATAACGGGATTTGACTTTGTCGCCGATATCAAGGTAAAGGTTAGACAGGTAAGTTTCGACGAAACCTTGATAAAAACGGTTCATCTCGCCCGTGCGCTTTGCCCGCGCCGTGCCGAGCCGCGGCTCGCCGATAAGCAGGTAGGCGATGGTACCGAAGACGGGGAAAAGGAAGAGGATAATCAGCCAGGCAAACGTGGAGCCGATGTTTTTTTGTTTGTACAACACGCGCAAGACGCAGCCGAGCGCGGCGCAGGTGTGGGCGAAAATGAAGATTTCTGTCCAGGTGATGTCTTTTAGAAAAGTCATGTTCGATAGGTGGTGGAGGAATGGCGGGAGCGGATGTATAGTGGATTAACTAAATCAGGACAAGGCGACGAAGCCGCAGACAGTACAAATAGTACGGAACCGATTCACTTGGTGCTTCAGCACCTTAGAGAATCGTTCTCTTTGAGCTAAGGCGAGGCAACGCCGTACTGGTTTAAAGTTAATCCACTATATTTTTGAGTCTGACTGGTTTGAGGCGGTAAGGTTCAGATGATGAGTATATACAAAGGTCGTCTGAAAAACGAGTATAGCGATTTTTCAGACGACCTTTTACGTTACGCGCTCAATCAGACGTGATACTGGTGCGACAGTTCGTGTACGGTATCGACTAAGATTTTGGCGTGTTCGGGGTCGGCGTGTTGGTTGATGCCGTGTCCGAGGTTGAAGACATGGCCGCTGCCGTGTCCGTAGTCGGCAAGGATGCGCGCGACTTCGGTGCGGATGGATTCGGGCGTGCCAAAGAGGGCAAACGGGTCGAAGTTGCCTTGCAGGGCGACTTGGTCGCCGACGCGGCGGCGTGCTTCGCCGATGTTGCACGTCCAGTCCAAGCCCAATGCGTCTGCGCCGATTTCCGCCATGCCCTCCAGCCACAGCCCGCCGCCTTTGGCAAACACGATAACGGGAACGCGTCTGCCTTCGCTTTCGCGTTTCAATCCGGCAACGATTTGGCGGATGTATTTGAGGCTGAATTCTTTAAACGCCGCATCGCTCAGGACACCGCCCCAAGTGTCGAAAATCTGCACGGCCTGCGCACCCGCGTCGATTTGGGCGTTGAGGTAGGCGGTAACGGCTTGGGCGTTGGTGTCGAGGATTTTGTGCAGCAAATCGGGGCGCGAGTACATCATGGTTTTGATGGTGCGGAATTCTTTGCTGCTGCCGCCTTCGACCATATAGCAGGCGAGCGTGAACGGGCTGCCGGAGAAGCCGATGAGCGGTACGCGGCCGTCCAATGCTTTGCGGATGGAGCCGACGGCGTCAAAGACGTATTGCAGTTTTTCCATATCGGGAACTTGCAGCTTGGCAATGTCGGCTTCGTGTTGCAAGGCGCGTTCGAATTTCGGGCCTTCGCCTTCGGCAAAATACAGACCCAAGCCCATTGCGTCGGGGACGGTCAGGATGTCGGAGAACAGAATCGCCGCATCCAAATCGAAGCGGTCTAAGGGCTGGATGGTCACTTCGGTCGCCAATTCGGTGTTTTTACACAAATCGAGGAAGCTGCCCGCTTTCGCGCGCGTGGCTTTGTATTCGGGCAGATAACGCCCCGCCTGACGCATCATCCAAATCGGCGTGTATTCGACGGGTTGTTTGAGCAGGGAGCGGAGGAAAGTGTCGTTTTTCAAAGAGGTCATGTGGGGCTTTCGGTTTGTTTGTAAAACAGGGAAGGAAAACGGTTTTCAGACGACCTTTGCGGCGGTTTCCGCAATGAAAGGTCGTCTGAAAAAGGAGATAGATAAAGATGTTTCTCAAACTCAGCTATGCTGTTCCAACGCGGCGTGGCGTTCTTCTTCGGAGACGGCTTCCAAAACCAACTTCCGCTGTTCCTGAGCTTTTTGCGGCTGTCCGGTTTCATCGAGTACGCGTGCCAGCATGAGGCGGGCGGCGATGCTCGGTTGCAGGGCGATGCTGGCTTCGAGGTAACTTTGCGCCTTGCCCCACAGGCTGCGGCCGTAGGCAAGCTGTCCGAGGTACATCAAGAGCGGCGCATCGTCGGGTTTGTCTTTCAGCCAAGAATCGGCAAGGTCGATGGCTTTTTGCTGGCCGCGTTCGTTGAAGAAGCGGACGCTTTCGACGAAGGCTTCCAAAAGTTCGGGGCGGCGGTTTTGCGGGTAGTATTGGCGCACCCATTTGACGGCTTCGGTATAGAGTCCGAGACGCTCGTATTTTTCGGCAATGGCGACACACAATTCGTCCGCTTTGAGTGCTTCGGGAATGCGTTTCAGACAGGCTTTCAGACGAGCTGCGTCTGATGCTTCCGCCAAAAGGCGGCGGTATGCCCAGCTTTGGTATTGCTCAGCTTCAAAATCGTTAATCGCGCCGGCTTTCATCAGTTTTTCGGATTTCGCCAACACATCTTCCGCATCGCCGTGATCAAAGGCATAACGCAGTTGCAGGCGGGCGAGGCGGGACAGGTTGGGATGGATGCGCGCGGCAGCGTTCAGATTTTCCAGGGCGGTCGGATAATCGCGGCGGCCGAGTGCGGATTCCGCCAACAACAGATAGCGGGAAAGCTGCTGTTTGTTCGGCAGTTTTTCGATGTCTTTCAGGTAGTGGTCGCGCAGTTCGAAGTTTTCCATTTGGTCGGCGGCGTGCGCGCCCAGCATCAACGCGAGGTTGCGGTTGTCGCCGGCTTCTTTGTTTTCCAATACTTTGGCGGCTTCCTGCTCCGCTTTTTCAAAGCGGCCTTCAAAAAACGCCAAACCTGCGCTGTTCAAAGCGACGGCTGCCTGACGGCCTTTGCGCGCCGTGCCGAAACGCTGCATACGGGCGGGGATGTTCATCAGGCCGACGATGAATTTGATTAGGAAATACAGGGTAACGACAAACAGGACCAGCCCTAAGATAAAGGCGTGCAGGTTGACCCGCATCATGACCTGTCCGACGACGATATAGACATTACCCGTGTAAATACCGGAAGTTAGGACGATACCGACTGCGGCAGCAAATAAAACGACAATCCAGACGACGGCTTTCATGCACGGCCTCCTTTGGTATCAGCATCGGCGGCAGGGCGGCTTTGTTTCTCAGGAGCCGCTTTCTTTTCCGGCTTGGAAATGTTTTGCGGTTTGGTCTCGGAAGGCAGCGCCGGAGCTTCTAAAGGCTTCGCGTCTGTTTGGGCGGTTGGAGCAGGTTTCTGCGCAGGAGCGGGTCTTGCTTTGGCAGGATGGGGAGCCTTCGGTGCAGAAGCGTTTTCATTTACCGGCGCAGCGGTTTGAGGAACGGCCGCTTCGGAAGCGGCGGAGGGCAGGGGCGCGGACGCGGCGGTCGTTACGGGTTCGGGCAGCGCGACCGGAGTACGCGTACCGTCTTGATAGGCGCGGATTGCGCTGAGGCTGGCTTTCAAACTGTCGTCTGAAATCATGCGTACATCCAGCGCTTTCAATTCGGACAACTCTTTCAGCCATGCCTGTGTTGCGGGTGATTTGCCGTCAAAGTATTGCTTGACCGCCGCTTCGACGTAGTTCAAATCGCTTTGATAGACCTCGCCGTTGTGCTGCATCAGCGCGGTACGCGCATCCAAAAGGCGCAGGCGCAGGTTTTCGCGGACGAAATACGCCTGTTCGGGCGACAGCAGCATCGCATCTTTATTGTCGAGTCGGCGGACTTCCACCAGCCCTTTCAGTGCAACCAAAGATTTATCCCAAGTATTTTGCCACCAAGAGCCTGAAGATGCGCCGTTGCTTTGTGCCTGCTCGCCCGGCTGCAATACGCCGTCCAACACCAGCGGCAGGCCGGAAACGGCGGTTTCCAAACGGTCGAGGCGCAGCGCCGTGCCGGAAATATCGACATACGGACGGTTTTTCAATGCCGCCAAATCATGGCTGACGGCTTGTTTGATGGGCAGCAGCTCGGGCTGGTCGAAACGGCTCAGGCGGCCGTCGATGTGTTCCAACACCGCCGCTGCACCTTGTACATTGCCTGATAAAAGCAGTTGCTGAGAAGCAAGGTTCAACATGGTTTCCGCTTCGTCAACCAGCCAGTTGACGCGCCCTTTGGTCAGCTCCTGATACGCTTTTTGCGTCAACAGGATTTGTTCGCTGTTTGCCATTTGGGCTTTGCCCAAGCGCTCCAATTCGGCTTGGATGGCGGTTTGGCGGTTTAAATGGTCTTTCAGGAGTAAAGCGTTTTCAGATTCGCCCAAGGCGGCTTTATCGAGCTTTTGGTTAAACGAAAGCTCTTGGTTTTTCAAGACGTTTTGTCCTTGCACAAACAAAAAGCCGCTTGCGCCCAAACCCAGCAGCGCCAGCACCAGCGCGCCTACCGCCAGCCCTCTGCCGCCGGATTGTTTGATGATGACGGGGGCGGGTTGGTTTTGAGGAAGATTTTTAGATTCAGACATGTGTGTTCCTGCGTATTCGGAGGTTTTAGGCTGCTTGGCCTTTTTCGGAGCCGCTGTTTCAGACGACCCCGCGTTGCCCTGACTGTCGACGATAATCGGCCGACCGGCTTCGTTTGCTTCGGATGGATTGTCTTCAGACCGGCTCATCGGTTTGCTCCTTAGGAAATGATGAAAGTGCCGCTTTCAGAGAAGCGACGACCCGTATGTGGCGCGCACCCGCCTCGCGAAGCGCGTCAGCTATGCGCGGATGATGGGTGAAGTATAACAAGGATTCGAAGAATCGGGAAAATTGCGGCGGAACCTGCGCAAACAGCCCGCGTACCAGTTCGCCCGAAGCGATAAAGGCGGCATCAATGGATTCGGCATCAAAATCCTGCCAATTCAATTCATTAGGTCGTCTGAAATACGCTTCCGCGATTTCCACTGCAAAGCCTTTTTTCTTTAACGACTCCGCCAAAAAATCGCGCCCGCCGCGTCCGCGCACAATCAATATGTGTGCGCCTTGCGGCAGCGTATCCCAAACCGGCAGCCGCAACACCGCCTCGCTGTCGTTGCCTTCTTGCGGCACAGACACATTTTTCGCGCCGCAGCGTTGCAAAGTCCGACCGCTTGCCTGCCCGACCGCCACCTGAACCTTTAGGTCGTCTGAAAAATCCACATACGGCGCAGCGGTTTCAACCGCCGTCGGACTGACCCAAAACACCGCATCCGCGCGGGAAAACTGTTCTTTCAAACCGCGCAATGCTGCTTCGTCCGGCTCGATTTCAACCGGACTCAACACCCGCGCGCGCCACCCTGCCTGCGAACAGGTGCGCACATCATCTCCCGCGCGCGCGGACGGACGGACAATCAGCATGACAGGCATTTCAGACGACCTCTTTAAATAAGGTTAAACCCAAGTTGTACAAAAAATATGGGAAAAAGTAAATATAAAACCGCAATGCCGACATAGGCGGGAATCCAGCAAATCCAGCAAATAAACAGACGGTACAACGTCGATGCTGATTGTATTGGGAGTTTTCAGATAAAGCCCAAGCTATATTTCGATTTGTCCCAAACCCTTGTTACCTGACTATACTTAAAAAGGTCGTCTGAAAACCTGTTTCGTTTTCAGACGACCTTTCTTCACATATAACAACGCCCTTATTGTCCTTCTTCTTCCAGCAACACCGACGGCCGCTGCGCTTTCCGCAACTCTTCCACTTCGTCCAAAAGCCGCATAATCAAGCCCAACGCCGGGATGCCGGCCTCAAAATCACGGCTCAGACGCTGTGCGCGGCGGATACGTGCAAGGTGGAAACCGCTGAACGTAGTTTGTTCGGGCTTGCCGCCTATGCTGATGATGTCTTCCTCGATGAGTTCCAACAGCCAATCGCGGCGGCAATGGCTGACAGCAATGATTTCTTCAAAAGTCAATGTGATGTCGGTGGATTGCGTCATGGTTTATCCTTTCTTTCATGCGTGTTTCGCAGCGAAATGTTCTGCCAGTTTCTCCCATGCGGCACGGTCGGCTTCACTTTCTGCAACAGGGACATTGATGCGGATATTCAAGTATAGGTCTCCCGCCTCTTTCGCCGGAATGCCCTTGCCTTTAAGGCGGATGGTTTTGCCGCTCTGAGTGTTGGCAGGCAGATTGACCTGTAAGCGGCCGGATGCGGTAGGAACGATGATTTTGCCGCCCAATACCGCCTCCCACGGTTTGACGTCTATCGTCTGATATACGTCTTTTCTGTTTTTGACGTACAAGTCCGGCCGGTCGTGGAACTTGATTTTCAAGTACAAATCCCCGTTCGCTCCGCCGTTGCTGCCCGGCAGCCCCTGCCCTGCCAGACGGATTTGCTGGCCTTCGGCGATGCCTTTGGGAATTTTGACGTTGAGGGTTTTGCTTTGATAAGCCATACGGCCATATTCGTCCAAAGTCGGCACATTCAAAGTCAGACTGCGTTCCGCACCGGTATAGGCTGCGTAAATATCAATGCTCAATTCGGCGTGTTGGTCTTCTCCCTTGACAGGGCCGCGCGGCTGCTCGGGTCGGGAGCCGGCGTGGCGGAACGATGAAAACAAGTCTTCAAAATTAAAGTCGCCCGCGCCGAACGGTTCCCCTTCCCGATACTCATAACGGAAACCTCCGCCGTCGAAACCGTTGCCGAACGGGTTTCCGCCTTGTCCGAACGGATTGCCCCCTGCGTTGCGGCCATAAGGGTTTGCCAACATTTCATCATACTCGGCACGTTTCTCCTTGTCGGAAAGCGTCTCGTAAGCACGGTTGATTTCCGCCGTACGTTCAACGGCATCCGGCTCTTTGCTCACATCAGGATGGTATTTGCGCACCAGCTTACGGTAGGCTTTTTTAATAGCGGCTTCATCCGCATCTTTAGCGACGCCCAATATTTCATAATAATTTTTTTCTGCCATGTTATTCCTTTGATTAATAATACACAAAATTTTTATTGATTTTATAGTTAAGGGCAATCGCTCTAAAATCAAGCCCGACGGAAATAAAAAACGCCGTTTCGGCAAACGGCGTTTTGACAGATTGATTTGATGCTTGACCAACCGAATTATTGGACATAACGCGATTTTTTCCATTTAAATGCATATCCGGCAACGACAGGCAGCAAAGCCAGAAAAGACTTGAAAATCCAGCCTGCGTACCAAGGTTTCGCAACTACAATCGCACCCGTCTCAGAATTCGGCACAACAATATCTTTGACGGCGAGCCAATCCAACATCGGCCACCAGCAAACGACAAGGCATCCCAAAAAAACAGGCCAAATATTGCGTTCCCAGCCTTTCTGCCAAAAGCGGAAACATACTGCCGCCCAAATCAAAGTCAACCCCGTGATCAATATCACCGTATAAGCATCCGCCCCGCAATATGCGGCCAAAAAATACGTCAAGACCACCCATAAAACAGCCAGCACCAAAACAATGATTTCTTCAGGACGTTTAAACATTCTTACAGCTCCAAAAACTTTTCCCGCAAAGGAAACAACCGTGTACCCACAGACGACACTATACCCGAAACAACATACTTTGAATATGCGCCGCCTTTCACTTTTCAGGCGACCTCGGTGTCTGCCCTACTCTGTTACAATGCTAATAATTTAAAACCAAGGTCGTCTGAAAAAACATTCCGTTTTCAGACGACCTTCAGACATACCTTTTCAATCATGATGAACACACCACCCGCTCCCGAGACAATACCCGCAGAAATCCCGCAAGACCAAACTGTCCCGCGCAGCAATACCGACAACGCGCCGCGTTCCGCCATCCATCAGACGCTTTATTCCGCCGATACGTTTGCCCAACACGATTATCTCGCGGGTAAAAAACTGCCCGACATCGCCCGCCCGCAAGCGGGGCAGACCAACTGGCTGCATTTCGTCGGCATCAACGACGCCGCGCTGCTCAAACACACGTTGGAGCCTTACGGCATCCACGAGCTGGTCATCGAAGACATCCTCAGCCGCAAACAGCGCCCCAAAATCGAAGACTACGACAATTATCTGTTTATCGCCGCGCAGGTTTACCACTACACCGCCGCCGGCAAACTGAATTCCGACCAAGTGTATCTGATTATCGGCAAGGATTTCGTGTTGTCGTTCCAGCAAAAACCGCTGGGGCTGTTCAGCCAGTTGCGCCGCCAAATGAGCGAAAACCCGCGCGGCATCCTCGGTAAAAACACCGCCTTTCTCGCCTATTGCCTGCTCGACCGCATCGTGGACGACTATTTCATCGTTTTGGAAGAGTACAACAACCGCGTCGAGGCCATAGACAAATCCCTGTTTAAAGATGAAAACAGCGACATTCTCGGCAAAATCGACCGCCTCAAGCGCGATGCGGTCCGCTTGCGCCGCACGCTTTTGCCCTTGCGCGACGTGTTCTATCAACTTGCCGTGCGCGTCGATTTCACCATTTTCAAAGGCGAGTCCACCGTCTATCTGCGCGACGTGTACGATCACAACATGCAGCTTCTCGAATCGCTCGACGCCTCGCGCGACATGGTGTTGAGCATGATGGACATCTACCTTTCCTTCCAGTCCAACCGCATGAACCAGCAGATGCGCGTCCTGACCGTCATCACCATCATCTTTATGCCGCTGACCGTCATTACCGGCATCTACGGCATGAACTTCGACAACATGCCCGAACTGCATTGGCATTACGGCTATTTTATCGTTTTAGGTTTGATGCTGTGCATCATCGTCGGGCTGCTGATTTTCTTCTCGCGCAGAAAATGGTTATAAACCCATAAAAAAATCCAATTTCCGTATATTCATATATTAAATACAATCAGTAAGGTCGTCTGAAAACCATCCCAACCACTGAACGGCCGCCCATCTAACACAAACATTCATTTTTAAAAGAGGAACACCATGGACCAAACCCGCCAACTCCCTTCACACGAACTCATCATGTCCGAGCTGATGATGCCCGACACCGCCAATTTCAGCGGCAACGTCCACGGCGGCGAACTTTTGCGCCTGCTCGACCAAGTCGCTTATTCCTGCGCCAGCCGTTACAGCGGTAATTATTGCGTTACCCTGTCTGTCGATAAAGTCTTGTTTAAAGAGCCGATACACGTCGGCGACTTGGTAACCTTCTACGCCAGCGTCAACTACACAGGCCGAACCTCCATGGAAATCGGCATCCGCGTCGAGGCGCAAAACATCCGCACCGGCGAAGTGCGCCATACCAACAGCTGCTACTTCACCATGGTCGCGGTTGAAGACGGCAAACCTGTTCCCGTCCCGCCGTTGGAAATTACCACCGAGCGCCAACGCTGCCGCTATGAAAAAGCCAAAAAACGCAAAGCCTTGAGCCTCCAAGCATCGGACGAAACTTCTTGCGGATGCTGAAAACGGACGGATAAAACGGATTACAAGACAAAGGTCGTCTGAAAACCAAGTTTCAGGTTTTCAGACGACCTTTTCTTTCATTATTGAACAAGAAAAATAATGTAACCATTAAAACGCCAAATAAAACAAAGTTGCTATTTAAATAATTTTAGATTTTTTCGTATAAATTCAATTAAGAAACACTATTTAATAACGGTATTTATTAAATAAAATCCCTTTTTTATATGCCACAAATATATTTAATTACATGATTTTTTTAAAAAAAAGAATAACTATACTTGACACACTACTCAAATAATTTAATATATCGTTTCTTTTAACCAAAATTCAAAAGAGAGACTCATGAAAACATCAGTTTTATTGGCAACTCTGCTAACCGCACTGTCCTTGTCCGCATGTGGAGGCAGCTCTTCTTCTGCTGTTTGCGACGAATACGAAAAAGCCTTTGCCGACATTACTAAAGGTGTTGATGCAGGCACAAAAGACCTGATGCAAAAATCATTTGAGCAAACTAAAGCAGCCTTAAAAGATATGCCTGCCGACCAAAGAGACGCTACCTGTAAAGCAGCTTTGGATGGATTGAAAGGCGATGCCCCTGCCGCTTCTCCTGAAGATAAAGCCGAAGAAGCAAAAGAAGCTGCTGAAGAAGCGAAAGACACTGCGGAAGAAGCCAAAGATGAGGCTGAGGCAGCTAAAGAAGAAGCTAAATAATACGAGACATCTTATAGCGAAAACGGATTCCGACTACTCAGAATCCGTTTTTTATTTATGCCTTCCAATCTGCAATTTGCTTTCAGACGACCTCAAAGGTCGCCTGAAAATTCCAAACAGCAAACCACCAATTTAGATGCCCACGTGCATGTATACCGCACATACAATACCCATCTGTTTTAAAGTTTGCGCCGCCCGCAGGTAGCTTGTGGCTTAGCCACGTACACGATTTTGGAGATGCAGGCTATGGCTTGCTGCGCTACATCAATGGAAACACAATCGAAAAGAACGATATTCCTAGCAATTTTCAATTTGTAGCGTGGACTATACCCGCGAAAATACGAAAGGTCGTCTGAAACCTGTACGCAGACTTTCAGACGACCTTCGCTTTTCAAAAACAATCCGTGGGCAGAGTCCACGCTACGGTTAACTCAACGTATCGCCGTCTCCAAAACTCCTCCGCTGAGAATGCAAAAAGGTCTCAACTTATTATTGCAACGACCTCAGGCGTAGGTCGGATTCTCGAATCCGACATTTTGGGCATTGCTGCAATGAATTGCAATGATGGGAGTGTTAAAGGTTTTGTCGGATACAAGTATCCGACTACGCTTGCTACAGCTTGTTTAAAGCGTATCTTCTCCCTCGCTTTCCACACAACGGATAATCCAGTCTTCAAACCGTCGCCATTGGGCTTCCTCGGCATAGATGGCGGGATTGGCGGCATCGTGGATAAAAATATCGAAGTTGGGTTCGGCACGGGATAGGTCAAAGCCGAACCAATCTCCCATGCTGTGATGTGCGCCGATGATAAGGATTTTACCTATGTCGGGGTGTTCGTCAGGCGGTATGTCATCAAGTTCTTCGCGTAATAGTTGTTGGTAATAGATATTTTCTTCTTTCAGTTGGGTGAGGTTGTAGATTTCTATTTTGGGCGTTTGCGATACAGTTTGATCTATCACGCTGGTGTACCACGAATAGAAAAAATCCCCCGTGCCGCATTGCTGTAAAAATAAATAATAGCTTTCAGGCAGCTTGTTTTGCGTATATTCGCGTATCGCCTGCAATTCATCGGCTGAAAGGGGATGTGCATTGAAATTTAGATGGTTTGCGTGAGATGCTTGGTTGTTTGTCAGCCAGTATTGAAGTTGTTGCAGGGTTTGCGGATAGGTCATAATGGGGGGGGCTTTTTAAAATGGATTTTGTTGGGTCTTGAACCAACAGGAAGAAACCAGTCTTTGAGCGATTATATTTGTTGTTTGGAATGAAACAAAGGTCGTCTGAAAACTCAAAATTGGTTTTCAGACGACCTTTATGCTAGAGATTTTCAGACGACGTTTGAGGTCGTCTGAAAGTTTGAAACAATGGTTTGAAAGGCAAAAAACGCGTGCGTGCGTACCGCACACACCCTACCCGTCGGTTTTAAAGTTTGTGCTGCCCGCAGGTAGGGTGTGTGGCGCAGCTACGCACGCGGTTGGTGGGGAGGCAGGCTACGGCTTGCTTTTTATTATGTACCACTTGAGCAAAACGTAGGTTGGGTTACAAACCCAACATTCTGTGAAATTTAACAGTTTTGTTGGGTCTTGACCCAACCTACGCTTGCTTATTTTCTATATATTTTATAAGGAAAATAAAGAGAACAAGAATCATGTATAGATTGAATTATTAAATCTATATGACCATTATTATCCCTATCAAACACTAAACCATAATGAGGATGATTACAATCTCTCAGTGAAAGAATATCAGGCTCTTCCTCACCTTTATAAGAATTAACCTCATCTAAAATATCTTTTATCTTTAACTCCAAAACACCATGTCCATCGTTTACTGAACGACCATTTTGTGTTAAAAGTGTAAATATTTTTTCTATTCTTACTTGTTCATCAGTGATTTCTTGGTTAGAAATAGGATCATGAGAGTAAACTGAAACGTAATCTTCCTGTCTATTCATAAATATATCAATATATAGGTCAGGTTGATAGTAGTTTTTTAGTTGAACATTATTAATTGATTTAGACTTAGTTGCATTTAAATGTCGGTAAACAAGTAATATTTCATTTTTTATCATAAAATTATTCAAAAAAGTTAATTAACTTCTCAATATAATCTCTAGGTTTACTAATTTGCAAAGGAGTGAACTCTCCTTGAAGTAAAGACTTTTCATCATGTCTTTTTTTTATTGTAAATCGAATTTTTGAGTTTACTTGAAACACAAAAGTTCTCGTGACATCAACACTTTGTAGGATAATTGATAATTCATTATTACATCCTAGATAATAACTAAGCTGATGGGAAGCATTGATTTTTTTAGGGAAATACATCTCAAAAAAACTTTTTGATTTTTCATTTACGTTATTAGGAAGAGACAAAGGTTCAAATTTAAGATATGCATCAGAAGAAGAATTAAGGACCCTTTTAAGATATGCATCAGAAGAAGAATTAAGGACCCTTTTAAAAGAATTTTTTTCAAATTCTCTAGAAATTACCTCTATATTCTTACCTCTATCAGAAAAATAAGGTGGAATTTCGTCATATAATTTCAAAATATCTTGAACTTGAATAGGGGGACGTTTTACATTAACTTCCATTTTGGTTACTATCCTCTAGGTAATCTTTTAGTGCATTAAATAACGTTTCTGCAGATGATTTTGTTATTGCAACTTTAAATAATTCAGCATCAAACGTCATATCTTCATCAACATCACTAATATCATAAAAACGCAATATAACCGTTTCCCTTCCTCCCAGTAGCTGTATAGCTGGAGAAAAATATGTAGGTTTATGTTCTTTATTCATAGTTCTTGCCATAATGAAATGTCCATAATCAAAATTTTTTTATAACTCTAGCACTATATGCCTTTATGTGCAATAAAAAAAGCAACCCCTTGCGAGGTTGCTCCTAATGTTGGAAACAATTTTTGAATAAAATCTTCAAAACCTTATGGCTAAGTATGTATAATTGTGGAATGCTTTGATCTTCTAAGAATTTATTCATTTATTCACTCCCAAAAAGCAGATTCTCCTTAATCCCCCGAATCCTATCCCGCAACACAGCAGCCTCTTCAAACTGCAAATCCCTAGCCGCCTGCTGCATGGCTTTTTCCAGTTTGGCGATTTCTTTAATCGCGTCTTCTTCGTTGTGAATCTCGCCGACTTTAACCTTATTTTTGCCTTTCAGACGACCTTTGCCGCCGTCTTCTTCGTGGTACACGCCGTCGATGATGTCTTTGACCTGTTTTTTAATCTGTTGCGGCACGATGCCGTGTTCTTCGTTGAATTTAATCTGTTTTTCGCGGCGGCGTTCGGTTTCGTCGATGGCGGCTTTCATGGAGTCGGTGATTTTGTCGGCGTACAGGATGGCGA
>ENA-OWND01001250-OWND01001250.1-metagenome-genome-assembly--contig:-NODE-1250-length-15829-cov-7.275453_pt1 | contig 15829 bp, 10 predicted proteins | sample MGYA00245342_ERZ651119 | MGnify/ENA primary metagenome ERZ651119 (study PRJEB26857, sample SAMEA4031756) | metagenome | biome: human; feature: oral; material: saliva | place: Philippines | collected 2014...
CGGGTAAGTCATACGCCATTGTGAATAACTACATCAAACAGCAGATTGAGAAAGGCTTTGCCATGTATATCTACGACTACAAGTTCCCCGATTTGTCGGAGATTGCCTACAATCACCTGCTTCATCATTTAGATGCTTATAAAGTCAAACCACAATTCTATGTGATAAACTTCGACGACCCACGCAGGAGCCATCGCTGTAATCCCATCAATCCTGCCTTTATGACAGATATATCGGATGCTTACGAGAGTGCCTACACCATCATGCTCAACCTCAACCGCTCGTGGATACAGAAGCAGGGAGATTTTTTCGTCGAATCACCGATTATCTTGCTTGCCGCCATTATCTGGTTTCTGAAGATATATGAGAACGGCAAGTATTGCACCTTTCCCCATGCCATCGAATTCCTGAACCGTCCGTACGCACAGATATTTCCGATACTTACTTCCTACGATGAGCTTGCCAACTACCTTTCTCCCTTTATGGATGCTTGGGAGGGCGGAGCGCAAGACCAGTTGCAGGGACAAATTGCCAGTGCCAAGATACCGCTTTCACGTATGATTTCGCCGGCTCTCTATTGGGTAATGACAGGTGATGATTTCTCGCTCGACATCAATAATCCCAACGAGCCGAAGGTGTTGGTCGTGGGAAATAATCCCGACCGCCAGAATATCTACTCAGCAGCACTCGGACTTTACAACAGCCGTATCGTGAAACTCATCAACAAGAAAAAGCAACTCAAATCATCTGTGATTATCGACGAGTTGCCGACCATCTATTTCCGTGGGCTTGACAACCTCATTGCCACAGCCCGTAGTAACAAGGTTGCCGTGTGTCTGGGCTTTCAAGACTTCTCGCAGCTTACCCGCGATTATGGGGATAAGGAAAGCAAGGTGATACAAAACACAGTGGGCAATGTGTTCAGTGGGCAAGTGGTAGGTGAAACTGCCAAGACTCTCTCCGAACGCTTCGGCAAGGTGCTTCAACAACGGCAGTCTATGACAATCAACCGTAATGATAAATCCACCTCTATCTCGACCCAGATGGATAGTCTTATCCCTGCATCGAAAATCAGCAACCTCACACAGGGTATGTTCGTAGGTGCAGTGTCCGACAACTTTGACGAACGCATTGACCAAAAGATTTTCCATGCTGAAATAGTGGTGGATAGTGCTAAAGTCTCTGCCGAAATGAAGCAATACCAGTCCATTCCTGAAATCAATGCGTTTCAAAACGAAGATGGCTCCGATAATCTCAAAGAGACTATCGAAGCCAACTATAAATGTGTTAAGCGAGAAATAATTGTTTTGATTGAAAAAGAAATAAAAAGGATAAAAGAAGATCCTTCTCTTTGTCATCTTATAAAAGAATGAGATGCAATGTCTTTATGTCATTCAAAAACTATATTTCATCTTTGCCCATATTTCAGAATTTCTGTCATACATTTGAAACTTGCCTTTGTCGGCATGGAAGTAATCATAGCCAGCGGTGAGTTCGATTTGGTCGTTCAAGGCATAGGATGCAGAGAAGCGGTTGAAAACGCCGCCATTGGTTACGTCAATATAGGCGAATGTTGAAAGTTTCAGCATATTCCGCAGCAGTTCTTTCGATATTCTTGCCGTGGCAAGGCCGGCATTACGATAAACGGAAAGACCGTCAAGGTTCCCCGCCGTATATTTGTGGCAGTATTGTGCACTGAAGTTCCAATCGTTGCCCGGATACCAGTCCACACCGGCAAGGATATTGTACGTATTTCGGCATACTACGTCTTTTCCCACACCTCTGCTTTGCGCTTCATCGAAATAGCAAGCAGCCTCGCCGCGAAGGACAATCTGTCCGACAGGCAGAGAGCAGTCGGCTCCGAGCATCGTCATCCGGCGGTATTCCCCTTTGGCTAAAAGCGACTTTCCATCGTCGGACACAGCAAGGGAAAGAGCAGGCATCTTGTTCCACGTCCGCAGGGCACTCAGAGAAAAATCAATCCCGCTGAGATTGGTCGTTATCCGCCCGCCGTACTCCATATTCCGAAGTTTTTTCTCCGGTTTGCCACTTTCCAAATCTATGGTATAGGGAAGAGGGGCTGATGGCAGAGTCAGTGCCCACGGATTGCGTCGGTCGGTGGGAAGGATGAAGAAATCCGCCACGGGATTACATATCGCCTCGAATGTTACCGAATGCCACGTGTATTTTGCACGCAGGGCGTTGACAGGCATACGAATGTCATCGTAGTCCTGCGCAAGGAACTCGGTATAGTCGAACGGCGACACGCAGTCCGTAACGCGCAATGCGTCTGCCACTCCCCATACCACAATCTGCCGCCCCACCCGAAGATCAAGGTTTCCTTTGGTGTATGCAAGATATGCCTCACGCAGTTCCAGTCCCGTGCGGTCTTTCAGTACACCGTTGTAGGTAGCGTTCATGGAAACAAAAAGGGAAGCTGCTCCTTTTTCAAGTTTCACCTCTCCGCGCGCTCGGGTTCTCGAAGCCATCCAGTCGTTCCTGCCTTCTGTCCTGACGGCATGGTATGTGTCGAGGAAGCCTTTTACCTGAACACGCAAGGCGTTGTCATCCGTTTCTTCCTCTTGCATATATTCCGTATCAGCAGAATCATTCTCCACCGTCAGCGTATCAATCTGGGCAAATGCCTGTGCCGAGAATATCGGCACAAGCAACAGCGTCCATAATCGCAGTATTTTCATGGTCAGAGTCCTTTTTCCAGTTTGGAGACAGTGAAGAGATTGGGCGCAACCTTGACGTTGAACCGCTGGTTGTCCATCTTGATGATGGTCTTATGCCCCGTCTGTACATTCTCCATCTGCATGAGGTGCATCGTCCAGAATCCCTGCACTTTATTTATATTCGAAATGGTAAGGCTGCGATGCAGTTTATTGAGCTTATCGTAGTATTCCGCCTTAATAACCATCAGACAGTCCTGCCTGATCCATGTGATGCGCTTTGAGTATATTTCTCCCTTGTCCTTAGGCACGGACTGCACCACCCAGCATTTGTGTCCGCTTACCACTTCCTCACGCAGCAGCGTGTGTGTTTCCTCATCCACGCTGCGTGTACTCATGTCGTCGTATGTAAAATCGCTGCCCATGAAGTAATCGGTCTTCGATGACTTTCCACTAATGCGCCTTGTCTTTTTCATGGCAGGGAGGTAAAGCCATTTGTCGTCTGTCTTGCCGGGATTGTCATAGTCCCAAGTGAGAAATCCCGTGCCCTTCACGTCGCCGGGATAGGTGAAGAACATGATTTTCTTTGTGTCCTTACCTTCGTCCATTGCCCACGATTCAATTTTTCGCACACGCTTATGCCCACTTTTTTGAATAAGTGTCATTTCCACGGTGGCATAGCGTGTATCGCCATCGGCACGGTTCTTTACCATTTGCATAATGTCTCTTCCGGTGAGACCAGCTGCTTGTGCAACACTCATTGTCATCAAGGCAATAAGGGATAAAATAAAATGTCTTGTTTTCATTTTCTTTATATTTTATGATTGAATATTTTAACCTTACTTGTTTGTTTAACTATTTGTTTTTGAACCTTTTTCCTTCCCGAACACCCGCAAATATTTGAAAAGTATCGGCGTGAGGAACAAGTCTGCCAACAATGCTGACACCATACCTGCTACAGCCAGCAAGCCCCAGTTTTTCGTTTGCGTGGCGTCCGATGACATGAAGCCGGCAAATGTAGCCGAGATGATGACCGTTGACATCACGATGGCCAGTCCCTCCGTGCGGAAAGTTTTGCGGATAGCCATGTTATAGTCATTATAACGATTATGCGCCACATGGCAATGGTTGATGAAGTGGATGGTGTCATCGACGGCAATACCCAAAACCATAGGAATGAGCGAGGCTGTCATCATGTCGAGCGGATAGCCCAACCAGCCCATCATTCCCCCCACGATAATGGCGGGGGCAATGTTCGGTATCATTCCCACCAGTCCCACTTTCCAACTTCTGAACAGGAGTATGAGTATCACGCCAATGACCAGCACCGAGAGCAGCATCGACCACATCTGTCCACGCTCCACATACTGCTGCATCACCGTAAACTGCGGTATATTGCCCACTACCGATACATGTGCGCCGGGGAAGAGCTTGCGTGCTTCGGTTTGGAGCAAATCCATTTCTTTTTCCGCCTCGTTGGAGTTGTAGCTCTTCAACTCGATTTGCAGGCGTAGCCGCTGATAGTCATAGTCCATCCAGTATTCCGACTCCGTACCTCCGGCATTCTCATAGAGCAGCAAGAGCTGAGCCACCATGTCGGCATTGTCGGGAATGCGATATTCCTTCAGATTGTTGCCGTTGAGCGTGCAGTTCATGTCTTTCACAATGTCCGTGACGGAATTGTGCCGCTTGGTCAGCGGATAGCTTTCCGTGATGGTTGCCAGTCGGTCGAGTCGTTTCAGGTTTTCGGGCTTCTTCGCGTCGTCGGCATGCGGCAGGGGAATCATCAGGTCATAGGAGTACATGCTTCCTAATTCCGTGTCGCAGAGGTCGAGGAATTTCTTTACATATTCCACCTTCCGTCCCATAGTCTTCTCAATGTCGAATGCCGGCTCGATGGAGAACATGCCGATGCCGCAAAAAAGCGTGATGGCTACCGAGACAATGAATATCGGGCGGTGGCGACGCAGGATGAAACTACCAAACTGCTCAAACCGTCCGCCGACGTATCCTTCGAGACTCTTAGATACGTCTATGCTTGGCTTGCGGTCTTTTCCGAATGAGAGTATTACAGGGGTAACAATCAGACAGGTAATCAATACCGAAAGCAGGCACAGCGAGGTGTTCACGCCGATAGCCTGCATGGGGACTATCTTCATAGATAGGAAAGTCATCATAGCCGCTATGGTTGTCAATCCCGACAGCAAAACACCCCATCCGGTCTCGCCTACGGCATCGGTGATGGAAGCCTTGCGCCTGCCTGTTTCCACAAACCGCGTCTTGAAGAAGTTGTACAGATGGATGTTGTAGGCAATGGAACAGGCAAAGGCCAGTATGACCGCTATCATGGCGGTAGTCATATCTATATACAGTCCGGTCCAGCCTATCACACCAAAACTTATCAGAAGACCAAACACCGACGTGAGCAACGGGGCGATGACTCCCCGCAATGAACGGGTTACGACAATCATCACCACAATGGAAACAAGGAAAGCTATGAGGAACAGCCGCCCCATTTCATGTTTCAGATAAACCACTTTTTCGTAGCTCAGATAGGGCATTCCTGCGGCAGCAGGCGACAGCTCCGCGTATTTCGCCTTGCCGATGATGTGCCCGGCTTCCTTGCCCGTGAGCATATCCGGGGCAATATCGCTCGTTTTCTTCCACACGCTGTCCTCTGGGAAGGGACGCAGCTTCACCATGATCCATGTCATCGTACCGTCCTTCGACACCAGTTTCTTTGAGAGATAAGGCTTGCTGTATGCCTTGCGTCTGATTTCTTTCAGTGAGGCTGCGTCCGAGGGAATCTCGTCGGGCACAATCTGCTCGATGGTCATTCCCTCCTCGGTGCCGACGGTAAATTCAAGGTCGGTGAGCGATGTAACCTTGTCGGCATACGACAGGCTGTCCTTCAGCTCCTCGCTCAACTCACGGATAAGTGTCAGGCTGCGCTTGGAGAAGACGTCCTTGTTCTTCACTAATACCGCCACGTAGTAGTCGTTGCCGAAGATGGACTTGAACTCGTTTGTCTTGAGCAGCATCGGGTCATCGCTCACGAAATAGTCGTCGAACGATGTTTTCATGACGATGCGCTTTGTACCCACGAACGAGAAAGCGATAAGCAGGGCAAACAGCCCCATTACCAACAGTCGGTGGCGTAATATCCACACCGCCAACTGCCTGAATTTTCTGTTGATGTTTTCGATTTTCATTGCTATTTATTTTTCATTATTGTTTTCCTGTTGCAGTTTTACCATCCGTGCAAATTCTCCACCTTTAGCCATGAGGTCTTCGGGCGTGCCCTGCTCGATAACCGTTCCGCCACCGAGCACCACGATGTGGTTGGCATTGCGGACGGTGCGCATGCGGTGAGCGATAATGATGACGGTCTTACCCTGCACCAGTTCGGAGATGCCCGCCTGAATCTTTGTCTCGTTCTCGGCATCAAGGCTGGCGGTGGCTTCGTCCAAGAGAATGACGGGAGCGTCTTTCAGAAGCGCACGGGCAATGGAGATACGCTGTCGCTCGCCACCTGAAAGGGTTTCGCCGTTCTCGCCGATAACGGTGTCGTATCCCTGCGGCATACGGCTGATGAAGTCGTCGCACTGTGCCAGTTGTGCCACACGCCGCACTTCCTCGTCGGTGGCATCACGCTTACCGATGCGAATATTGTCGGAAACGGAAGCATTGAAAAGCAACACGTCCTGAAACACCACGGCATAGTTGCGAAGCAGCGTCTCGGGGTCGATGTGAGCGATGTCGTTTCCGCCTAATAGAATCTTTCCACCGTCAATGTCCCAGAAGCGTGCGGCAAGTTTGGCAGTAGTGCTCTTTCCTCCTCCCGACGGACCGACAAGTGCCGTTACTTCTCCCTGCTTTGCTGTAAAGGAAACATTGTGCAATACTTGCTTTTCGGTTTCGTAGGCAAAGCTCACGTTGCGGAACTCGATGTCGTAATTATCCATTTTTACCTCCTTGCTTCCCTCCTGCTCCGGCATCGCCTCCATTTCCTTCATGCGATTGATGCGCACATCGAGGAAAGCAAGGATGGCGAGGTTGTTGCACACGTCCTGAATAGGATTATAGACCATTGCCGAAACAAGGAGAAATGCCAGATAAATAAAGATTGACACCTCGCCTCTTTGCAACAACCATGCGCCAGTGATAATGACAGTAGGCATACCCAATTTTAATATCATAGCAGAAAGATTAACAAAAACACCTGCTACAAGTTCATGGTTGACCAATTCTTTTTCATAATCTTTCAACCTCTTATCAAAACTTTGGTTATAAGCCTTTTCTCCGCAATACGATTTGATTTCCTGTACACATTCCAATCCTTCCTGTACTTGCTCGGTAACCCCACGTTTCACATGATATAGGTGTACAAATGCTTTGTCCAGCTGATGTCTTGCCAAGAGCAAAGTTGCCAGAGCCATCGGCACCACCCAAAAGAGGGCGACAGCCAGTCGCCAGTCGTAGAAGAACAGGCTTACGGCTATGATGAACATGCTCAGCACCGATGCGAACAATTGGGGTACTGCATGAGAAAATATTTGCTCCAATGAGGTGCAGTCTTCCATAATGGTAGAAGTCAGGTCGGAAAGGTTACGCTCGCCGAAGAATGCTAACGGCAGACGGCGCAGTTTCTCTGCCAAACTGATGCGGCGTTGCGCACTCTCGTTATAGATGGTGGTATAGGTGCTGTCATACTGCCACCGGGCGATGAAGAACATCATGCCCATCAACACCACTGCCAACAATATATAAAACCACAATGTGTGTTGGTCGGTGCCAACTTCCAAGTATTCCATGAGGAAGAGGAAGAGGTAAGTGGGTGGCAACATCAGCGCAAGGTTGAGTAGCGTTGAGAAGACGATACCTCTGCGCAAGTCCTTTGCCCCTTTGTCCGAAAGGGTGAAACGGTTTTGAAAATATCTAATCATCTTGGTGTCTCCTTTGATTGGTTATAGTTTCCATGCCACTGCTTTCTGATATTCGTTCCACATCGTGTGATAGCGTCCCTGCAGGGTCATCAGTTCCTCGTGCGTTCCTTGTTCGGCTATCTGCCCATTGTCCACCACTACGATGCTGTCGGCATCCTGCACGGTGGTCAGTCGGTGAGCTATCATGAGGACGGTCTTGCCGTGAGTGAGGTGTGCCAGTGCCTTTCGGATAAGATGCTCGTTCTCAGGGTCGGCAAAGGCGGTAGCCTCATCAAGCACCACGATGGGTGCATCTTTCAGAATGGCACGCGCAAGGACGATGCGTTGCTGTTCACCACCGGAGAGGTAAGTGCCCTCCGCTCCAATGACCGTATCCAAACCTTGGGGCAGTCGGTCGATGATTTCACGGCTTTGCGAGAGGTCTATCGCCCGGTCTATCTGTTCTGCCGTTGCTTCGGGATTACCATAGCGTAGGTTCTCCAAGAGCGAGGTCTTGAACAGGCGGGTATTTTGGAATACAAACGACACGCTGCGCATCAGTTGCGACTTATCCATCTGCCGGACATTCACTCCGCCGATGCTCACACTTCCCTCATACACATCCCAAAAGCGGGGAATGAGCCGTGCTATGGTTGTCTTTCCGCTGCCCGAAGACCCAACGAGTGCCACCGTCTGCCCCTCGGGAATGGTGAGGCTGAGGTGGCTGACGGCATCCTTTTCCGCGCCGTCGTATCTGAACGAGACGTCCTCAAAACAAATGTCGCAGGCTTGTGGCATCCGGGGCGTGCCGCTCTCGGGCAGCGGAGCAGTATCGGTGAGTTTCTCCAATCTGTCCACCGCCTCATTGGCAAGGAATAGATTCTGACTGAGATACATCATCTTCATCACATTGGTTGCGATGACCGGTGTGATGACGATAAAGAGAATGAGGTCGGCCACGATGACCGCCACGCTTCCCCCATGCCCAATCAGGATGATACCTACCGGTACGAGGACGAAGGCAAAGGCGTTGATGGCAACGGTATAGGCCGACATAGGCGACCGCCACATCAGCGTGTACTGGATGACAAGGTCGCGATAGCGGATGATGCTGTCGTGGAACCGCTTGAACGAGAAGACCGTCTGCTGGAAAACCTTTACTACCGGAATGCCACGGACATACTCCACCGCCTCGCCGCTCATCTTCTCCTGTGCATCGAGATACATCCGCTGGAAATCGTTGTTCTTGGGATTCATCATATAGCCCATGATGCCGAAGGCACAGATGATTGGCAGCATGGCTGCCAAGCCCAATTGCCAATCGACCGTCAGCAGCAGCACGATGACGCCAACGGGGGCAACGATGCTCCCCGCCACATCGGGCAGGATGTGCGCCACGAAGGTGTGGGTCTGCGCTGAGTCCTCGTCAATGATTTTGCGCATACGTCCCGTGTTCTGCGTGTCGAAGAATCCAAGTGGCACGCGCATGAGTCGTTGCATTGCCTTGCGACGCATGTTGGTTTCGATGCGGAACGCAGCAAGATGCGAGAACATGAGTGCAGCAAAGTAGAGCAGCACGTTTGCCACCGACACGATGAAGGCGGCAAGGGCATAGTCCCATACGGGTGAATCGGCGAGACTGCCCTCCGCGGTGAGCAGCGTGCGCACCACAAGCCACAAAAGAACGAACGGGACGAGCGAGAGCAGTCCGTTGACTGCCGACAGCCCGACGGAGCAGGGCAGCAACCACTTGCGCCCTCCCATGTAAGCTCCTAATCGTTTGAGTGTTTTGAACATATCGTTATTGTATTTTGAATGTTATCCTATGGTTTCATCAGCTCTTTCCAGCCTGCCGTTCCAAAGGCGATGCACTGCATGAGTGCTTGTTTGACTTCCTCCTCACTATATTCCTCGTGTTCCACCAATTCGCAAAAGAGAGTCGTCCAAGCCGAACTGGTGAGATGAATCAGAAATGGGGAGATGTTGGTGTTGATGTGCGGGTATCGTTCCTTCATCAGCCGGAGGTATTCCATACCGACCTTCATCTGGTGGTCGATAATTTTGTTCTTATATCCCTCCAATGAAGTTCCCTCAGCATTGAAGAGCAACAGCCGCAGCTCGGGGCGGAACTGCTTGACGAGCGTAAGCATCGCCATGATATGATTGATTTGCTGTTGCCGCAAATCGAACACGTCGAGCGAGAGAAATTCCTCATCATTATGCGAGAGAATATAGCGGTCAAGCGCGGTGAGCAATGGCTGCAATACCGCACAAAACAGTGTATCCTTACTATCAAAATAATGATACAGGTTTCCCACAGTCACGCCAGCCTTACGCGCCACGTTTCTAATGCACGTACGCTGCACACCATTTTTGATAAACTCTCTATGGGCAACTTGCAATATGCGTTGCTTTATGTCAGTCTTCAATGTCTGCATAGTCAAAGGCGAATAATGAACATTGTTTTAATTGGTTCATAAAAAAAACACACTATACCTTGCATGACAAGTGTGCTTTTTATTATATGACTGCTAATTATTTCATTATCATAGTCATTTGAAATTACTTATACCTTTTTATACCATTTCCACGCTTCATAAACAAGCGTAATGCTCAATATGACCAGCATCGGATGTATAAAGAGTTGTGGAAGTTCAAAACTGAATAGCAATTCTGCGCTATGTGCCGTACAAAATAAGGCAAGAAGGGCTGCAAGACAGAAATGTACTATCTTATGCCGGCGTTTGCGAGCATAGAGAGAAAGGAGTAATCCTATCATTGGTATCGTGAGCGAAACCACGGCCATCAATACGAGCATTGGCATAGGAGCAATGCCATCATTGGAAATAGCTATGTCCACATTCCAGAAAAGGGGTATCATATCCATAATGGAATGTGCTGACATACCTGCCACTATGGCTACCCAAAGAATGGATAGTTTGATATTTTCTTTTACCATCGAAAATGCTTTTATTAGAGAATGTACAACAAATAACGGACGAGTTCTGCAAGTTTCCTGACCGCAGGAATCCTGCGGAACTCGTCTGTATTTCTATCTTAGTCGAGTGAAATCACTTTGTAGGCACCGGTAGGTGTCTTCACGCTTGGCTGCATAGAACCCTTCCCTGTTGCCATGTCGTAACGATAAAAACCTATACCATTATCGGTATGTTCTCCAAAATATATGGAATTGCCTACCTTGATGATGGCATTGGCTGCCCAACCGCATGATGCAGGCATAGGAAGTATGCGACCTGTCTTCTTGTTTACGTCGATTTCGTAAGGAACATAACATTTATTGACGATATAAGTTTGGTCGTTAGGATCCTTTACAAGAGAAGACTTATAGAGGAAGATGTAGATTTTTCCATTTCCGCCATAAATCATAGACATACCATAAGAACCTACCTCTGCACCATCGGTAGTTTGTAAACTCATATAGAAGTCTTTGTCAAAATCAGTTTCTCCCTTTTTGATACGTAATAATCCGTCTTTGTAGCCCTTACCCGGCATAAACTGACACATCATTGCCGCACGAGGTCCCGTGTAGAAATAGATGTTACCGGCTTCATCCATAACAGGCGATGTATGTCCGACCATACCGAGGCTCGTTGCACGGTCATCCTTTATAACCTTTTCTACCTTATCGGTAGCTACGTCAATGACAGCTACTTGAGCAGGCGTTGCAAGAATTTCCTTCATAGACTTTGCTTGGTTGAGAGGCAGGAACAGCTTGCCGTCACGAACGAGTCCATTGCCACCATCCGGGTCTTTATCGCCTTCTGCATAAGGGGACAGGTCTATTTCTTTCGTTACACTCATCGTGCTTGGATTGAACACGATAAGTTGTCCGCGGCTTGCACATGTGACTGCATAAGCTTTGGTATCATTCGCAAATATGATTTCAACCACATTGGGTGAACCCGGGAAGGAAAGTGAACCCACAGGATGAGAAGACAGTTGTCCATTTGCGTTTACTTCGTATTTGTGGAGAGTTTGCTCACCACCATAACCATACATAGAACCGGACAGGAGATAAACATACTTTCCTCGTTTTTCCATAAAAAGGTGTCCTGTGGGAAGCGTTATAGCTTTGTCGTATGACACGGACGTACCTTCGTTGAAATTCTCGAAACTGGTGATGAAGAAGCTGTTGTCTGATTGTGCAGACATTAGGAAATGATGCTTCTTTTCAGACTGTGGATGGTCGTCATTGTTTTCTGAACAAGATGACACTGTTGCTGCAAACAGCAGGGTAAGACAAGGCAGTACCCAAAAGATTTTTTTTGCTTTCATGCTTTTTACTTATGTTTATATTTAGTTAATAATATATTTTATCTTCAAGTGAAATGTGCGCCTTTCCATCGGATAGCGAAATTCTGCCCAGTTTTCACGGTTGAGTAGGTTCCGTATCTCAAAGCTAAGCTGGCAATGTTTGTTGAAAGAATGGTGAACGGCAACGTCCCAACTGTATCTTGCCGGTATAAGCATTGTATTGTTATTGCTTGCTTCCCAGTTGTAGCTGAATTCTTTGGTAAATCCGAACGTAGAGGAAAAGGCTGAAGAAGAAGTCTTGCCCAGCAAACCATCTTTGTGCAGGCGTAATCCGACGTTGCCAAACAGATAAGGCATATTGGGGATTCGGTAGCGGTAGTGAAAATTTTCTCCGCCGCCTACGGCATCCTTTCTCATGTCGCGGGCATCTTGCCATGTGATATTTCCCTGTATGTCCAGCCAGCGGTTCAGCTTGCTGTCGATTTCCATATCCAGCCCCATCACCCGAACCTTGCCGATATTGTCATAAGCCATGTTCATGGAGCTATACATCAGTTTAATCATGTCTTTTGCACTCATGTAGAATGCATTCACCCCGATTCGCACCTGCGGATAAGAGTTGGCATCACTAAGCCATATTGCACCTGCATTGACGTTAAAACTACGCTCCGGACGAAGTTTCTCTGAAGGGAGGAGCAATACTCCGTCACCAAACAGCTCATCAGCTATGGGCATTCTCACGGTTGATTGCACTGAGGCTTTCAGTGTCAGTGCATTATTGGGGAGAAGATGAAATGCCATTGCCTCGCTCCAGCCAATCATTGTGCTGTGGTTGGTCGATGTTTTAAGCTTGTCTTGCAACATGATTGCTTCGGCAAACGGAAGGACTTCCGAGTGGTGACTAAAAAGTTTTACTCCTATTTCGTTGGTAAATTTACCACTGTTTAGATTCAATTTATGAGACAATCCGGATACTATGGCGTGTACCGTACTTGGGTATCCGCTTGTAGGCAGACGCGAGTATTGGTCGGCAAGTTCGTCTTTTGGCATCTTCCGACCATATCGGTAATTGGTGTTCCATGTGATAAGTTGATTGCCACCAATCTTATAAGTCAGGTTGAGCAATTCACGAATGGTAGTATGCCTGTCATGTGAATCGTTTGGAACAGAGCCAATCTCTCCGCGTCCTGAACCGCTTGGGAATCTGTTACCTATGAAATCGTAACAATAATGCGAAGTATCTACTTGATTGACGAGACTAAGGGCAACAATGGAGTGTAGTTGTGCAGAGAGTTTACCTTTTAAGAAACTTTTTGCAAGGCTTAGTGCCACATTTGCAGAACGTGTCCGCGTAAAGGCATGCTGAATATTATTTTGCACGTTCATCAATCCTCCTTGTATCTCTTTGCGATAGTAGTCGGCACTCAATGTGATGTCAAATCGGTCGAACCATAATTGTTGGCTGCTCACACCCACGTTGAAACCTCCATGTGTGTACTCATCATGGTCACGGTGGATGATACGTCCCAATTCAAAAGGAGAAGAAAAACTATAATTGTTTTTAGCATAGTTCATCGTGGCACCGGCATGGAAAGCTGTCGAGGTCTTGCCAATATATTGCTTCAGTTGCAGACTGCCGATATATGTATTGTATGATGCTACCTCAAATGCCGTTTCCAAATGATTTTTGTTGAAGTCTTTCAGTCGGATGTTCACGGCGCCACCTAATCCGTCACCTCCCAGCCATGCCGGGATGATGCCTTTGTATATCTCCACTTCATCTACCATATCAAGAGGTATGCTGCTGAGTTGAAATTCATCGGAATTTCCCATAGGCATACCATTGATAAAGATACCGACACGCTTACCGTCCATCCCTTGTACGATGATACGTGAAGCATTACCCAGTCCGCCTTGTTGAGCCACTTTGATACCTGCAGCATTGTCAAGAATTTCGTTTAAGGTTGCAGTCTTGTATTTAAGAGACTGACTGTCTATAATGGTGACTGCAGATGGAACTTCACGATGCTTTTGCGCCTTGCTTTTTCCCAACACTACGACATCAGATAAGATATTGTTTAATGGCTGCAATTCCACATTACAGCAAATGCTGTCATTGATGTATGATTTTTTATTGAGTAGTATGTTACGGCTTTTATATCCTACATATTGAACTATGATCCGCTTGCTGCTTTTTGAAGGAAGTTCCATTCTAAACACACCTGCATGATTTGAAATTGTGCCGATATTAGAGTTTTCTAAAATAATAGAAGCTCCATCTAACGGCAGGTGAGTTTGCTCATCCATAATTTGCCCATAAACGATTTTTTGAGCTAACATGTTCTGCCAAGTGAATGAGAAAATTAGCACCAATAGGAAATTGTGAAGAATATTTTTATTACTCATGATTACTATTAAAGTCCATTATTCTTTTGCAAAAAGTATTTGTTCTATTCTTTTTTTCAAAAATGAACAACGATTAGTTTTGTTCACAAAAAAAGCGCACCATTCTATGATGAATGATGCGCTACTATGCTGTTTCAATTCAGAAACTCTTTGTATATGATATTTATCCTTTGTCATAAACTTTTTTTAGATGCTGCAAAGTTAGAAATAATGACATTTCTCCACAATACCTAAAAATAGTGATTTCTTATAAAACGCATCACTCAATAATGGGAGATTTCCTTTCTTTTCTCACGAGTTCCCTCCTTTTCTTTAATTCAAAATCTATAATATTATTGCTTTAATTTTGCTGTTCGATAATGATTTATTCATCTTAAAAACAATGATTTATGGAATCAAACAACAATGACAACTATGTGCTGGTATTAGAAGACCGCGCGGAAGTGAAGAACGAGAATGAAACTGGGAAACTCTCTGTGGTTTCGGGTATTGACGACAAAGGCAAGCTCCAAACAACCGAAGCCAAGGACGTGCATCAGGCTACCTTTTTAAAGTTCAACAACAAGGACGGCTTGCTGAAGAACTTCATGACCAATTTCCTCAAACAGTTTAACGAGCCGTCCCGTTTCGGACTCTACAAAGTAGTGGCTAACAACGTGGAGCAAGGTGTGGCATCGCTCCAAACAATGTTACAGAACCGTGAGAAGCCTGAGAACAAGCAACAGTTGGCAGACAGTCAGGTGCGCTTTGACGACTTCCTGCCCAAGCAGAAGAATGCCACCGCCATCGATGAATCGAAAATTGACTGGAAGCAGCTCGACAATCTTGGTCTTACCCGTGAGCGATTGGAGCAGAGCGGAGAACTTACCAAAATGCTCAACTGGCAGAAGAGTAACCTTGTTACCATCGCCATCCCGATGGGTGATACCACCATCTACACCGATGCCCGTTTGGCATTCCGTACCGATGAAAATGGCAACATTGGCTTGGCTGTTCACCCGCTTCGCAAAGATCCACAGCTCGATTTTCCTTATATGGGACACAAGTTCTCTCCCGAAGAAAAAGAACTACTCCTTGCAACGGGCAATCTTGGCAAGACCATCGAGATAACGCCCAAGAATGGTGAGCCATTTGTCGCATACGTTTCCATAGACCCACAGACCAATGAACTTATTGCCCTGCGTGCCGACCGTGTGAATATCCCAAAAGAAATCAAGGGTGTTACACTTTCTGATGCGCAGTACAAAGGTCTTGTTGAGGGCAAAGCCGTGAAAGTGGAAGGAATGACCGCCAAGAGTGGTAAGTCCTTCAATGCCACTCTGCAAGTCAATGCTGAGAAGAAAGGCATCGAGTTTATCTTCGAGAACAAGCAAGGCTTGAAGGAGCGACAGCAGCACTCTCAGCAACAAGACGAACCACGCAAGCTCTGTGGTTTGGAACTCTCCGACAAGCAGCGTGAAGCCTTGGACAGCGGTCGCACGCTTTATCTGAAGAACATGGTGGACAAGGAAGGGCAACCCTTCAATGCCTACGTCAAGATGGACAAGG
>ENA-OWND01001251-OWND01001251.1-metagenome-genome-assembly--contig:-NODE-1251-length-15802-cov-12.485299_pt1 | contig 15802 bp, 16 predicted proteins | sample MGYA00245342_ERZ651119 | MGnify/ENA primary metagenome ERZ651119 (study PRJEB26857, sample SAMEA4031756) | metagenome | biome: human; feature: oral; material: saliva | place: Philippines | collected 2014...
GAGTATTGGGCGTTTCAAAGTCGTTTTATCGCGCTCAATTACTTGGATCAACCTGTGGGACAATCGTATGTAGAACTATTAGAAATGCTTAAAACGAAGCCATACCATATTATTACGACAAATGCGGACAATGCGTTTTGGGTAGCCGGGTATGACAAAGAGAAAGTTTATCATATTCAAGGAGAGTATGGGCTTTTCCAATGTAGCCAGCACTGTCATCCAAAAACGTATCAAGATGATGCACTAGTTCGTAAGATGATTGCCGAACAAAAGGATATGAAGGTTCCTTATGAACTGATTCCGTTTTGTCCAGAATGCGGAGCGCCGCTTGAAATTAATAAGCGTAACGCTGAAAAAGGAATGGTGGAGTCAGCAGATTTCTTTGCACAAAAGGCACGATATGATGCGTTTTTAGAAGAACATAAAAATGATAAGGTGCTCTTCTTAGAAATCGGAGTGGGCTTTACGACGCCGCAATTTATCAAAACGCCGTTCCAAAAATGCGTACAAGCTAATCCGAATGCGCTGTTTGTAAGTATGAATCATAAGCATTACCGCATTCCGATGGCGCTAAGAGAGCAGACCGTACAATTATCAGAAAACATTGCCCCATTAATTCATGGGACATATCAAGAGCTTAAAGGAGAATAAACGATGTATTTAATCGAACCAATCCGTGATGGAAAATATGTAAAAGATGGAGCAGTAGCGCTTGCGATGCAAGTATATGTGCAAAGTAATGTCTTCTTAGATGATGACATCTTGTTCCCATATTACTGCGACCCTAAAGTAGAAATTGGAAAATTCCAAAATACAATTGCCGAAGTAAACGAAGAGTATTTAAAAGAAAACAATATTCTTGTTGTACGTCGTGACACTGGTGGCGGTGCCGTATACGTGGACTCTGGGGCTGTGAATGTATGCTATTTAATTCAAGACAATGGAATCTTCGGGGATTTCAAGAGAACGTATGAACCAGCGATTAAAGCCTTACACGAACTCGGCGCAACAGCCGTTGAACAAACAGGTCGTAACGATTTAACGATTGAAGGCAAAAAAGTATCTGGTGCTGCGATGACAATCAGTAACGGTCGTGTATACGGTGGATTCTCGCTCTTATTAGACGTGGACTATGATGCGATGGAAAAAGTCTTGAATCCAAACAAGAAGAAATTACAATCGAAAGGGATCCAATCGGTACGTGCGCGTGTGGGAAGTATTCGCCCATACCTAGCTCCAGAGTATCAAAACGTGACGGTAGATGAATTCAAAAACTTAATCACATGTAAGATTTTAGGAATTAACTCGATTGATGAAGCGAAACGTTATGTGTTAACGGAAGAAGATTGGAAAGCCATCGATGAACTCACAGCTTCTAAATATAAAAACTGGGAATGGAATTATGGCCAATCTCCACAATATAGTGATTACCGTGATGGACGTTTTGCATGCGGAACAATTCAATGCTACTTAGAAGTGGAACAAGGTAGAATTTCAAATTGCCGTATTTACGGAGATTTCTTCGCTAAAGGAAATGTTCAAGAAGTCGAAGAAAAATTAAAAGGGGTTCGTATGGTGAAAGAAGACTTAGTGCAAGTCTTAAGCGAACTTGATTTAAGCAACTACTTTGGTGCAGTTACTGCTGAAGAATTTGCGGGACTCATTTTAGGAGAATAGAATGAAAAAATAACGTTATACCGTATACGGTATAACGTTGTTTTTATAGAAAAGGCTGAAGCGGGATGCTTCAGCCTTTTTGCTTGATTAGTCTAATTCTTCTTTTGCTGGAATACTGTGTGCTAGACGGCTTGCTGCAGCAGCTGCGATAGCTCCTACTAAGTCATCTAAGAAGATGTTTACTTTACCAGTTGATTTATCATCTAAGGTTTTAAGAATTCCTGGTTTTACTTTATCGATATAACCATAGTTTGTAAATCCAATAGAACCATATACGTTTACGATGGATAATGCTAAGATTTCATCGACACCGTATAAAGGCTCGTCTTGAGATAGAATATCGTTTAATAATGGATGTAATTTCTTTTCTTCTGCTAATTTATCCATTTCAATACCTGTGATAACGGCGTTTTGAACTTCGCGTTTTTTCAATACGCTATTAACGTTCAATAAGCATTCTTCTTTCGTTAATCCTGGTACATATTTTTCTTGTAAGAAATAAACTAATTCAGCAATTTGTTCTAATTCTACACCACGTTCAGATAATAATTCTAAACAGCGTTCGTGTAATTCTTTTGGGCTTTTCATCTGAAAAATCCTCCTTTTAACAAATTATGAAACCCTTTTAAAAAGAGTAGCTTTTTATTTTAACACAAAATAGAAAAACGCCCAAATGAATTGAGCGTTCTTTTTGAAATTTTGTAAACGGTTAGAACATGGATGAGCTATGAATCGTGCTTGGACGGCTATTTGGATTCACGTAAGTCATTGCAGCATTAATGGCAACAGGCGCTTCACCAAATCCAGTAGCGATGATTTTTACCTTTCCATCGTATGTTGCGATATCTCCAACGGCAAAGACGCCAGGTAGAGTCGTTTCCATTTGGCTATTTGTCACGATAGTGTTGCGAGCAACCTCAAATCCCCAGTTCTTCATTCCTCCAATAGAAGAAGAGAAGCCATAGTTCACGATAAAGTCATCAACAGGAAGTTCGATTTGATCTTCGCCTTTCGCGTGTTTCAATACAACGGATTGAATAGTTTCACCATCGCCGATAATTTGATCTGGAAGATAAGGCGTTAAAATGTCTACGCTTGATTCTTCTAGTTGTTTCACGCTATGTTCTTGTGCACGGAACTGTGGACGGCGGTGAACAATAGTAACCTTCTTTGCGATTGGTTCTAAGGCCAATGCCCAGTCTACTGCAGAGTCGCCACCACCGCAGATGGCTACAGTACGATCGCGGAATCGTTCTAAGTTTGTGACGAAGTAGTGCAGGTTGCTGTTTTCATAAGCTTCTGCATTTTCGACGTCGAGTTTACGTGGACGAAAAGCGCCGTTCCCACAAGCGATAATCACTGTTTTCGCGTAGTGCGTTTGTTTAGAAGTCACAAGCTCATATCCGAAGTCTGTTTTGTTTAATTCGAGTGCTTCTTCTTCTAAGCAGAACTGAGTTTCAGGGAAACGTTCGAGCTGTTTTTTCAAGTTCTCGATTAAGTCCCCAGCCGTAATTTCAGGGAAGGCTGGAATATCGTAAACCATTTTTTCAGGATAAAGCATTCCTGGTTGCCCACCTAATTGGGGCAAAGTTTCAATAATTTTAACAGACGCTTGGCGTAAGCCCGCGTAAAAGGCGGTGAAAAGCCCAACAGGCCCACCGCCGATAATAATAATATCAACAATTTCTTGAGTCACTTTGTACCTCCGAATTAATAGAACATTCTTAAAATAAAGGCCATTGCGATACCAGTCAATACACCAGCAAATACCTCAATAGGTTTGTGACCTAAATATTTCTTGATAATTAATTTTTTATTTTCTTCTGTGTCGAAGAGATTGATTGGATCATCTTCTGATTCAATTTCAACATGCTTTAATGCGCTGGATTCTTCGCGTACTTGTTCTTCGTATAATTTTTGTAGGAGAATTCCTTGTTCACCACTTTGACGACGAACGGCCATGGCATCGAACATCACGATTAAACCGAACGTTGTTGCGATTGCAACGAGTGGAGAAGCAAATCCGTATTCAATAATAAGCGCTGTAATCAGCGAGCTAACTGCAGCAGAGTGAGAACTTGGCATTCCACCTGTGCTAGTTACTAACGAAACGTGTGCGCCATCTTTCTTTGAGAAGAGCGCAATCGGGAATTTAACAAATTGTGCAAATAGAATCGAGCAAATTGAAGCGATTAATGGATAATTTTGAAATATTGTCATTAAACTTTCACTCTTTCTTTTTTCTATACTCAAATACTATACCACGAAACCATGAAAATCACTAAGGAAAATTTATAGATATTCTTTATTTTTTTATTAAGGCGGATAAGAACGCTAAATTGCACCCGTTTGCCTTTTGTGGTTTAATAGAGGATGGTAGATGAGCAATCATCAGTATGAATTAAAAGGAGATGGAAAAATGAGTCAATTTCCACAATTGAATGAAGTGAATGAAAAGAATCCACTCGTGACTGTGCATACGAACTTGGGCGATTTCACATTGGAATTATTCCCTGAAGTAGCACCTAAAACAGTGGAGAATTTCGTAACACATGCGAAGAATGGATACTACAACGGAGTAATCTTCCACCGTGTGATTGAAGACTTCATGATTCAAGGTGGCGACCCAACTGGAACTGGTATGGGTGGCGAGTCTATTTACGGACGCACTTTCGAAGATGAGTTTTCAAGAGAAGCATTCAACTTGTACGGTACATTATCAATGGCGAATGCAGGCCCAAACACAAACGGATCTCAATTCTTCATCGTTACAGCAAAACAAGTACCCGCACAAATGTTGAAACAATTAAAAGATGGCGGCTGGCCTGAAGAAATCGTTGAAGAATACGCTAAAGTTGGTGGAACACCTTGGTTAGACCACCGTCATACAGTATTCGGACGCGTCGTAGAAGGTATGGACGTTGTTCTTAAGATTGAAGGCGTAGAACGTAATGCGCAAGACCGTCCGCTAGAAGATGTTGTCATTGAATCGATGGACGTAAAAGCGTAGGAGGTTCTATGAGCAAAACTTTTAGAATTGGCGACATCGTTACGGCTAAAGTAACAGGTGTACAAAATTACGGAGTTTTCTTGGAGCTAGACGAAGATACACAAGGCTTGATTCATATTTCTGAGTGTAAACATGGATATATGGATAATGTGCATGATTTTGTAAAAGTGGGACAGGAAGTGACTGCCAAAGTGATTGACGTCGATGAATTTTCAAATAAGATCAGTTTATCGATTCGAGCACTGGAAAAACTCGATGTGCCAGATGTACCGCAACGCATTAAGAAAAATCGCAAACGCTATGTTCCTTCCATTGGTTTTTCAAGCTTAGCGAAGAAATTACCAGAATGGATCGAAGAAGCACAAGAAAAATTTGTAAAAGATAAAAACAAAAATTAATAAAAACAATCGTTATTGAATACGAAGGAGGCATTCAAATGGGACACATTTCATTTGATTATTCAAAAGCATTAAGTTTCTTCAGCCAAGAAGAAATTGACAATTTACAATCAACAGTAACAGCGTTAGATAAAGACTTACGCGAAGGATTAGGAGCAGGGAACGACTTCACAGGTTGGATTAACTTACCACGCGACTATGACAAAGAAGAATTCGCTCGTATTAAAGAAGCTGCTAAAAAGATTCAAGAAGAATCTGAAGTGTTAGTAGTAATCGGTATCGGTGGTTCTTATTTAGGAGCGCGTGCAGCGATTGATTTCTTAAACCACGCTTTCTATAACTACTTACCAAGCGACAAACGCAAAACTCCGCAAGTATTATTTGCAGGAAACAGCATTAGCTCAACTTACTTACAAGGGTTAATCGACTTAATCGGAGATCGTGATTTCTCTGTAAACGTAATTTCTAAATCTGGTACAACAACAGAACCAGCGATTGCTTTCCGTGTATTCAAAGATTTATTAATTAAAAAATATGGTAAAGAAGAAGCTGTAAATCGTATTTACGCTACAACTGACCGCGCTCGTGGAGCATTAAAATCAGAAGCAGATGTGGAAGGTTACCAAACATTTGTAATTCCAGATGATGTCGGTGGACGTTTCACAGTATTAACAGCTGTAGGATTACTTCCAATCGCAGTAACTGGTGCAGATGTAGATGCATTAATGCAAGGGGCTGAAGATGCACGTGTGGCATACAGCTCATCAAACTTAAAAGAAAACGAAGCTTACCAATACGCTGTAGCACGTAATGTGTTATACCGCAAAGGAAAAGTGACAGAGTTATTAATTAACTACGAACCAACATTACAATACTTCTCTGAATGGTGGAAACAATTATTTGGTGAATCAGAAGGGAAAGACTTCAAAGGAATTTATCCTTCAAGTGCAAACTTCTCAACTGACTTACACTCACTAGGACAATACATCCAAGAAGGTCGTCGTAACATCTTCGAAACAGTTATCAAAGTGGGTAAACCAAATGAAGAAGTAACAATTCCTGAAACAGAAGAAGATTTAGATGGATTAGGATACTTACAAGGTAAAACAATGGACTTTGTAAATACAAAAGCTTTCCAAGGAACATTACTTGCTCATACAGATGGTCAAGTTCCAAACTTTGTAGTGAACATTCCTGATATGTCAGCTTACACATTAGGACACTTAATCTACTTCTTCGAAATCGCAGTAGGTCTTTCAGGTTACTTAAATGGCGTTAACCCATTTGACCAACCAGGGGTAGAAGCATACAAGAAAAACATGTTTGCTTTACTTGGAAAACCAGGATTCGAAGACTTAGCAAAAGAATTAAACGAACGTCTATAATGGACATGCCGCATTCTCAATACGAGGGTGCGGTATTTTTGTGTCAATATGGGCTCTAATCAGGAAAAGAACTTGCGACAAAGGGCATTTTGAACTAACATAGGTCTTACAAGAAGTGTTGGAGGAAAAAGATGAGAGTTGTTGGATTAACAGGCGGTATCGCCAGCGGAAAATCAACCGTTTCGAATTTATTTAAAATCTCTGGAGTACCCGTGATTGATGCGGATGTCGTCGCAAGACAAGTGGTTGAAAAAGGGACAGCTGGATTAACTGCGCTCGTGAACCGTTTTGGTGAGTCTATTTTAAACGCTGATGGAACACTAAACCGAACAGAACTTGGGCGAAAAATGTTCAGCGATGAGGGAGTTCGCAAGGAAGTAAATGACATTCTACAACCGCTCATCCGTCAAGAGATTACAGGAAAGATGAAAGACTACCAAGAGCAAGGAAAGTCTCTAATTGTCTTAGACCTTCCGCTCTTATTTGAAATGAACTATGAGAGCCTATGTGATGATATTATCGTGGTGGCTGTTTCTGTCGAGACGCAAATTGCACGAATGGAAAAGCGTAACGGATATACAAGGCAAGAAGCGTTAGAGCGAATCCAATCACAGATGCCTTTAGAAGAAAAAGTAAAGAGAGCGACTATCGTGTGGTCAAATGAAGGAACACTTCAAGAGTTAGAACAAAAAGTCCATTCGTGGCTACTCGAAAATTTCCTTAAAAAATGATATAATAAATCGAATAAGCACAAAAAAGGAGAGGTGTTTGCAATGCAATGTCCAAAATGTAAAAACAATGGTTCTCGCGTAGTTGATAGTCGTCCAGCCGATGATGGCCGTTCTATTCGTAGAAGAAGAGAATGCGAAGAATGTGGCTACCGTTTTACAACATTCGAGCGCTTAGAAAAGGCGCCATTGCTTGTCATTAAACGTAACGGGAATCGTGAAGAATTTAGCCGTGAAAAATTATTAAACGGATTAGTTCGTTCAGCAGAAAAACGTCCAGTATCACTCGGACAATTGGAAAATATCGTGAATGAAATCGAACGTTCCATCAACCAAGAGGGAGAAAATGAAGTGTCAAGCACTCTTATTGGGGAAATGGTGATGGATCACTTAGCAAAAATTGATGATATTGCATATATTCGTTTTGCGAGTGTGTATCGTCAATTTACAGACCGCAAAATGTTCTTAAAAGAATTAGAAAGAATGTCTATGATTATGGACAGCCAAGAAAAATAGGAAGGAATTACAAGAATGCACTCAAAAGAGTTTCCGTGGGCACAGTATAAGCCTAAAGACGGTATCCTCGTGGTACAACCCGTATGGATTACCGAAAGAGAAATCCAATTTTTAATGCAATTATACGCTCCGTTCATTGGGAAAGAAGCGACTCTTTTGTATGCGACTTTGTACGGTGAGTTATCTCCATCGGAATATGAGAGCGAAGTCTTCTCCATTTCTGAATTATTGTCGATGACGAATTTAGGGATGCCGGACTTTTACTTAGCCAAAACTCGTTTGGAAGGGATTGGGTTACTCAAAACGTATCGTAAGGAGCCAACTGCTTCACGTCCTCAAACGTACACGATGGAATTACAAGCACCAACGTCTCCGCGTCTCTTTTTCAAAGATGCCTTGCTTTCGACATTACTGTTAAACCAAATTGGGAATCATCGTTTTGAGAAATTAAAACAACGATTCTTAGTGTCAAAACCAGGCGACTTAGGAGAAAACGACAGTGCGCAGTTTGAAGAAGCGTACCGACTTCCTTATAACATGGAATCTTATACAAGAAACCACGCACAAGAAAATCGTATGGTATTAGATAGCAAGCAACAAGCTGAATTCGAGTTTACTTCGGATGTGGATTGGGATTTAATCGAAGGACTGTTAAAAACAGAATTCGTCGATTTGAATTCCATCACTAAGGGAGTTCGCAAAATCGTCGATGCCTTGTACCGCGCATATGGATTCAAGGAACAAGAAATTGCACAATTCTTAGTAATTGCGTCTGATTTAACAACGAAAGTCATTGATGAAGAGTTCTTGTTGAAATTAGGGCAAGAGGCTGCTCAAGATAAAGTGACACAACTTCGAAGCGAAGAAGTGGTCGAAACACCTGTGACAGAACCGACTGAAGTGCAAGTGGTGGAAGGTGCCTCTGAAGAAGAGTTAGCCATCCAGCAATTGATTCAAGCTGCTAAAGCAATGGCGCCAATCGACTTTGTTTCAAGCATCAAGGCGCAAAAGAAAGGCTATGTCTCCAAAGCAGAACGACAATTAATTTTTGATTTAGTATCTGTTAGCGGCTTGCCAAACGAAGTGTTAAATATTTTATTCCACTATGCTTTGGTACAACTCGATAACGCGACACTGGCTCGAAACTTTATCGATGCCATTGCCAACGACTGGGCTACAAAAGAAATCAAGACGGCTCAAGAGGCAATGGAAGCTGTACGTAATCGCGACTTGCAACGAGAAGTGAAACGAAAACAACAACTGCATAACGCAGGTAAGAATAACTACAGAAGACAGGGTGGCTATCAAGAACAATTGCCAGATTGGGCAAAAGATTCTAATGCGAAGGAAAAACAAACTCCTGCTCCTAGTGAAGGCCAATCCACACAAGTTTCAAGTAATTTGGCTGAGCAAATCGCAAAATTAAAAACAAGTAATCAAAGAGAACAACAATAACGGAGGTGAACGAATTGGAAGGATTAAAAGGATTTTTAGATCAAAGAGGAGCAACACAAGGCATGCCGAACATGCAAGCCATCGAAAAAGAAATCTTTGAAGATGAAGATGTAAAAGCTTTTCTTGAACAACATAAAGAAGAATTGACTCCGGAAGCTATTCGTAAAGGAATGTCTGCGTTATTGGAGTTTCGAATGGAAAGAGATGCTAGAAAGAACAACAAGGAAGTGAAAGCTCCAGGTCTCGAACCATGTTTAGAAGTGCATAACGGATTTATTTTAGTGAATTACAAACGTACCGAAGAAGCAATTCGCGAGGAAATAGAACGCAAGCGTAGACGCCTCATTCATTCGATTAATATGCCAAAAAATATCGCGGAAGCACGTTTCTCTGATACGGCACTTACAAAAGAGAGAGAAGATGTCATTCGAGAGTTATTGAATTTCATCGAATCTTACAAAACGGATAGTACTACATACCACAAAGGTTTATACTTAGCAGGACCTTTTGGTGTAGGGAAAACATATATGATGGGCGCTTTAGCAAACGAGCTTTCTGAAAACGGCGTTGAAACGACTCTTGTCAATGTTCCAACGTACAGCGCAGAAATTAAGCAAGCTATTGCGACAAATACCGTTGAAGCGAAATTAGTATCGATTAAAAACACACCAATCTTAGTGTTGGATGATATCGGTGCGGAAATGAATAGTGCATGGTTTAGAGATGAAGTGTTGATGGTCATCTTACAACACCGTATGTTGCAAGAATTACCAACGTTCTTCACATCGAACTTCACGATTGATCAGTTAGAAGCGCATTTTGCTCATTCAAACAAAGGAGACCAAGAACTTCTTAAAGCAAAACGTCTGATTGAACGTATTCGCTTCTTAGCAAAAGAGTATTTTGTCGATGGACAAAATCACAGAAATCCATCATAGATGAAAATGCTTGAAAATATGAAAGATTAGTGGTTAAATACTAATGAACTAAATATTTTGAAAATGATGAAAAAGACAAGAAACTATCTCTTGGTTACATTTCAGCGAGAAGTGGGTTGGTGCAACACTTCATCCGGAATAGTTTTACCACTTTTGAATCTTTGCTTGAATTCAGTAGAGCAAGGCGCATCGGAGCGTTATTCCGTTGAGGTTCATCTTTTTTGATGAACAAATTTGGGTGGAACCACGTAGAATATGACGTCCCATAGTTTGCAGTAGCAGACTATGGGATTTTTTGTTTATTTCAGAAATTTCAAAAAGAAAGAAGGAAGAAAATGTCAATGATTAAAATTACTTTTCCAGATGGTGCCGTTAAGGAGTTTCCAAAAGGAATTACAGTAAAAGAAGTTGCAGAAAGCATTAGCAAAAGCTTAGCGAAAAAAGCATTAGCAGGTAAAGTGAACGGAGAATTAGTAGACTTCGATCGCCCAATCGAAGAAGATGCTTCTATCGAAATCGTTACACCAGATCACAAAGATGCTTTAGGAATTTTACGTCACTCAGCAGCGCACTTATTAGCACATGCGTTAACTCGTTTATACCCAGGAATTCACTTCGGAGTTGGACCTGCAATCGAAACAGGATTCTACTACGATACTGATATGCCAAATCAATTAACTGAAGATGCTCTTCCAGAAGTGGAAGCAGAAATGATGAAAATCGTTAAAGAAAACTACCCAATCGTTCGTCGTGAAGTAAGCCGTCAAGAAGCTTTAGAAATCTTCGCAAACGACCCTTATAAAGTAGAATTAATTAACGGTTTACCAGAAGATGAAACAATCACTGTTTACCAACAAGAAGACTTCGTTGACTTATGTCGTGGTATCCACGTTCCTTCAACAGGACGTATTCAAGTCTTCAAATTATTATCACTTGCAGGAGCTTACTGGAGAGGTGACTCTAACAACAAGATGATGCAACGTGTTTACGGTACAGCATTCTTCGATAAAGCAGACTTAAAAGAATTCTTGAAGATGCGTGAAGAAGCTAAAGAACGTGACCACCGTAAATTAGGAAAAGAATTAGACTTATTCATGATTAGCCAAGAAGTTGGTTCAGGATTACCATTCTGGTTACCAAAAGGTGCTACAATCCGTCGTACAATTGAACGTTACATCGTGGATAAAGAAATCAGCCTTGGATACCAACACGTGTACACTCCAGTTATGGCTGATGTAGGTCTTTACAAAACTTCAGGTCACTGGGCTCACTATCAAGAAGATATGTTCCCACCAATGGACATGGGCGATGGCGAAATGCTTGTATTACGTCCAATGAACTGTCCTCACCACATGATGGTTTATAAAAACCACATCCACAGCTACCGTGAATTACCAATTCGTATTGCTGAATTAGGAATGATGCACCGTTATGAAAAATCAGGAGCCTTATCTGGTTTACAACGTGTACGTGAAATGACATTAAATGATGCGCATATCTTTGTTCGTCCAGATCAAATCAAAGATGAATTTAAACGTATTTTAGAATTAATTCGTGAAGTGTATAAAGACTTCAATATTAAAGATTATCGTTTCCGTTTAAGTTATCGTGATCCTGAAGATAAAGAAAAATACTTCGATGATGATGAAATGTGGAATAAAGCTGAAACAATGTTAAAAGAGGCAATGGATGAAATGGGCTTAGATTACTTTGAAGCTTTAGGTGAGGCTGCTTTCTATGGACCTAAATTAGATATCCAATTTAAAACAGCAATGGGCTTAGAAGAAACAATGTCTACTATTCAATTAGACTTCTTATTACCAGAACGTTTTGACTTAACTTATGTGGGTGAAGATGGAGATAATTCTCACCGTCCAGTAGTTATTCACCGTGGGGTAGTTTCAACTGCAGAACGTTTTGTAGCATACTTAATCGAAGAATATAAAGGCGCATTCCCAACTTGGCTAGCTCCAGTTCAAGCAACTTTAATTCCAGTAAGTATAGAACATCATTATGATGCAGCTCGTGCATTAAAAGAAAAAATGATGAGCTTAGGATTACGTGTTGAATTAGATGACCGTAATGAAAAAATGGGTTACAAGATTCGCGCTTCTCAAACTCAAAAAATCCCTTATCAATTAGTAATTGGGGATAAAGAAGTTGAAGAAGGAACAGTGACTGTTCGTCGCTATGGTTCAAAAGAAACTGTTACAATGACAGTTGAAGCATACTTAGAACGTATTCAACGTGAAATTGCAAACTTCTCTCGTCCATTAGAAGACTAATAGATTAAGGTTGTTATCAAATCCTGTTGGTGAAAAATTACCAACAGGATTTTTTATAAGCTGAAGCATTTATGAATGTAAGTTGGATAGTTATCATTACTTTATTTTTAAAATTGCTTTAATGAAAATATTATGCTAACATTTGTTTAGGTTGTTAGCTTTTAGTTTCCAGAAAGGAGATTATATGGTAGATAAAGTAAATAATATATTGCAAGTATTTCGTCAGAATGGATTTTTAACCTATAAACAAATTATAGAAAAAGAATTATCTTACAAAACTATATTAAAAATGGCTAGAGAAGGAATAATAGAGATAGAAGAAAAGGGGTTGTATCGATTACCTGATTTCTATTTAGATGAATTTTTTATCCTCCAATATCGATTTCCTAAAGGAATATTTTCTTTAGAAACAGCACTTTTTTTACATGGTTTATCTTTAACCATTCCTTTTGAAATAACGATGAGTTTTCCTTATGGGACCAATACTAAAAATATTAAAAAAGCAGGAGTACGACCAATAATATTACGATCAAACTTTGATGAAGGGGTTATTGAAATAGAACGTATTTCAGGTCAATCTATTAAAGTTTATGAACGAGAACGTATTTTGGTAGAGTGTTTGAGAGCAGTTCATCAGGTAGATGTACAAATTGTTGCTCCAGCATTTAAACAATATTTTCAAAGTAATCAAGTGAATGTATCTAAGTTATTTTATTATGCGCAGTTATTTAAAGTTATGGATAAATTACAAGCATACACGGAGGTGTTGTATTAATGTTTTCTAATGCGATGAGTTTTAAAGCTAAGATAAAAAATATAGCTAAAGAGAAAGGGATTCCTCCTCAACAAGTGCAACAACATTATTTGATTGAAGAAATATTAACTCTAATTTCTAAAAGTTCGTATAGAAATTCGTTTATTGTAAAAGGTGGATATCTCATCGGACAAATGATAGGTTTAGATAAGCGAACAACTATGGATTTGGACGTGACTCTTAAAGGAACTTCTTTAAATAGAGACAATTTAATAAATATTTTTGAGGAGATTGTTTCAAATACTACAGATGTATTTTCATTTACGGTAGATAAGTTAGAACCTATTCGTCAAGATGATATATATGGTGGATTTTCCATAAAATTAAATGCAACTTTTGATACATTAAATGAGGTTATATTTATTGATGTTACAACTGGTGACAAAATTACACCAAGAGAAATTTCTTATTCAATGCCTTCACTATTTACGAATCATACTATTGATATATGGACTTATAATTTAGAAACTGTACTTGCAGAAAAATTAGAAACCATTATTAGTAGAGGCGTTGCTTCAACACGCCCCCGTGATCGATATGATTTATATACTCTATACAAACTCAGAGAAAGTCAAATTGATTTTACAATTTTAAAAAGAGCTGTAGAGAATACAAGTGAAAAACGGAATAGTAAAACATTGATACGAAATTGGAAAGGGCAGGTAATAGGAATTGAAACTTCTACTTATCAGAAAAATCTCTGGAGTCGCTACCAACGTCAATTTAAATATGCGAAAGATATATCCTTCGAGGAGTCTGTGCAAATTATAAATGAAATTATGAAACAAATTATGTAGTAATTTAGTTATTAATTGGCTTAGAGAAAGAAAATGAATGATTGCAAACAAATGAAAATTATTTCATTGACATACCATTTTAAATAGCCTTACAATATTTCTGTTTGTAGTTATTCGAAAGGAGTTTGTTCATGACAACGATTGAAAACCCAATGGGAACACAGCCTGTTAAAAAATTATTGATGCAATTAGCGATTCCAGCAATGATTGCTAATGTTGTCAATGCCTTATATAACATCGTGGACCAAATTTTTATTGGACAAGGAGTTGGGTATTTAGGAAACGCTGCGACAAATATTGCATTTCCAATTACAACGATTTGTTTAGCTTTAGGATTAATGACAGGAGTAGGAGCTGCGTCGAATTTTAATTTAGAATTAGGTCGCAAAGAAGTCGAGAAAGCAAGAAGAATTGCAGGAACAGCGGTTGTTCAATTAATTGTAATGGGAATTGCAGTATCCCTTCTTGTTCAAATTTTCTTAGCACCTTTAATGCAACTATTTGGAGCAACAGATCAAATTTTTAATTATGCCATGGAGTATTCTCGCATTACGGCATATGGGATTCCGTTTTTCTTATTTTCAACAGGATTTAATCCTCTTGTCCGTTCAGATGGAAGAGCGACTTTTTCAATGATGGCGATTATTGTTGGAGCAATTATGAATATGATTTTAAATCCTATTTTTATCTTTATATTTCATATGGGAATTGCGGGTTCTGCTTGGGCAACCGTGTTAAGTCAGATATTGTCCGCATTACTGTTATTTGCGTATATTCCAAAGTTTCGTTCCGTAAAATTTCAATGGGAAGACTTTATTCCACATTTTAAACAGGTTCAAGCAATTGCTTTTTTAGGATTAACGTCCTTTATTTTCCAAATTTCAGCTTTAATTGTACAAATTGTGTCGAATAATTTATTGAAAACATATGGAGCTATGTCTATTTATGGTAGTGAAATTCCAATTGCAGTTGGTGGAATTGTAGCAAAAGTATTTGTTATTTTTATTGCATTAATTATTGGAATGACTCAAGGAGTTCAACCAATTGTTGGTTATAATTATGGAGCAAAGCATTATTTACGAGTACGTCAAACGATCTTTTTAGCATTAAAAATAGGATTTGGCCTCTCATTTGTCACTTGGGCAGTGTTTGAAATTTTCCCTTTACAAATTATTCAACTATTTGGGAATGGAAATGATTTGTATTTTGAATTTGGTATTCGTTATTTACGATATTTCATGTTATTTACAATTATAAATGGAAAGACACTCCCCCTTATTTTAAGATTTGAAAAAAGAATTGCTACCTTTGCATCACGAACATCATATCTCATAGCGCTATGTATAGATTTGGACAACCTAAAAGTTTAGAGACAATTACTGCCAAAGATGTAATTGATAACAAATTATGGGTTTGGGTTTGGGAAGCAAACCTCGAAGAAGAATACCCCGAAGATTACCAAGTACCTGTATTGGGAATTGACAATTTAGAAAACGATTTTACCGAGCCCATCATTACTTTCTACGTAAAAGGTCATAACGATTTGATAGCTTCAGCAAGTTATGATTTTTCTAAAGATTGTTTGTATGCCATTAGTATATGCTATGAAAATGAATGGTTTTTGTTAAACAATTGTCCTTTTCTTGAAGAACCTATTGAATTGAGTGCTGCTATGAAGATTAAAAATCAAGAAAACCGAAGTTTTATCTGTCAGTCAAAATTAGAAGATATCGCATATCCTAAGTAAATAAATGAATATCAATACTAAAAAATCTATAGAAGAAATGACTGCTGCCTTA
>ENA-OWND01001252-OWND01001252.1-metagenome-genome-assembly--contig:-NODE-1252-length-15795-cov-8.345489_pt1 | contig 15795 bp, 10 predicted proteins | sample MGYA00245342_ERZ651119 | MGnify/ENA primary metagenome ERZ651119 (study PRJEB26857, sample SAMEA4031756) | metagenome | biome: human; feature: oral; material: saliva | place: Philippines | collected 2014...
GGGTTATTTGATTAATATATAACTTGTCCCGATTTTAACGGGACACTAATGATCAAGAATATGAAGATATTTGCAATTGGAATGAACTACATGCAGCATAACGAGGAACTGCATGGAAAGGTTTTCAAACCCGAAGAACCGGTGATTTTCCTCAAGGCTGACTCCTCATTGCTGAAGGACCACAAACCGTTCTTCATACCCGACTTTATGGGACGTATAGACTACGAGACAGAAATCGTGGTAAGGATAAGCCGCCTGGGGAAAGGCATTCCAGAGCGATTCGCACATCGTTACTATGACGCTGTAACAGTAGGAATAGACTTTACTGCCCGTGACATGCAGGCAAAGGCACGCAAGGAAGGACTGCCGTGGGACATCTGCAAGGGCTTCGACGGTGCTGCCTGTATCGGAGAGTGGATTGAGAAAGACAGATTCCTCTCGCTTGACGCATTGGATTTCCATCTCGACATCAACGGAAAGACCGTACAGAAAGGCTCTACGAGCGATATGCTTTATAAGTTCGACGAGATTATAGCCTACATAAGTAAGTTCTATACACTCAAGACCGGCGACATGATTTACACAGGAACACCGGCAGGAGTAGGTCCCGTATACATAGACGACCATTTGGAAGGATATGTGGAAAACCTTAAGGTTCTCGACTTCAACTGCAAATAGACTTATAGAAAAGAATATCGTCGAGGCAAAGAAACGATGGTGAGATGCAGCATATCATCACTTTATTTCCATAACACGCCTCAATAGAAAACTGCAGAGACGCCCGATAAGTGAAAAAAGCTTATCGGACGTCTCTTTTTGATTGAGGCATACAATAATAAAATGTCTCACTCGTTATATCATAGGATGAAAAGAATTATCACGATATTAGCCCTGATATCATGCTGTATCATTATGCCGGCACAGCAAAGATTCATATATCTCACCACCGATGAGGTAAGCATCGATTCTGTCCTGCCACACGTCGGTTATCATATTCCCTTACCGGGAAACTACAACGACTCGGTATATCATGTGTCATTACTTTATCCTGAATACATAGCAATGGCACCGTCCGACATCGAGAAATATCACAAATTGAGCAGCGAGCCGTTGCCTGAGCTACCACAACCCGTCTACAGCATCGTCTTCGAGCGTAAGAAACCGATACTTACCGTTGGCGTGACACCACTGGCATACAACGAGGGGAAATACAAGATCCTTTCCAGCTTCATGCTGAAGATTGAGTCTTCACCAAAGCATATGGCAAAGACTATGAAGGCAAAAGCCAACGACGTGGCAGGCAAGACATACGCCGACAACTCCATTCTCGCCTCCGGCAAATGGGCAAAGATAAGCGTCAGAGAGACGGGAGTATACGAACTCACGCCGGCAGTCATCAAGAAAGCCGGATTCAGCGACATTAATAAGGTCAAGATATATGGCTACGGAGGCAATCTGCAGCCAGAGAGCATACATGCGGAATATCTGAAACAGACCGACGATCTGAAGCAGGTCGAGCAATGCATCATTGACGGCAAGCATCTGTTCTACGCCAAAGGTCCTGTATCGTATGCCTCAAAAAACGCAACGACGAGAACGCGTAATCCGTATTCCAACTACGGCTACTATTTCATAACGCAGAACGACGAGGAGACGCTGACCGTTGACGCCACAGCATTCGTAGAGTCGTTTGAGAACTCCAATGAGGATTATCATGCTCTCTACGAAGTCGACGGCTACGCATGGTTCCACGGCGGACGCAACTTTGTTGACCCGAACCCTATTGCTAACGGTGCTTCACGCAAGTTCACGCTGAAGAACATCCCTGGTAACACACAGGCTACAGCATTTGTCAGTGTCAGTGCGGGCAATAACACAAACGTTCAAGTAGAGTTCAACGACTCCGTTGTCGGTAACATTTCCATCAGATGCGGCGAATACGACAAAGGAAATGTTGGTTCACTGACATTCACCGCAAAGAATCTGAAGGACGAGAATGAGGTAAAAATCACCACTCTTAAAGACGGACCTTCACGCCTTGACTACATTTGTCTGACCTATCAGAACCCTCGCCCAGCCACCACGTTGGCAGGCAACACGTTCCCTGCAGCCCAGTATGTCCATAACATCACCAATCAGAACCGTCATGCCGACGGCTTTGCCGACATGGTGATAATCATTCCTACCTCACAGAAGACAGCCGCTCAGGCACAGCGTCTGAAGGCATTCCACGAGGAACACGACAAGATGCGCGTGAATATCGTGCCTGCCGACGAACTGTATAACGAGTTCTCCAGCGGCACTCCTGACGCCAATGCCTACCGTCGTTATCTTAAGATGCTCTACGACAGGGCGGAGACAGAGGCGGACATGCCTAAGTATCTGTTGCTTTTCGGCGACGGACTGTGGGACAACCGTATGATTACTCCTGCTACAGCGGGCATGAACCCTGACGATTATCTGCTGTGCTTCGAGAGCGAGAACTCATATAACGAGATATATTGCTATGTCGACGACGGTTTTTTCTGTCTCCTCGACGAAGGCGAAGGCAGCAACCCACAGTCGGCTGATATGCTCGATATGGCTGTAGGTCGCTTCCCGGTGAGAAACGTCACAGACGCCACGGTAATGGTCGACAAGACCATACGCTATGCCAGGAACGAGAATGCCGGACCGTGGCAGAACGTCATAATGTTCATGGGCGACGACGGAAACAACAACCTCCACATGGACGATGCCAACAAGGCAGCAGAGCAGACCATAGAGAGCCACCCTGAATATGTCGTGAAGAAAGTGATGTGGGACACCTACGAGCGCATTTCCGCTGCCAACGGAAACACCTATCCGGAAGTCACCAACATAATAAAGAAACAGCAGCAGGACGGAGCACTTATCATGGATTACGCCGGTCACGGCTCACTGATTCAGATATCCCACGAGCGTGTACTGAGAATAAACGACTTCGCAGAGTTCACCAACACCAATCTTCCACTGTGGATTACCGCATCATGCGACATCATGCCATTCGACGGCGTAGACGCTACCATAGGCGAGACGGCAGTGCTCAACAGCAAAGGTGGAGCAGTGGCATTCTTCGGAACGACACGTACCGTATACGCTGTCTACAACGCACGAATAAACAGGGCATATATGCGATATGTTCTCCAGCTTACCGACGGCAAACCGACAACCATCGGCGAGGCTCAGCGTCTGGCGAAAAACTTCATGATAACATCCAAACAGGACCAGACGACGAACAAATTGCAATACTCACTGCTTGGCGACCCTGCCATTGCACTGAATATTCCAAGAATGAAGGTAGTCATAGACTCCATAAACGGCAAGCCGGTGGCGTCAGGCGAAATGCCTGCATTCAAAGCAGGCAGTGTGGCAAACATTTCGGGACACGTCGAGACGACATCTCCTTTCAGCGGAACAATCACCGCCTTGGTGCGCGAATCAAAGGAAAACATCATCTGCCGCCTTAACGACAAGACGGAAGACGGGGCTTCCTCGCCATTCAGCTACACCGACCGCACGAAGACAATCTACAAAGGCTCCGACAGCATAAAGGAGGGCAAGTTCAACATTTCCTTCGCTGTGTCAAAGGACATCAGCTATAACAACCAGCCGGGACTTATCAACGTATTCGCCGTAAGCGATGACAAGCAACTGACAGGACACGGCTACAGCGAGGCATTCAACGTGGGCGGAACGGAGACATTAGGCACCAACACCATCGGTCCTGCCATTTACTGTTACCTCAACTCACCGACATTCACCAATGGCGGCAACGTGAACACGACGCCATACTTCGTAGCAGAGCTTAACGACGAGGACGGAATAAACACCACGGGCAACGGCATCGGCCATGATCTGATGCTCATTGTCGACGGCGAGATGTCGAGGACATATAATCTCAACGATAATTTCACCTACGACTTCGGCTCATACACAAAGGGCAAGACATTCTTCTCGATACCTGAACTCACCCCCGGACCACACACATTGCAGTTCCGTGCATGGGACATCTTCAACAATCCGTCGACAACAGAGCTGCGTTTTAATGTCGTAAACTCCCTCCGACCTACGCTGACAGGCATCAGTTGCACGAAGAATCCAGCCACCGACCAAACCACATTCATCATCAACCACGACCGCATGGGTAGCGCCATTGACGTGACACTCGATGTCATGGATATGAGCGGACGCCTGCTGTGGCAGCACCACGAGAGCGGACTTAACACATCAGGCAGTTACACTATCGATTGGAACCTCTGTGCCGACGGCAACAAGCCACTGCAGACGGGTGTGTATCTATACAGGGCGCGTGTCAGCTGCGACAACAGCGACTACGACTCAAAGACAAAGAAACTTATTATAATAAGGAGAAGTAAATAAAATCTGCGTTCGTACGTTATATAAACATCAACTAATGAAAGATATGGCAAAAATAATAATATCACTCATGCTCGCCCTTGCCGCACTGACAGTCCGTGCCGAGGACAAGCGCGACATGTTCAATCCTATCAATACCTCCGTCACATCTCAGTCGATAGCGCCTGACGCACGTGCAGCAGGATTTGGTGATGTAGGTGCAGCAACAGAGGCTGACGTCAACTCACAGTACTGGAATCCTGCAAAGTACCCATTCTCTATCTCCCGTGCAGGAGTAGGTCTTAACTACACCCCGTGGCTCCGTCAGCTGGTCAGCGACATGGACCTTGCCTACCTTTCAGGCTTCTATCGCATCGGCAACTACAGCGCCATATCAAGCTCTCTGCGCTATTTCTCATTGGGCGAGGTCTATATCAATTTCAACAATCTCAGCGAAGATAACTTGACAATAAACCCTTATGAGCTCTCATTCGACGTTGCCTACTCGCTGATGCTCAGCGAGAAGTTCTCCATTGCAGCAGGACTACGCTGGATATACTCCGACCTGACATACAACTACTCCGACAACAGCTCGCCAGGTTCAGCCTTTGCAGCCGACCTCGCATGGTATTATCAGGACTATATCAACCTCGGCAGCCGCGAGTGCCAGTTAGGCTTGGGCATGAACGTGTCGAACATTGGTACGAAAATCAACTTCGGCGGCGACGACAACTCGGAGTTTATCCCGACAAACATGCGTCTTGGTGCATCACTGGTTGTCCCTGTCGACGAATACAACCGTTTCACCATAGCAGCCGACGCAAACAAACTGTTGGTTCCAACCTACCCTAAGCAGTTTGAGGGCGAGACAACTGAGGACTATCAGGAACGCGTGCAGAAGAACTACTACGACATTTCTTCCATCAGAGGCATCTTCAAGAGCTTCTCCGACGCGCCTAACGGCTTCAAGGAAGAGCTGGAGGAAATACAATGGAGCTTAGGTGCGGAATACAGCTACAACGACCGTTTTGCCATCCGCGCAGGCTATCACCATGAGTCAGCGAATAAAGGTAACCGGAAATACTTCACCGTAGGAGCAGGATTCAAGATGAGCGTGTTCTCGCTCGACGCCGGATATGTCATCTCTACAGCTAAATCAAACCCTCTCGATCAGACACTACGTTTAACTCTGTCGTTCGATATGGACGGCATAAAAGACCTTTTCAAAAGATAATGACACGTATAGGAATGGGCTACGACGTCCATAAACTTGTTGAAGGACGTGACTTATGGCTTGGTGGAATAAAGATTCATCATGCCCTCGGACTGGCAGGACACAGCGATGCCGACGTACTTATCCACGCTATCTGCGACGCTCTGCTCGGAGCTGCCAATATGCGCGACATCGGATATAACTTCCCTCCGGTCAAAGGCAATGAATACGAGAACATCGACTCGAAGATTCTTCTCCGCAGGACTATCGACCTCATTGCCACAAAAGGCTATCGGTTAGTCAACCTCGACGCTACGATCTGTGCCGAGCGTCCTAAGCTTAATCCGCACGTGCCAGAGATGAAAGAGTGTCTCGCCAAGGTGATAGACACCGATTTGGATAATATATCAATCAAGGCAACGACCAGCGAGCACTTAGGTTTCACGGGGCGCGAAGAGGGTATTTCCGCCTATGCCGTCGTACTGATTGAGAAATAATCGGAAAGAAGAAAACAGCCGGTTTGTACGCATTTTATAATCAAGCGGTTGCAAATGAGCCATGCTGCACCAGCGTAGAGGTGTGAGTTATCACGTCCCGGAATCTCTGGGAAACAGACAATCCAGTAGGCATAGGGGCGTGATTTATCAAGTTCCGCCCAGTATCTTGGGTTTATCCCGAATCGGTCATTAGGACGCATATACTTAGATTTGTAATTACCGCCATGCTTCCTTACTGCTTTCGTCCGCTTGCCGACATCTGCGCTGCCATTACATCTCGACGTAGCCCGCTACGCCTTCGATGAAACGCCAGCACATCTGTTCAACAATCGAACAAAATCAGTCAAGGACTCTAATAACCGATTTGGGATTAAGCGTGGGATAATGACAGATTGAAGAAAAGCAAACGGGAGACGATACCCGTCAGAGGTATGTCTCCCGTTCTGTGTTTATAAATTTCTATAAGGCGAGAATACTATCGTCTTACCTTAATCGTGCTGCCGTCGGTATATTTAATGATGTATACACCCGGTGCGTCAGTATTGCTTACACGTGTTCCCGCTACTGTGAAGATGCTGTCAATCTGCTTTTCGCCGATAGTGTTGCTTGGCTGAACATTGTTTATGCCTGTCACCGCCGTATCATAGTTTATGACAGGAGCAATAGTCAGCGACAACGGGTCGTCTACATTCTTATACCAACTCTTTGTGCCGAGCGAATGCCCCTGGTTGTCCTGATCTTCCATGAAGTGGAATGTCGTGCATTTCTCGCCGGCGGCGCGACGCACGGCATATATCGCTATATCATCAGCGTAAGGACTGACGTCAATCGATTTGTTAGGGAATGGACCAATGGTGACGAAGAACTGCTGACCCTTCTTGATTGTCGCAGAATTTGGGAAGCGGAATATTGTAGCGACAACATTATCGGCATCGTAAGCCAGCTGGCTCGCCTTGAGACTTGTCTTTGCAAGTTCCTCGCCTGGCAGACCATCTTCGTTGCGGCTGTTGATCGTCAGTGTTATCTCAGCATCAGGCGATACGGTTGTTGTCGTTGCAAAATATACCGCAACGCTGTCAATACGTGCGTCGGCGAGTGGCGCTTTATACTCTTCGGCGAAAAGCTCCAAGCCAGTCCAATTGCTGCCGGCGTAGTTGCCATAGAAGCCGAGCGCTATCTTGGCGATGTTCTGATTCTCTTCTATGCCGATATTCCAAACCTCCTGATAGCCGCCTGCCTGAATGGCATGGACCATCATGTCCTGGCTTGAGCCGACGTTATTCTTGGCAATAAGCCCCACGCTCGTCACACCTTTATTTATATATGTGACCGTTGGGTTCTGTTCGGTGCTCTCTTCTGTGTCAGTGTTCTGGAATGCCCACTTCCATTCTGTAGGGTTGTTGGCAGAAAGGTCGCGGAATGTAACAGGCACGTCAGTAGGAACGAACACTCCTACGTATGGCGACTCATACCCTTCCTCAGGCAGTCCGATGCGTGCTTCCGGTCCGCGCTGCGAAACGACGATATAGTTTTCGCGTGTTGTTGTCGCCTTCTCCTCGCCACGGCGAACGGTGAATGTGACATTATAAGTGCCTGCCTTATTATATGTAATGACCGGATTCGTCTCTGTCGATGTGGCTGGCGTGCCGCCGTCGAATGCCCATTCTACTGCCTCCGGTTCTCCTTGTGCAAGGCTGTTGTAGCGGATTGTCTCGCCCTCGAAGATGTTTATCTGTGTAGTCGACGCAGGGTCGCCCTGCACGATACGGAAACCGTCGACAGCCAAGTCTTCGCCGCCGAATTTATAGAAGAACTGAAACTTCACCTTCTTACCTGCATACGGCTTGAGGTCGAAGCTGAACTTATTCCATATCGGTCCCGTGTAGCTGTTCTCCTGTGCCCACGTGAAAGCATCCAGAAGGCGCACGGTATTGTTTTCTTCGTCAATGACGTTGAACTGCCATGAGGCGTCGTACAGGAACACTCCCGAGAATTTGGCATAGAACTCGACAGCACTGTTTTCATTGATCAGCATTTCAGGCGATGTAAGTTCGGTCGTTCCGCTGCCTTGATAGCTTATCGATGCGGAGGTCTTGTCTTTGGCATTAATCTCTGAGAAGGACGCGTTGGCAAGTTTCCAGCCATTTCCGACGGTCCATTCAGCGACTTCCTCCTTGGAGTCGAAGCCCTGGGTGTAGACTTCCTTCACTGCCTTGTCAGTGGTGAACTTAGCCTCCAGAGGCTCATTGATTATGAAGTTGGCAGTCACAACAGCGCTGTTGACGTTGTAGCCGCGGGTCATAACATACAGACGACAGCTCTTGTCGATGGTGAACTTCACCGCCCGGCTTTCGGTTATCACGCTCTTTGTGTAGTCGCCAACGAACTCTTCTTCGCTGGCAGCCTTATCAGAGTACCATATCGTGACTGCATTTTCATCGTCGGTGCTTATAGTCACTTCTACCGGCGCGGAGAATGTTCCGCCCATAGGAGCGACAACAGGTGTCTTCAGAGGAGTCCTTGTCTTTACCAATACCTTCATCTCCACGGTCTGAGGCTTGTAGGTGTCGTTGCCGGCAAAGACTGCCGAGATGGTCACCTCCGAGTCTCGCTCTACATAAGAAGACGAGAGCACACCGTATTCATCGACCGAGCACACATTCCATGCACTGCTCTTATAGGTTATCGGTTCGAGCTTATTGGGATTCAGTAGGTCGGCAACGCCGTCGTTGCCTGAGAGGAGTTCTATGTAGGTCTTGTTGAAACTCAGCCCAGCTTCTTTGCGTATCACATACGTTGCCGAGCTTACGTCAGAGTATTCCTCGCCCTTCTTCACACATGCCTTCAGCGTTGTAGTCTCGCTGATAGTCAACGGGGTAGTGTAAAGTGTGCGGCTCTCACCTTCAACTCGCGGGTTGCTGCCGTCGGTAGTGTAGTAGATGCTGTATGTGCCGGTTTCAAGTCCTTCTGCTGAAAGCGCTACGGTCTGTGGTGTGTCGTATATTCCTCCTGCAAGCGAAAAGGTGGGAGCGGCTACTGCAGAGGCAATCACCTCGTAGTCGATCTCCACCTTCTTTATATATAGCACATTCTTTTTCTCACTCGTCTGGTCAAGATTTATCTGTATCTTGCCTTCCTGCGCCTCACCATTTGGTGCAAAGGCATGCTCAGTGTGATTGCTTGTCAGTGCTTTCGCCTCATTTCCGTCCGAGAGATATTTCTGTCCGTTGATGATTACACTGACGTTAGCCTGATTCTCTTCTTTAGCCGTCTTCGCTGTCACACGCACTGCCTTAATCTTACCAGCCAAGGCAGTTGTCCACATCTCGGTATGGCTTGCTGCCTCTGAGCTTTTGCCGATGGTCTGACCACCGGTTTTCACGTAGGCATAGGTATGTGTGCCTTCCGAACGGATACTCCACTCCAATCCGTTGAGAGTTGTGGTATATACATCTTTCACCACATAGGACGTGCCGAAGTTATAGAAACCCTCGGAGCCCACTGTAGTGTGAGCTTTGTCCCAAATCATAGTCCATGTCTTTGTATCTGCCTGCACGGAGAGCGGCAAAACCATAAGAACTAAGGAAATAAATAAAACGAGTTTTTGTTTAATCATAATGTATAATTTAAGTGTTATAACGCATACAAAGATAATTAAAAAACAAGGAATGACAAATAAATTACACTGTAAAACTTACAGAATAAAAGTATTTCGACCGGCAAAGCATAAATTGTCATTTTCTGCAAAACAGCGTTTAACCCAATCAATCAATAGATTTAGGTTTAAAACGTTGCTGATTTTAGAAAAGAATTATTCCGCACTGGCGGAAGGAACTCGCGTATCGTAAAGAAAAAATCATCTCCGGCATGTGGTAATACGTAATTAAATCATAGATTTATTTGGATATTCCATGTGATAACATTATCTTTGCAAAGGGAAAATATAAAATCAAATATTATGAAGAAGTTTATATCAACATATCTGTTACTGTGTTTTACTCTCATTGCCGGCGCCCAGATACTTGAGCCGGTGAAGTTCTCCGCAACTCTCAAAACGGGCAACACCGCCAATGGCGAGATTGTCTTCACAGGAAAAATCGATAAGGGATGGCATGTCTATTCCACCAATCTCGGCAATGACGGACCCATAGAGGCATCGTTGACAGTAAACAATAAGGAAGGCATCGAACTGGTGGGAAAACTCACAGCCGTCGGCAACGAAAAGTCTGAGTTCGACGAATTGTTCGGAATGAAACTGCGTTTCTTTGAGAACAACGTGAAATTCGTGCAGAAGGTCAAGTTCACCAAGCCCGACTACAGCATCGACTGCTATCTCACATACGGTGCCTGCAATGACCAGAACTGCCTGCCACCTTCCGACGTAGAGTTGAAGAAAGCAGGCAAAAGCCCTGCCATAGACAGCGGCGTCAAGGCTGAGGACGAGGCAAAGGCTGAGGAAAGACCAGAAGCAACAACCCAAGAAGAGGATGAAAACGCCGACGCCGTGGTACTGTCAGCGGTAGACAGCACAGCCGTGGATGCCGGTTCCGACCTATGGGCGCCGGTCGTTGACGAACTGAAAGCGGTCAACACCAACAACGATATAGCAGGAAAGGGGCTGTTATATATCTTCTTTATGGGTATTGTCGGTGGACTGTTAGCTCTTGTAATGCCTTGCATATGGCCTATCATTCCCATGACCGTGAGCTTCTTCCTGAAGCGCGCACAAGGTGATAAGCGAAAGGGCGTCATGGATGCAGTGATATACGGCATATCCATTGTGGTCATCTTCCTCGCACTGGGCATCCTCGTCACCGTCATAGCAGGTCCGAGCAAGCTCAACGAACTGTCAACAAACGCATATTTCAACATCTTCCTGTTTGTCCTGCTGATAGTGTTTGCACTGTCGTTTTTCGGTTGGTTTGAGATTAAACTGCCCGACAGCTGGGCTAACAAAGTTGACACCAAGGCATCATCGACGACAGGACTGTTGAGTATATTCCTCATGGCTTTCACCCTCGTGCTGGTGTCATTCTCATGCACAGCACCAATCATCGGACTGCTGCTCGTCGAGACTGTCACCTCGGGCAACTGGGTAAGCCCTACTGTAGGAATGTTTGGCTTCGCACTTGCCTTAGCCGTTCCGTTCACACTATTTGCCCTCTTCCCTTCATGGCTTAAGAGCGCACCACGCTCCGGCTCATGGATGACAAGAATAAAGGTTGTTCTTGGATTCATCGAATTAGCGTTCGCCCTGAAGTTCTTCTCCGTTGCCGACCTTGCCTACGGCTGGCATCTGCTCGACCGCGAGGTGTTCCTATCATTGTGGATAGCCATATTCCTCTTCCTCGGGCTCTACCTCATCGGCGTGCTGAAGTTCCAGGAAGACGAGATAGGCGGCGACATAAACAAGCCAATGCCGGTGATAAGCATCATGGGCGGACTGATTTCTTTCGCCTTCGCCATATATATGATTCCGGGTCTGTGGGGCGCACCATGCAAGGCAGTATCGGCTTTCGCTCCTCCAATGAACACTCAGGACTTCAACCTCAACACAAAGGTCGTTGAGGCAGAATATAAAAACTACGATGAAGGCATGGCGGCGGCAAAGGCAGCAGGCAAGCCGGTATTCATCGACTTTACGGGATTCGGATGTGTGAACTGCCGAAAGATGGAAGCGGCAGTATGGACCGACCCGACAGTGGCTGACCGACTGACAAAAGACTATGTGCTAATCTCGCTCTACGTCGACGACAAGACGCCGCTGGCAGAGCCGATGGAGGTCGAGTTCAACGGCAGGAAGCGCACGTTAAGAACCGTCGGCGACAAGTGGAGTTACCTGCAAGCATCAAAGTTCGGCGCCAACGCTCAGCCGTTCTATGTCTGTCTCGACAACGACGGCAAACCGCTCGGAGGAAGTTACTCCTACAACGAGGACATAGCAGCCTATAAGGAGTTCCTCGAAAACGGACTGAAGAACTACAAGAAATAACCTATAGCCCCACCATGTAAAGGGGCACTATTACTACTACAACCTATGTTAGATACATCTATTCGCAAACAGATCATCGAATTGATCAATCAGGAAGTAGTTCCCGCCGTAGGATGCACAGAACCTATGGCTGTGGCGTTATGCACTGCAAAAGCCGCCGAGACACTCGGATGCAGACCGGAAAGAATCAAGGTATTGCTCAGCGCCAACATCTTAAAGAACGCTATGGGTGTCGGCATTCCGGGCACGGGAATGATCGGACTCAACATAGCCATTGCCTTAGGAGCGCTGATAGGAAAGTCGGAATATCAGCTTGAAGTGATAAAAGACCTCACTCCCGAGAGCCTCGAAGAGGGAAAGACGTTCATGAAAGAGGCGTCAATTGAGGTAAAGCTCAAGAAAGACAACACCGAAAAACTGTATATCGAGACCATTCTCTCTGCTGGCGAACACTCTGCCAGGGTCATCATCGCCGGCGGACATACCAATATCATATACGTAGAAAAGGACGGCGAAACACTGTTCGACAAGAATATAACATCGACAGACAGCAAGGAGACAAACTGCAATCTTAACCTTAGAATGGTGTGGGACTTCGCAATGACAACACCGGTCAATGAGATCAGTTTCATCCTTAAGACTCGCGAATATAATTTCCGCGCCGCAGAGGAGAGCATCAAAGGCAACTATGGTCACTGCCTCGGCAAGACCATAGGACGTCCGCTGGCTCACGGCATCTTCGGCAACTCTATCTTCTCGCACATAATATCAAAGACTGCCTCAGCATGCGACGCACGTATGGGCGGTGCGATGATTCCCGTCATGAGCAACTCAGGCTCGGGCAACCAAGGCATCTGCGCCACCAATCCTGTTGCAGTCTACGCTCTCGAGAACGAGAACACCGAGGAAGAGACCATACGCGCGCTGACACTCAGTCATCTCACCGCCATATACATCAAGCAGAGTCTCGGTCGGCTGTCGGCACTATGCGGCTGTGTAGTGGCAAGCATCGGCTCTTCATGTGGCATAACATACCTCATGGGAGGCAACTACGAACAGATCTGTTTCTCAGTGAAGAACATGATTGCCAACCTTACAGGCATGATATGCGACGGAGCAAAACCGTCGTGCTCGCTGAAAATCACATCAGGAGTGAGCACGGCACTACTATCGGCATTGCTCTCTATAGAGGGACGTCATGTCTGTTCGGCTGAGGGTATCATCGAAGACGATGTCGACAAGAGCATACGTAACCTGACATCAATCGGTGCCGACGCCATGACAGAGACCGATAATATGGTGCTCAACATCATGACAAACAAGAACTGTTAGGATAGAAAACATTACAAACAATATATAAGCCTGTTTTTCTATGTACACAAAATTTCAAGAACATCTGTTGCAAGAGCTCGCCACAATCAAAGCTGACGGACTTTACAAGGAAGAAAGAATCATCGAGTCTGCACAAGGTGCAGAGATCATGGTGAAAGGTAAGAAATGTCTCAACTTCTGTGCAAACAACTATCTGGGTCTGGCAAACAACCCTGAACTCATCGAGGCTGCAAAGAAGGCTATGGACAACCGTGGTTTCGGTATGGCGTCAGTACGCTTTATCTGTGGCTGTCAGGATCTGCACAAGGAACTCGAACGTAAGATTGCAGAGTTCTTCGGCACCGAGGATACCATTCTTTATGCCGCTTGCTTTGATGCCAACGGCGGTGTGTTCGAGCCATTGCTGACCGCAGACGACGCAATAATCAGCGACGCATTGAACCACGCGTCTATCATCGACGGCGTGCGTCTGTGCAAGGCACAGCGTTTCCGCTATGCCAACGCCGACATGGCTGACCTCGAGGCTAAGCTGCAGGAGGCTCAAAGTTGTCGCTTCCGCATCATCGTCACCGACGGTGTGTTCTCTATGGACGGTAATGTTTGTCCACTGGATAAGATTTATGAGCTCGCTCAGAAGTACGACGCAATGGTCATGGTAGACGAGAGTCACTCTGCCGGAGTGGTAGGAAAGACCGGTCGTGGTGTCACCGAGCGATTCAATATGCGTGGCAAGGTAGAGATTATCACCGGCACACTCGGCAAGGCTTTCGGCGGTGCAATGGGTGGATTCACCACAGGAAAGAAGGAGATAATCGATATGCTGCGCCAACGCTCACGCCCGTACCTGTTCTCCAACTCTATGGCTCCGGGGCTCGTAGCTGCAGGAATACGCATGATCGACCTCATCGACGAGAGCAACGAACTGCAGGACAAGTTACACGAGAACACAGAATACTTCCTCAGTCGCATGAAGCAAGAAGGGTTCGACTGCAAACCAAGTGAGAGCGCAATATGTGCCGTGATGATTTACGATGCTGCAAAGTCGCAGATATACGCAAAGAAAATGCAGGAGAAGGGTATCTTCGTCACCGGATTCTACTACCCCGTAGTACCAAAGGGACAGGCACGCATACGAGTACAAGTGTCTGCTGCACATGAGCGTGCTCATCTCGATAAGTGTGTAGAAGCATTCAAGGCTGTGAGAGCTGAGATAGAAAACGCATAATATCATCTTTATTATAATCATCCCCGACGCATATCGGGGAGATTTCTAACATATAGAACATGAAAAATATTCTTATCATTGGAGCTGGTGGACAGATTGGTTCGGAACTGACGATGAAACTACGCGACACCTATGGCGACAGCAATGTGGTGTGTTCTGACCTCCGGCAGCTCAGTGGCGATGTCTACGAACGTGGACCTATCGAGCAGATTGACTCTACCGACATACAGAGAATCGCCGATACTGTAAAGAAATACAATATCGACACCATTTATAATCTTGCGGCTATCCTATCGGCAACGGCAGAGAAGAAACCCATGCTTGGATGGAATGTGGGCATTGGCTCGCTGGTCAACTGCCTTGAGGTTGCCCGCGAGAATCATTGCGCACTGTTCACGCCAAGTTCTATCGGTGCCTTCGGACCATCAACGCCCAAGGATAACACTCCGCAGGACACTATTCAGCGACCTAACACAATGTACGGCGTAACAAAGGTGACGGGCGAATTGCTTAGCAACTACTACTTCTACCGTTTCGGCGTCGACACGCGTTCAGTGCGTTTCCCCGGACTGATCAGCTGGAAGACACTGCCCGGTGGCGGCACAACGGACTATGCTGTAGACATTTTCTACTCTGCTGTCAAGGGCGAGGAGTTTGTCTGTCCGCTGAAACCAGATACCTTTATGGATATGATGTACATGCCTGACGCACTGAAGGCAATGACTGACATAATGGAAGCCGACCCCGACAAACTCGTGCATCGCAACAGTTTCAATGTAACGTCAATGAGTTTCTCGCCTGAAATAATTTACGAGGCAATAAAGAAACACTATCCCGATTTCAAGATACGCTATGAGCTTGACGAGAACGTTCAGCACATCGCAGACTCTTGGCCAAACAAATTGGACGACAGCTGCGCACGCAACGAATGGGGCTGGCAGCCTCATTTCGACCTTGAGAAGATGACTGTCGACATGATAGAGAACCTCAAGCGTAAGTTGAAAGTGGGACTTTGATATGACTGCTGCGAAGATACGACATAATGTAAAGGACATCACTGTAAAGCAGAAAGCCTATTCTTAGCAGCAAATCACTTAGTGTATTATAATAAACCCGAATCGGTCATTAGACCGCATTTGCTTAGATTTGTAATTACCGT
>ENA-OWND01001254-OWND01001254.1-metagenome-genome-assembly--contig:-NODE-1254-length-15784-cov-10.998792_pt1 | contig 15784 bp, 16 predicted proteins | sample MGYA00245342_ERZ651119 | MGnify/ENA primary metagenome ERZ651119 (study PRJEB26857, sample SAMEA4031756) | metagenome | biome: human; feature: oral; material: saliva | place: Philippines | collected 2014...
TGCCTTCCCTCGCTTCAAGTGAGCCTAGGCAACTAGCCGCATAGCTCCGCGCGGGCCCGTCAGGGTCCGCGCGGAGTTTTTTCACGGCGTGGGGGTGAGCCAAATCCGCGTTCGTAGGGCACGATAGAAGAATGGCTAGTCGTCGTCCTTCCTCCCGCCCCTCCTCGCGCCGCCGCTCCTCCACGTCGGAGGCAGCGCGCACGACGCGTGAGATCAACGCGGAAAAGTCGCGTCAGCGCAGGGCCGCGGCCAAGGCAGCACAGTCCTCGAAGGGGGACGAGGCCTCGGCGCGGCGCGCGCGCACGGGAAAGAAAGCGGACGCTGGGAAGGCCGAGGCGGGCGCGGAGCGCAAGGCCTCCGCGAAGGAACGGCGGGCGCAGCGCGCCCGGGAGCGCCAGGGCGCTCGGGGCGGCCGTGAGGGTGCCTCCGTCCTGTCGATCGGCGGCCTGGACATCTCCACGCGCCTCGTCGTCGTCCTGACGGTCGCCGCGATCCTCGCGGTCATGCTGGTGCCCAGCGTGTACCAGTGGTGGCAGCAGGAACGCGAGCTCGCCCAGATCAAGGCGCAGGTCGCCGAGCAGCAGCGCCAAAACGAGGAGATGCAGCGCCAGTTGGACCTGTGGAATGACCCGGACTACATCTCGACGCAGGCGCGTGAACGCCTGGGGTACGTGCGCCCGGGTGAGACTCAATACACGGTTGTGGATCCGGGGCCGCAATACCAGGATTCCGCGATGGCTGCGGCCGCGGCGCCGACGGGGCCCGCGCGGCCCTGGGTGCAGCAGCTCGCTATCCTAGTGGGGAAGGCGGACCAGCCGCCGAGCGCGACGCCCATCCCGTCGGCTGACACCAGCCAGTCGGGCCAGGCGCCCACCACCGGCCAAGAAAGCGGAGAATGAGCCTCGTTAACACCACCGACGCCACCGAAGAGGACCTCGAGGTCCTGCGCGAGCAGCTGGGGCGCGTGCCCCGAGGCGTCGTCGGCATCGCCGCGCGCTGCCTGTGCGGCCGTCCCACGGTCGTCGCCACCGCGCCGCGCCTGCCCGACGGGACCCCATTCCCCACGACCTACTACCTGACGCATCCGGCCGCCGTGAAGGGTGCCTCGACGCTGGAGGCCGAGCACGTCATGGACGCCCTGAACGAGGAGCTCGCCGCCGACGAGGAGCTGCGCGCCGCCTACGCGCGCGCCCACCAGGCCTACATCGATGCGCGCCTGTCCCTGGGCGACGTCCCGGAGATTTCCGGCGTGAGCGCGGGCGGCATGCCGACGCGCGTCAAGTGCCTGCACGCCCTCGTGGGCCACTCGCTGGCCGCGGGACCGGGCGTGAACCCGATCGGCGATCGCGCGCTCGCCATGCTTGAGGAGCGCGGCCTGTTTTCGACCGCGCGCTGCTCCTGCTGAGCGCACCCACATGAGCTAGCCCCGGCCTCGTCCGGGAAAGAACCCACCAGAAACGAAGCGATGACCCGCGTAGCTGCCATTGACTGTGGAACGAACTCCATCCGACTGCTCGTCGCCGACGCCACCGTCGGCGAGGACGGCAGGCCCCGCCTCGCCGATCTGACGCGCCAGATGCGCATCGTGCGCCTGGGGCAGGGGGTGGATGCGCGCGGCTACCTGGATCCGGCTGCGATCGAGCGGACGGTGGAGGCGACGGTCGAGTACCAGCGCATGATCGAGAAGCTGGGCGCGACGCGCACCCGCTTCGTGGCGACCTCGGCGACGCGCGACGCCTCCAACAGCGCCGAATTCGTCCGCCAGATCCGGGCCGTCATCGGCGTCGAACCCGAGGTGGTCGTCGGCACGCAGGAGGCGTCGCTGTCGTTTAGCGGCGCGGTCGGCGGGCTCGGGGAGGGGGTTGACGCCCCCATGCTGGTCGTCGATATCGGCGGCGGCTCGACCGAGCTGGTGCTGGGCTCGACGAGCGTCAAGCAGGCGGTGTCGATCGACATGGGCGCGGTGCGCGTGACGGAGAAGTTTTTCGCCCACGTCGACCCCGCGGGCGGCGTGCCCAAGGCGGAGCAGGAGCGGGCGATCGCGTGGATCGACGAGCAGCTGGACGGCGCGGAGAAGGCGGTGGATCTGGCGCGGGTGCGTTCCCTCGTGGGCGTCGCCGGCACGGTGACGACGCTGACCGCGCAGGCGCTGGGGCTCACCTCCTACCAGCCCGAACGCATCCACGGGGCGCGCCTGAGCGCCGACCAGATCGAGGAGGCCGTGCGCTTCATGGTCGACCAGCCGATCTCCGTCAAGGCGTCCCTGGGCTTCATGCCCGAGGGCCGCGAGGACGTCATCGCCGCGGGCGCGCTCATCTGGAGCCGCATCGTGACGCGCGTCCTGGAGCGTGCGCGCGACGCCGGGCACCCCATCGACGAGGTCGTCACCTCCGAGCATGACATCCTCGACGGCATCGCGATGGCGATGATCGATCAGGCTTGATGCGGGCGCCGGCCTCCCGTAGGCTGGACTCGCGCCTCGCCCCCGTGGCCCAATTGGCAGAGGCAACCGACTTAAAATCGGTGTGTTGTGGGTTCGAGTCCCACCGGGGGTACTATCCGCGCGGCACGGACGAGGCCGTGGCCGGGGCTCGCCTGAGCGTGCCCCGGGTGGATCCTCAGTTTCGTTGCGCGCATAATGGTACGTTTCCCACTGTGGGGGTGCCTCGTGCGACACTAGAGGCAATGCATCACTGACCAAGGAGGAAATATGGCCAACCCGGTGATGAACTCGATTCAGAAGGACTGGTCCGCTCAGTCCCAGACTCCCGCTGGATATCCCACGATGCCCGGCTATCAGCCTGCCGCCCAGCAGGCACCCAACCCCTACGGGGGCCAGGCGAACCCCTACGCGGCCCAGCAGGGCCAGGCGTATGGCCAGCAGGGCGCCTACGGTATGCCCCAGGAGCAGGCCTATGGCCAGCAGGGCGCCTACGGGGATCAGATGGCCTCCTATGAGGCGATGATGAACGCCCCGGCCGCCGACGCGGTGGACCGTGGGCACATGACCTACGACGACGTCGTGGTGAAGTCCCTCATGTGCTTCGGCCTGCTGGTGGCCGGCGCCGTCGTCGGCTGGATGACCGGCGTGATTGTTCCCGGCCTGGCGATGCTGACCGCCCTCGGCCTGTGCGCCGTGACCCTCTGCCTGGGCCTGTTCGTGCGCTTCTCGAAGAAGGTGCGCCCCGGGGCGATTATCGCCTACTCGCTGCTCGAGGGCTTCGTGTTGGGTGCGCTGTCCTTCGCCTTCGAGACGCTCTACCCGGGCATCGTCGTCCTGGCTGTCCTGGCGACCCTGATCGTGATCGGCGTGACGCTTGCGGCGTTCAGTTTCGGCTTCGTGCGTAACTCCAAGACCCTGACCCGCGTGGCTCTCCTGGGCTCGACCGCTTTCGCCGTCTACTACGGCATCAGCTTCGTGCTGGGGGTCACCGGCGCCGTCGACATGACGCTGGTGCGCAATATTCAGGTCTTCGGTATCCCGCTGGGCGTCATCATTGGCCTGCTCGCCGTGTTCATCGGCGTCCTGTGCCTCGTGCGCGACTTTGACGCCGTCAAGGTTGGCGTGAACGCCGGCGTGCCCGTCAAGTACTCCTGGCTGTGCACCTTCGCGATCATGACGGACGTCATCTGGATCTACCTCGAGATCCTCAGGATCCTGTCGTACTTCATGCGCCGCGACTGACGGCTCGTCCACCATCCGACACGCACCCCAACAAGGAAGAACCCATGGAGAACATTTCTGTCACCGGCGAATTCGGCCGCAAGCCCGCCCTCTCCTTCGACGGCACTCCCTCTGACGAGCTCGTCGTCGAGGTCCTGCGCGCCGGCGACGGCCAGGTGGTCGAGGCCGGCGACACGATCACCTGCCACTACTACGGCGCGGTCTTCGGCTCGGCGACCGACTTCGACAACTCCTTCGACCGCGGCGGCGCCCTGTCCTTCCAGATCGGCGTCGGCATGGTTATCCCCGGTTGGGATGAGGGCCTGGTGGGCAAGCGCGTGGGCGACCGCGTGCTCCTGTCCATCCCCGCCGAGCTCGGCTACGGCGCGCGCGGTGTCCCGCAGGCCGGCATTCCCGGCGGCGCGACCCTCGTCTTCGTCACCGACATCCTCGGCGTGAACTGATCGCAGCCGAGGCGCGGGGCGGGCCAGCACGTGTGTGTTGGCCCGCCCCCGTTTCATGTGCGGCGTCGCCGATTACTCGTGTGGCAGCGCCGGGCAGGCGAGGCCCGTGCGCGCGTGGCACTCGTAGCCGCCCGGATTCTTGAACAGGTACTGCTGGTGGTAGTCCTCCGCGTACCAGAAGCGGGCGTCGGAGTCCTCGGGAGGCGCGGGGGCGATGCTCGTCTGGATGGGGCCGAAACCCGCAGCGGTGAGCACCTCCTGGTAGGCGTCCCGCAGCGCCACGGCATCGCGCAGCTGCTCCGGCGTCGTCGTCCAGATAGCGGAACGATACTGGTCGCCGAGGTCGTTGCCCTGGCCGCCCACCTGCGTGGGGTCGTGAATCTCGAAGAACAGTCGGATCAGGTTCGCGGCGCTCGTGGTCGCGGTGTCGAAGAGGACCCGCACGGTCTCGGCGTGGCCCGTCGAATGCGAACACACCTGCTCATACGTCGGATCGGGGGCGTGCCCTCCCATGTACCCTACGGCTGTCGAGACGACGCCGGGAGCGTTCCACATGGCTTTTTCGACGCCCCAGAAACAGCCCGCCGCCAGGAAGATGACCTCCTGGCCTGCCCCGGCCTCGTCGACGAGCGAAGAACCTAACACGGCGTGAGTGGAGGAGCGAACCCCCGTGCGCGCGAGCGAAAACAGTGATCTCATGCCTTCATTTCACCACCGAGCGCCCTACCTGCGCGCGCCAAGCGCGTGAGGGGCGGAAAACGGGGGGAGCGCGGGTAACCTAGGGGCGTGAGAAAAGGAGTACCCGTGGCCGACGCACCCCAACACCCCCGCTGGAAGCTATCCGACCTGATGGGACGACTTAGCGCGGCGCTGCCCGCGAAGAACGCCGCCCAGAACCCGGAGCCCGCACCCGTCATGGTGTCGGTGCGTGAGGAACGCGAGGACGAACGCGATGTCGCCGTCGCCGTCCCACGCACCCTGCGCGTGGCCGCCGCGTTCTCCTGGCGCACCCTCGTCGTCGTGGGACTGGTCGCCGTCATCCTGTGGGGCGCCGCCCGGCTGACGCTCGTCATCATGCCGGTCGCGATCGCGCTGACGATCACCGTCCTGCTCGAGCCTCTCGTGTCGTGGATGCGCCGCACGCTGCGCTTCCCTTCCTCCCTGGCGGCGACCGTCGGCCTGCTGGTCTTCTTCGCTGTCGTCGCCGGCGCGCTCAGTCAGGCGGCCGCCGAGCTCATCCAGCAGGTCCCGCAGCTGGCGTCGCAGGCCGCAGCGGGCTTCGCCGCGCTCCTGGATGCGATCACGCACAACGAATACCTGAAGAATGGGCCCCTCAAGCTTGACACGACCGTCCTGAGTCAGGCCGCCGAGCAGCTGCGCAGCGAGCTGGTGAACTGGCTGAACACGAACAAGGAAACGCTGGCGACCGGTGCCCTGAACATCACATCCTCGGTGGGGACGCTGGCCACCTCCGCCCTGACGATGCTGTTCTGCCTGTTCTTCTTCCTGAAGGAGGGCCGCTCCATCTGGCTGTGGTGCGTGCGCCTGCTGCCCGCGCCCGCGCGCGTGCCCGTCCACGAGAGCGCGATTCGCGGCTGGTCGACCTTCGGTTCCTACGTGCGCACGCAGATTCAGGTCGCGGCGATCGACGCGACCGGTATCGCGCTGGGTGCCTTCTTCCTGGGGGTGCCCCTCGCGATCCCGATCGGCGTCATCACCTTCTTCGCGGCGTTCGTGCCGATTCTGGGCGCCATGACGTCGGGCGTCATCGCCGTCCTGGTGGCGGCCGTGAACGGCGGCCTGACGAAGGCCATCATCATGCTGGTCATCATCCTGGTGGTCCAGCAGGTCGAATCGAACATCCTGCAGCCCTTCATGATGTCGAACGCGGTGTCCCTGCACCCCGTGGCCGTCATGCTGGTGATCACCGCGGGTTCTGCGATCGCGGGTATCGCCGGGGCGGTTTTCTCCGTGCCGATCGCCGCTTTCGTGAACGCCACCGTCATGTACCTGCACGGCTACGATCCGATGCCGGAGCTGGCTACCGCCCAGGATCGCCCTGGGGGTCCTCCGGGGATGCTCGAGAAGCAGATCGCGGCGAGCTACGCGGGTAAGTCGGACACGCGCCCCTACGTGGCGCACCCGGAATCCGAGGGGGACGAGGTCGTGGCGTCGGTGGACGCTCACGTCGAGCTTCACGTGGAGGCAGACAAGGCCGCGCCGACCGCTGAGGCCTCGCTGCCTGAGAAGGAGAAGCCGGGGGAGCCTCCGACTCCGCACGTGGAGGCCTGAGACGCCCTGGCGCATATGCGTGAGCGGGTCCCACCAGCCGGTGGGACCCGCGTCGCGTCTGTGGGGCGCGCGGTAGCCCGCGTGGGGCCGCCCGCGCCTCGGGTCAGCCCTCGAAGGGCTTGGCGTCGAGGATCTCGACGTCGATCATGCGGCCGGTGGGGGCCTCGAAGGAGAGCTTGTCGCCGGCCTTGTGGCCGATGACGGCGGCGCCCAGGGGAGCTTGGGCGGAGAAGACCTGGATGCCCAGGTCGCCTCCGGCGTCGCGCGACCCCAGGAGGAAGGTCTGCTCGCGGCCGGCCACCAGGGCGGTGACGACCATGCCGGGCTCAACGATGCCGTCGTCGGCGGGGGTCTCGCCCACTTCGGCGTGTTCGAGCATTTCCTGGAGGGCCTGGATGCGCGTCTCGTTCATCGACTGCTCGTTGCGGGCGGCGTGGTAGCCGCCGTTCTCGCGCAGGTCGCCCTCCTGGCGGGCGGCGTCGATGAGTCGGGCGATTTCGACGCGCTTGACCTCGACGCGTTCCTTGAGCTCGTTTGCGAGCAGGTCGTATTGTGCCTGCGTGAGCCACTGAGTGTCGGCCATGGTTCCTCCGTTGACGTGTGTCAGTCCATTGAGCGCCGACACGGGGGTGTCGGCGCGCACGGTGTCGAGTGTAGCAACATTGCGCGCGCCGATACGGTCATGACCGCGCCGGTGGCGCGTCAGCCGCCCAGGACCGCCAGGTAGACGGCGACGCAGTGGCAGGCCCACGCGGCCACGGTGAAGGCGTGGAAGATTTCGTGGAAGCCGAACCAGGTGGGGGAGGGGTCGGGTTTCTTCGTGCCGTACACGATCGCGCCGAGCGTGTAGAGGACGCCGCCGGCGACGATGAGCCACACGACGGCGGGCCCGCCTCCCGCCCACAGCTGGGGCAGGTACCAGACGGCGACCCAGCCCAGGGCCACGTAGATGAGGGTGGTGAGCCAGCGCGGGGCGGTGGGCCAGAACAGGTTGAGGAGGATGCCGGCGAGAGCGCCGCCCCAGACGACGGACAGGAGGATGGTGGCGTCTACGCGGTCCAGGAGCGCGATGGTCAGCGGCGTGTAGGTGCCGGCGATGAGCAGGAAGATGTTGGAGTGGTCCAGGCGCTTCCACATGGTCTCCCAGCGGGGCGCCCAGTAGAAGCGGTGGTAGGTGGCGGAGACCCCGAACAGGATGAGGGAGCACGCCAGGTAGACGGCGGATCCGATCTTCGTGGGGGTCGTGGGTGCCAGGCACACCAGGACGATGGACGCGGCGAGCGACAGGGGGGTGGCGGCCAGGTGGAGCCATCCGCGTAGCTTGGGCTTGATCTGGACGAGCTGCCCGGTTGCCCACTGTTTGGGCGTGAGCGATGCGATCTTCATGCGTGTTCCCTCATCTCTTCTTACGCCACCGTAGGTTACTACGCCGTAGGTTTGTGGATGTGGCTTGTTCTCGCACTGCGAGAGCATTTCTGTTTCCCTGTGACCAACGGCGCGATACCCTTAATCTCATAAGAGTACGCCGCGCCGAAAGGTGTGACACCGAGAAAGGGACGACATGGGCCAGTGGAACATGCTCTACGACATGTATGAGCGTCGCCTGAAAGCCGAGCTGTCCGACGCGGCCGTGCCCAAACATATCGGCGTCATCTTGGATGGGAACCGCCGCTGGGCGAAGTCGCTGGGTGCCACGGCCTCCCAGGGACACCGCGCGGGTGCGGGCAAGATCAGCGAGTTCCTTCAGTGGTCGGAGGACGCGGGCGTCTCCATCGTGACGCTGTGGCTCTTGTCCACCGATAATCTCTCGCGCGACGCGGGCGAGCTGGGTGAGCTGCTGCGCATCATCTGTGAGGCCGTGTCTCTCCTGGCCGACCAGGGGCGATGGAAGCTGGCGGTCGTCGGCGACCTGGCCCTGCTGCCCGAGAAGGTGGCCGAGGACCTGCGTTCTTCCGTCGCGCGCACCGCGGACGTGCAGGGGATGACCGTCAATATCGCGGTGGGATACGGCGGCCGACACGAGATCACCGAGGCCGTCCGCGCCATGATGCGCGAGGCCTCCGCACAGGGGCGCACCCTCGACGAGCTCGCCGACTCCTTCACGGACGCGGACATCACCGCCCACCTGTACACGAAGGACCAGCCCGACCCCGACCTCGTCATCCGCACCTCGGGGGAGCAGCGCCTGTCCGGTTTCATGCTGTGGCAGTCCGTGCACTCCGAGTACTACTTCTGCGAGGTCTACTGGCCGGACTTCCGCCGCGTGGACTTCCTGCGCGCTCTGCGTTCTTACGCCCAGCGCGAGCGTCGCATGGGCAAGTAGGCGCGCGCCGCATCCCGCGCACGCAAACACTGAACGAGGCCGGACCCCGCTGTGGGGACCGGCCTCGCCCGCGTTGGTGGGGGAGCCGCCTCAGGACAGTTCGTGCGCCCAGGGCGGGTTCGCGCCCTTACGTGACACGGTCACGTCGGACACGGCGCTCGCGCGGTCGATGATCGCGTGGACCTGCTCTTCGGACAGGGCTCGCAGCGCCTCGCGCGCGTCGGCGCCGCGCAGGCCCATGCCCCACATGGCGTCGATGATGCCTCCCATGAAGGAGTCTCCCGCGCCGACCGTGTCGACGACCGCGACGTCGCCCGGCGTCTTCGTGACGCGCAGCCCCGAGGAGGTGACGGCGAGGCTCCCGTGCTTGCCGCACGTGACGACGACGAGCGCCGGTCCCATGCCCAGCCAACGTTCCACGACCTCGTCGATGGGCGCGCCGCCCGTCAGCCACTCGATGTCCTCATCCGACACCTTGACGACGTCCGCCAGCGCGATGAAACGCTCGAGGGAGGCGAGGGCCGCCTCGGGTTCGCCCATGATCGAGGGGCGCGCGTTCGGGTCGAAGCACACGAGCGCGTGCTCGCGGCCGCGGGTCAGCGCGTCAAGAACGGCGGATGCGCCCGGCTCGATGATCGCCGAAATCGAGCCCGCCTCGAGGATCTGAGCGGTAGGCGGAACGGTGATCGGTGGAGCCGGCGCCCACTCCAGGTCGAAGGTGTAGGAGGCGGCCCCCGACTCGTCCAGGCGTGCCAGCGCCGTCGACGTGTGCGAGGCACCGCGCGAGGCACCGGTGACGTGCACGCCGGAATCGTACATGTGGAAGTCGATGAGGCGGCCGCGCTCGTCCAGACCGATCCAGGTCGCCAGCGCCACCGGGCGGCCGAGGCGACCCAGCGTCAGGGCGACGTTCGCGGGAGAGCCACCTGGGACCTCAACGGGGAAGTCGGGCTGCTCGTGCGTGATGACGACGTCGATGAGCGCCTCGCCGATCGCGAGAATGTGGGGTCCAGATTGCACCGTCATGGTGTCTCCTCGCCTGCGGGTGTGAGTGGATCTACAGAATGTAGATTAGCGCGCTTCGGGGGTCGGGGGCGTCGCGCGTCCAGAAAGACGCGCCTGCGCGCCGTCCAGAATCTGAGAACAGCGCGCCGCCAGGGCCTCGCCACGCTCCCACATGGTGAGAGTGTCCTCGAGCGGCGCCTGCCCGCCCTCGAGGGTCTGGACGATGCGCACGAGCTCGTCGCGCGCCTCCTCGTAGCCGAGGGACTGGGGATCGGGGAGCTGATCGTTCGTGGTCATGGCAGTGTTCCTTTGGGTGAGAGGGTCCGAGGCCGAGGCCGGGGCGGGCCGCGCAGGTCAGGCGTCGTTGGTGGGTGCGTCCGTGGGGGGAGTGGGGCTGGTGGCGCCCACGACTTGGGCGACCATGCGGCCCGACGCGAGGATGCCTTCGATGAGATCGCCCTTCTTCACCTGCGCCGAGGAGGTGATGAGCGCGCCCGACGGGGTCTTCAGGAGCGCGTACCCGCGGTCGAGGGTCGCCTGCGGGGACAGGGCGGTCAGCGTCGCGCGCGAGCGCGTCAGCCGCTGGCGTTCGGATGCGAGGCGGCGTTCGATCGCCGAGCGCATCGCCGTGACGCGCTGCGTGAGGGCCGCGCGGTGCCCCTCGACGATCGCCTCTGGGCCCCGGAGGACCGGGCGCGAGGCGATGAGCGTCAGGTTCGAGCGCTCCGTCGCCAGGCGCGCGCCCACCGCCCCGCGCATGCGGGTGAGGGCCTGGGAGAGAGCGTCGCGCTCGCGGGCGCGGTCGGGCACGATGCGGCGGGCCGCGTCCGTGGGGGTCGAGGCCCGGTAGTCGGCGACGAGGTCCAGCAGGGGAGAGTCGCCTTCGTGGCCGATCGCGGAGACGATGGGGGTGCGGGCGTCCGCGACGGCGCGCACGAGGCGCTCGTCGGAGAAGGGGAGGAGGTCTTCGACCGCGCCGCCGCCGCGCGCGATGACGATGACGTCCACGCCGTCCATGGCGTCCAGCTCGAGGAGTGCGCGGCCCACCTCGGGCACGCAGTGGTCGCCCTGCACCGCAACCTCGCGGATCTCGAAGCGCGCGGCGGGCCACCGTTCGGACGCGTTGACGACCACGTCGTCCTCCGCCTTGGCGCCGCGCCCACAGATCAGGCCGATCGTGCGCGGCAGGAACGGCAGGGGCTTCTTGCGCCTCTCCGCAAACAGGCCTTCGGCGGCCAGGCGGGCGCGCAGCGCCTCGATCTGGGCCAGCAGGTCGCCCACGCCCTGCAGGTGTATTTCTGCGGCTTGGAGGTTCAGGCGCCCCGAGCGCTCCCAAAACACGGGTTTCACGCGCGTGACCACGCGCGCGCCCTCGGTCAGCGGGGTCGAGTCCATGACGCCCGCCCACGCGGTCACCGTCATCGACGTGTCGGTCTGGAGGTCGCGCAGCGTCAAAAAGTGCATTTTCGCGCCGGGGCGCACCTTGTACTCGACGACCTGGCCCTCCACCCACAGGGGGCTCATGCGGTCCACGTACACCTTGATGTTCTCCGTCAGTCGGCGCAGCGGCCACGGATTATCGCGCGTCGTGTCGGCCGCCTTCGCGGCGGGCGGACGAGGCTGGGGCGTGCCGCCGGGAGGCGGCGCGGCGAGACGATGAGGCGATGTCACGCCACTCAGCATGCCACACGAATAGCCCCGCCGCGCTGCCGCAGCGTGCGCCTGTGGACGGCCCCCGCGCCCGGGGTGGGTGAGCGCGAGGGGGCACCCGGGCCAGTCCCTCACCGTGCGCGCGAAAGCGGGAGGGCCCCGGCCTCGTCGATGAGGGGCGTGTGGGATTGCCACGAGCGCGCGCACCCCCGCCTCCCCGGGCGCTAGGGTGGGTGCATGAGCGAAAACGTCGACCTGCGTGCCAGCGCCGATTCCCCCCTGCCCGCCTCCCACGGGGAGGGAAGCGGCCGTATCCTCTTGGCCGCGCCCCGCGGATACTGCGCCGGCGTGGACCGCGCCGTCGACGTCGTCGAAAAGGCCCTGGAGCTGTACGGCGCGCCCGTGTACGTGCGCAAGGAGATCGTGCACAACAAGTTCGTCGTCGAGTCGCTGACCAAGCGCGGCGCGATCTTCGTCCAGGAGACCGACGAGGTGCCCGAGGGGGCGCGCGTCGTCTTCTCCGCGCACGGCGTCTCCCCGGCCGTCCACGAGGCCGCCGCCACCCGCCACCTCGCCACGATCGACGCGACCTGCCCGCTGGTGACCAAGGTGCACCGCGAGGCCGTGCGCTTCGCGAAGGAAGACTACGACATCATCCTCGTCGGTCACCAGGGGCACGAGGAAGTCGAGGGCACCTTCGGCGAGGCACCCGGCCACATCCAGGTCGTCGGCACCCCCGACGAGGTTGACAACGTTGTCGTGCGTGACCCTTCGCGCGTCGTGTGGATTTCCCAGACCACGCTCTCCGTCGACGAGACCCGCGAGACCGTGGACCGCCTGCGCCAGCGCTTCCCGCAGCTCATCGACCCGCCGTCGGACGACATCTGCTACGCCACCCAGAACCGCCAGGGTGCCGTGAAATTCATCGCGCCCCAGGTGGACGTCATGGTCGTGGTCGGCTCGGCGAACTCCTCGAACTCGGTGCGCCTCGTCGAGGTCGCGCTCGAGGCCGGGGCGGGGTCCGCGTACCGCGTCGACAAGGCCGAGGAACTCGATGAGTCCTGGTTCGAGGGTGCCCGTACTGTGGGCCTCACCTCCGGCGCATCCGTTCCCGAAATCCTCGTGCGCGACGTCATCGAATGGCTGCAGAACCGCGGATTCCCCACCGTCGAGGTGGCCCGTACCGAAACCGAATCGACGACCTTCGCGCTGCCCCGCGACCTGCGCGCCGACCTGAAGAAGGCCGGCATGGTGCCCGCTCGCCCCCACGCACCCCGCGTCGCCGGACCCGACCACACCAGTTGAGACCGCACCTCCGACCGTCTGACAGTGCGGTAAAGTGGCGTGCAAGGACGAGTATTCGTCGATTGTCGAGCCAACGCGGAGGTTGTGCATGGATCCCATCGAACGAGTCAGCGACGCAGTCGCCGCCCTGGCCGGGCGCGACCTGACGCTTGAGGACTACCACCAGTTCCTCCTCGACGCAGCGGCCCTCCTCGCGCCCGCACGCCCCGTCATCGTCGGCGGAGGCAGGCACGGGAGCGAGGCGCGATGGCGGGTCGGCGGGCGGACGCTCGCGATCAGCGGCGGCGACAGGCCCGATATACCCCTGGTGTCGGTGAGCTTCGTGGACACCGAGCACGCCGAGGACGAGGAGTTCCGCGAGGTTAAGTGGGGCCTCATCCAGGACACCCCCTTCCACTGGGCGATTTTTCTCGGCCCCGAAACGCCGGAAGATGTCTGGGCTAAGCGCTGCGGATGCCTGTGCTACAACTGGGAACTCTTCGACGAGGTCTTCGATCCCGTCTTCCGGTCCTTGCCCCACGACCTGGCGAAACTCCCACCCGCGTGGCGTCCGCAGATCGTCTACCAGTGGGACATGAGCGTCACCGCCCTGGGCGTCGTCACCGTGCGCGCCACCGTCGACGGGGTCCAAATCTCCAGCGATGTCACCGGCGACTCCGTTACGCTGCCGCCCGGCTTCCAGATGGGAATCGGGCGGATCCTCGCGGGCCTCGCGCAAGGGGCACCGCTGCGCGACGTGCGCTTCCTGGAATCCCGCGGCTTCAGCATCGGCCCCACAAGCCTGACAGGACGGGAAACCCCCGAACTCCTCCAACAGATCGCGTGGATGGAAGAACACAACTGGGACGAGTTCGGCCCCGACACCGAGCACAACCGATGCCCCGGTATGACCTTCGACGAGCTGCGTACCGCCGTTGCACTGGCCGCGGGCGACGCTGAGGAGGAACCCAGGCCTCGTACCACACGGGACAACCCCGCACCCATGCGCGCAGGCCTGACGACCGAGCAGCTCCAGTGGCTCGTCCAGCAGTGGCTGGGCGGCGCGCCCATCGCCGACCTCCTGACACGCGGACTGGGCGGGGAGAACGGCACCTACCTGACAAAGCAGGCTATCGTCGGCACTGATTGGGCGGCCTACCAGCCCGAGCACAACGGCGAATGGGCGATCATCGTCTCACCCGCCGAAGGTGAGGAGTGGAACGACGACCAACAGGTGGCAGGCGCCGCCTGGCAGCTGTGCACCACGCTGACAAACATGGTCGGGCCAGCCTTCGCGGGGCGCACCACCAGTCATTTCGCCTACACGCGATTCTTCCGCGTCGGAGAGCGCGCCCTTAGCGTCGATACACTCCTCGGGCTGCGACTTCGGCTCGGGACCTTCCAGGAAATGAAGGCCTTCTATCCCCGCGCGTCGGCGTAGCCCGCCACTCCCGCTCCTCTCTTTCCCACTCGTCCCTCTCCCTGCCTCCCCGCGCGACCGCGCCCCCACGCGCCCCGTGTGGCAGGGCCCGACCACACCAGCTGAGACCGCCGCGTGCGCGCGTCTGACACTGCGGTAAGCTTGCTGTGAGGGGCGGGGCTCCGCTGATTGTCAAGTGAACGTGGAGGTTTGCGCATGGATCCCATCGAACGAGTGAGCGACGCCGTCGCCGCCCTGGTAGGGCGCGACATGACGCTTGAGGACGCGCACCAGTTCATCTTGGAGGCCGCGCAGATGATGGAGCCGGTCAAACCGATCATCATTGGCGGGTCTGAGCAGGAGGAGACACACATTCGGTGGCGCACCCCTGATCGTTCCCTGCGTCTGTCGGTCCGAGGGACGACCATCCACTCGTCGTTTGGCGATACCAGGCTCATCGAAAACGATGAATACTACAACCTGGAGTCGGAGGAACCCGAGTACAAGCCCTACCGGTGGATGATTGCGCTCGGACCCGAGATTCAGGAAATCGACATCAGGTCGAAGCCGTGCACCATGTGCTCGTGCTGGGACCAGTTCGACGCAGAGTTCGACCGTTCCATGTCCGACCTGGTCGACGGGCTGGGCATGATGCCGCCGCAGTGGCGCCCGCAGATCCGCTACCAGTGGGATCTGCGCGTCTCTGGCCTCGGTGTTCTCACCGCGTCGGTGAGCGCCGACGGCGTGGAGCTGGCCAGCGACGCGACCGGGCAGACGGTTCTTCTTCCCCCGGGCTTCCCCCTCGGCTTCGGGAGGGTGCTCGCCGGGCTGGCGGGCAGCGCGCGCCTGCGCGACGTGCCTATGCTGGCTTCCGGTGGTCTTGCAGTCACGCCCCTGAGCCCGAACGGTTCGGAGAGCCCCGAGGAGATCGAGGAGTTCGACTGGTTCGAGGAGGAGAACGAGCAGGGGTACGCGCCCGATTCTCAGGAGAATCGTCGGCCCGCCCTCACGTTCGCGCAGCTGCGGGACCTCGCCGCCCAGGTTGCGTCCCCGGAGCCGTCCGCGGGTTCCCGTGACGAGGTGGAGACCGTTCCTATGCGCACCGGCCTGGCCTTCGGTCAGGTGTGCGGCATCGTGGACCAGTGGGCGAGGGGCGTGCCCGTGCGTGACGTTCTTGTCGCCAATGGGGGCGTTGCGGGGCAGTTTGACGGCCGCGATGTCTCCTTGGTCGGCGACGGCTGGATCGCGCAGGAGAAGGCGTCGTGGGGAGAGTGGGTGCTCACCATTTCGCCGACTCCCGCTCGCACGCGCGTTGAGCCGCGCGCGGGGGCGGCTGCCGCCTGGCAGCTATGTCAGACGATGACGCAGATGTTCGGTGCCGCGCGCTTCGGCGAGACTGAGGGCGATGCTGTCTATTCGAGGCTCTATGCGCTCGGTGAGCGCGGCGTGAGGGTCAGGAAGTCTGATGATGTGACGATCACCTTCGGTGACTTCTTACAGCTGGCGCCCGTCGAATTCGCGCAGTGAGCCGAGCGCCCCGAGCGTCGGCGTGACGTGGCGCGTGAGCGCCACGCCGCCCGGCCTGCTCCGATAGGATGGGGGCGTGTCTCTTACTATCGGTATCGCCGGACTGCCCAACGTCGGCAAGTCCACCCTGTTCAACGCCCTGACCCGCGCGACCG